>Ga0209107_10002456_pt1 | contig 10286 bp, 2 predicted proteins | sample LakErihyJuly2011_2_FD_187460 | JGI IMG/M metagenome (GOLD analysis project Ga0209107, IMG submission 187460) | Freshwater microbial communities from dead zone in Lake Erie, Canada - CCB hypolimnion July 2011 (SPAdes) (version 2) | ecosystem: Environmental > Aquatic > Freshwater > Lentic >... | reverse complement strand
CTAAAATAAGGGATTATCCTCGAACGGTGATAGTACTTAATAAACCTTATTTTAGTTTAATAAATGAAATAAAATTTTATTGTTTTTTGTATATTTATATACAAATTAAATTAATTAAATTATATTATACATAAATAAAATAAAATAAAATAAAAAAATACTAAAAAATTTAAATAATTTTAAACAATTAAAATAATAATTTTTTAATAACCTTATTTTCATCATTAAATAGCTGTTTTAATGTTAAGAGGAGTCATAGATAAGTTAATTTTTTCTTTTTCTATTTCTTTGTCACTTAAGATCTGAACAGCAGATAAGTTATTATGATCTTTATATATTTACTTGAGACTTTGAACACTAAAAGTAAATTTATTTTTATTTCTAGCATTATGGGATGCAACAGACTTAAACAAAAAAAATTATTTACGTTTATTTAATTTTAAATCATATAAAGTTTCATTCGTCATTTATGTATCTTTTTTATTTATATTTTAATATAAATTTGTTGTGGAGTTAAATTCAGAGATAGATTTCGCGTAAGTGTGTATTGAGTTGAGTTCTGATTTTTTGATAGAACTATTTATTAAAAATTATTTGTGATCTGACCATACTATTTGGGATGTTTAAGGCATTTTTTCGACAGATTATTTGATAGAACTATTTATGAATAAATTTTGAGATGTTTAAGGGATTTCAGATTTACATTTTTTATGTGATTAATTAAAGAAAAAAGAGCTATGAGATTGAGACTATTTTATGAGACGTTTTGGTTCTTCTTAGACACTTACTTTATTTTTGAACATTTTTTAAAGTTGTAAATAAAAATATTTCTTTTACTCTGGAAAATCAGAGAAAGCGGTAATTTCTTTCTATTCAGGGCTGAAAATTTCCGAAATCGTTTTTTTATGGGGTGCAGTATTGGGATTTACAATATATTGGAGAAGACGTTGCTTATATTATATCTACTAGAGATCTTTTTTGGACGACATTCTTATTAATTGCATCTAAAGCGTTTCCTTAGAGTTCAACATATTCTACTAGCTTAAATCTCCATCTATATAATTAAGGTCTATGTTTTCACTAGTCAGTTTGACAAGTTTATTACTTTTTTATTGAATTTTTTTTTAAACTTTGAAATTAGGATGTTCAAAACGATTAAACTTTTTTTACTAAAAAATTAAATTTATTGGATCTGTTGATTAATGTCTGCTTATTCTGTTCTCATACCTATCTTCTTATTATTTATCAAATTCTTTTGTGAGTTGGTTCTTAAAGTCGATCTATTTGATTAACTCTTTTTCTTAATTTATGCCATCCAATTTGGTACTTATTTTTTTACTTATATCTAACTATTAACGAGCTAATTCAGACTCTATTTGAAGAGCAAATGATACCATTATTTTTGGGTTCTTTCGAAGAATAGTTAAAAACTTTTCTTTATCCAGTTGCCAAATTATTGCTTGGTTACTAATAACTGTGCATTTACTTTGTCTATAAGGTAAGTCTTTTAAAATTTCATCTGCCCCGATGCAAGAATTCTTGCCTTAGATTGAGATAAATATATGATGTTAGTGATGCTTATCAATTTTATTCGAAAGACTTTAATTTAAAGAGTTGATATTTTTTTTATTTTCGATATAATTATTGTCTTTAATTATCACTTTTTTGGATATACTTACTTCTCCTTTCTGGATAAGGTATATGTCTTTTAGTTGATCTCCTTCATCGTATAAATTTTATCCATACAGGTATGTATTCTGTCTCATTTCTAATGTGAAAAATACTAGATTTCTGTCTGTCATATTAGAAAAAAATATGTATTTTCTCAAAAAATTTAAATTCTCTTATTTTTTTTAGTTTAAGTACGATCCCATTATTTCCTCAAATGCTTTTTTATGAAGTGTCATCACAAAAGTGTCTTCAGAAGCAACCATAGTAGCTGACCTTATTATAGCACATATTTAATTACCTTGTTGAGTTTGTAATTAATGCGATTTCTCCGAAACCCATGCCAGATTTATAAGTATAGACATTCTACATATTTATTAATTTATTTTTACCATAAAATTACTAAATTTCGTCCTAAGTAAATCATCTAATTTAGAAAAATTTTCGGCCAAATTAACATCAATATCTATATCAGGCTTTATTTAACATTAAGCCTTTTAAAAGAATCCCGCCTTTATAGGCGGCGTAATGATCTCTTTTTTTTAATGTTCAACCATGTCTTTATGTTTTTGGTTAGGTATAAGAGTAATGACTTGACCCTATAGAACAATATAATAATGGTTGCCGTAAGAGCCTAAATGTCTATAAATATATATTACCATAGTTAAAAATAGTCGAAAATTTTTGATAGAATTCAAGTTTGAATGATTCTCTGATTAATTTAGGCTTGCAACTTCCTAATTCGTTTTATTTGTCCGCGAAACATTACTAACCTTTCACAATTTTCATTAAAAATTCGCATTAAATGGTAGTTTTTAATACTTTATCAAGGCACCAGATAGCCAGCTTTTTAATTTACATATATAAATACTATTTGGATATCAGTGTCTAAGTGCAGGCGGATCGCCTCTTATGGAAGATTGAGTAATTTTTCTATTTTTTTTAGTTTTTCTTATTCGTTTGATGCAAAATTTTTCATAAAATTTTCTATTAAAGTTCTTTTTTTTTAATGTAGTAAGGGTGCAGCGTATTAATTAATCATGCTCATGATTGTTGGATTTCCTTCTCCATCGTCTATCTATTTTAACGGTTATCGTGTCAAGGACATAATTTTATTTTAGATAAATATTTTTTATTATATAAAATATTAATAAAAAAATATATTTATAAGAATTCATTTTTTATTTTTCCTAATTAAATTTCTATTCTATTCATATTCGGACAATTAGACTTTATTTTGATCGGTATTTTTAAGTCCGAATATAACTCTTAGTTGATCAGCAAGTCCATGCTCTCGTATTTTTTCTATAAATTATTGGAGATCGTACTTAGTGTTATTTTCCTCCATCTCAAAAAGAATATTCTAGATGATCTCTAGAACTATTAAAGGAACATCTCCTATATCAACTTTCTCTGAAGAAATATAACCGTCTCGATCACTGTCCAATAGTTCGAAAGTAGCTTTTATTTTATCTAAAAGAAAAAATTAATTATCAATTTTATTATGTATTTTTTTAGGTGTTTAAATGTCTTTTTTTATAGTATTTTTAGTTGATAAAACAGGTGTAAGAGATCTCATTTATTTGGCATATAATGTGATACCTTCATCAATTTTATCAACTTTTTCTGACACTTTTTTATAATACTCATCTTTATTAAAGGTAGGTGTAAATAGTGGTCGTCCTGTGACTTTGTCAATAGGTTGTGTTGATTTATAGTATTTTATCTCGTTTTCTAGGTCCCATTTCTTCTTTTCTGTCAGAAGGCGTTCGGTGAACTCCTTCTAGGACCTCTCCGGAATTTTACGGTCTTTACCAAAACCGAGTTAGGGGGTGAAAGGATAGTGAAAATTAAACTATTCTTGAAGATATTATTTTTTATACGTATTATCGAGCTGTGCTTGCTTGTATAGCCGCTCATGGATATTCCCCTGGCTTAGGTCTCTTTTATACTTTTTAGATGTATTTTTAGTAGTGTATCGCTTCCCTTTGGTCTCATTTTAGGGGTGCAAAGTGTCGTCTTTTTGTTACTTCATTGCGAGTTGCTTACTCACGCTGTATACGTAAGGTTTGAATGTGCATTAAGTTAATTACTACTCTTCGTACAGTTATTAAGCAATCTCCTATCTCTTCTTCTTATCATCTGCCTCTTAAAGAAGATACTCTTCGATTTTTTAATCTTTCCTATCTTTATTTTGACTTTTCGGTGAAATTTTGGGATGAAAAGAGTGTTGAGTAGTGCTGTCTTCTTCTTGTATTATTTTTTGTTTTAACTTATCTTAATGTAGGATTTCACGTTATTTTATTTTTTCAACACCTTCTTCGTATAATTTATTGTGGTGGGGTGGGGGAACCTAAAATTTCGGCTCTTTAGTGTCTCGATCTTGGCTGCTCATTACGGTCATTACGGCAGCTAAATCTACATTTTCGTTACCTTTGTTTTCATTCATGAATTTCTGCCATATTTCGTAATGATTTGCGTTCGATGTTTTTTAAGCATCTTATTTTTTTTTCTTTTTCTTTTTAGGAATTTATTTGTTTTGAATTTAGTTTATTTGTTATTAAATGTTTTCAACTATAAAATCAACATGTTAACTATCTATTTGATTTTTAAAACATATCTCCTATGCTAGCTATCTTAGATCCTGACCCTTCTTTATTACCAAAACTTCATTTCCAGATCCAAGATCTAAATTAATTATAGCCAATACTTTATCTTTTGATGTAGACTATTCACTAAATGACACATCAGGATTAGAATTCATATTAAAAAAAAAATTAAAAATAGCACAGAATTATATAATAAACTCATAAAATTTTTTTATTCAAATTTTAAAAAGATTTGATGAAATTAGAGTTTTTATTTAATAGGTCATTCTACTTCATTTAAAATTTTTTAAGTTTATTAATATCTTTGATTATAATGTTCTAATCATCATCGTCCGAAGAAGAAATCTCTTAAACACTTTTTTTACTTAACTCCTGAAGTTGGTACATACTATTCGTATTGCTTCTATTTCGACTTTGTAATGGGAGATTTGTTGACACATTTTTATTATCAAAAAAATTTTCTTTTTATGAATTATGGTCGGTTCTCTGGGTAAGATCATTTAAATTGAAACAAAAATCCTCAGTGTTTTAATTTTACGAGCTCTGAGTGTATATTCTTGAACCGCCCTTAATTGAACCAGTGCTACTATAATTCTATTCAACAATTGAGTTTAGATACTATTGAAGTTTGAGTTCATATTGGTATTATTATTTCTGTATTTCGGATTATTTTTTTTGTTCTAGCAATTGTAATTGTGCGTTAAATTATTCTTTTAACTTATTCTCTTACTATGTATAATGATTTTTTATATTTTGGATTTTTGCTGCCAAAAGCATGTGCTACTGTTATTTCATTTACTATATACTCTCTTAAAGATCAATGGAATGGTCGTTTGAGTGCTAGGAGGGGTTTTTAAAGGTTATTTTCATTATTGTAAAAAATTAACTGAATTATTTTTAAATTATTTAATATTTTTTAATATAGAAAAATTCATTTAATTACAATCAATGGTTTTTATATTATTAATAAAGTGAAAGGTTTTTTGGAGATACATTTGGAGTTCTAAAAACATTAGAAGGAGATTATCTAGGAGAATGGATACTAATTTTTTATTATCTATCCTGGTCGTCGATCATAAATTTTTCTTTATATTATATAACTCTATCCCGGTACATCATATAAGGTTTTTTACCAAAATTCATTTGATTTTATTAAATCTAAGCAGACTAAGCCTAAGCTGTTTCGAAAATTTTATAAGCCTAAGCTGTTTTAAAAATTTTAGACTTCTAAGTTAAGGATGTGGCTTTTTCAAGGGATACCGTTTCAAATTACGGTACCTATGCTGTTTTACAAATTTAAGACTTCTAAGTTAAGGATGTGGCTTTTTCAAGGGATGCCGATTCAAAATACGGTAGCTAAGCTGTTTCAAAAATTTTGGACTTCTAAGTTAAGGATGGGGCTTTTTCATGGGATGCCGTTTCAAATTATTTTTCAAAAATTCTAGATCTATTTGAGTGAATATTTATACATGATCCTCCTTTTTTCAGAGTCGTTTCAAAATATGGTATAGTAATTTTAGTTCTATTTGAGTGAATATTAGTATATGAAGCGTCTTTTTTCAGATTTGTACATGTTCTGTTATTTTTCAGACCTTTATGATAAGTAGATTTTTTTATTCCATTCTATATATGGTATTCTGCTTCAATTTCTTTCTGCTATTGATTTGTATATTATTCAGCTCCTAAATTCCTCTCTTATGGATTCAAAATTCCAGAAAATATTTCACCTTTAGATTATAATAAATCGGAGTCTACGGCAATGATCTTTTACCAACCTAACTAGTAAAGCTTCTCAGAGAGTTTTAGTAATCTTCTGGCTTATAAATCATCCAGCTATTATAGTCTTCAAATTATTATCTCAAGCATTTCCAAAGTACCGATAATTTACATGTTCTCACATGACTCTTCTATTTTTGCAACCAATTCAGATAAAATTATTAAATATTCTTCTATTTTTTCAACCATGGATGTAGAAAGAAGTTCCACTTTGCGTTGATTTATAAGTGAGTTTATATCAGCTATTTTTTCATTAATTTGGCTTAAAGGTTATTATTTTTTAAGATTTTAGCTACAGAATTAACCATGATATTCATTTTATGTGAGATCGATTGATTGGTCACATATTAAACAATAAAAATCTTAATTTTCATTGTCTGGGTACAGTATAAAAAAATCATCTGGGGGCTATTGTTAAGAGATTTGTTGGGGCCTATCTAGATTCTTTAAGAATGATTATAATTCTAATAATTAATCGGTTTGTATATTTTTATCACTAAATGATATAATTTAAGGACTCTAAAGGATGGTATTATTATAATTATTATCAAAAATTTTCTATATCGATGATTTCTTGTCGGTTATTTTAAAATTTCCTTACAAAAACTGTTTAAAAATATTTCTTTAAGTTTATGGAATAATACCGTTTTATTCAGAAGCCGTCTCGTGGGCAAGTTTAGGTACAAGATCATTATTACTACGTTATTTTTTTAACGATTTAAACTTAGTTTGAATTCCCAATTGATCATCTATAAATTTTATTTTTTAAATCATTTTAATAATAAATTTTATTATTTTTATATTAAATTTATATTAATGAGGATAAAATATATACCAAAAAAGGATAAAAATTCCCATAACCCAATGATAGCCACTTTTCAATAAACAATCCTAAAAAAAGAGAGACTCGAGGAGCTAGAATATACGTTGCTGGAACACTAGGAACTACCCAGAAAAATATTAAAAGCTGAGAGTGAAAATATGATTTACAAGTCGAAATCAATCGCCCAAAACACTCAGAATTGTAAATATCTCCTAGGTGTCCTTCATCCAGACGACAAAGAAGAGATCAAATTATACGAAATAGACCATATATTTTCCCTAAATTAATAAATCAAGGCCCATATAGGCTAGGCGTAGAATGACGCCAACGTCGCTTAATCCAATATAACTCCATGGGAATAAAAGTAGGACTTGGTCGGGGAGTTAGGAACCCTTAAAGCGAAAAGAAAAGTCAATCAGGCCCTGAATAACAGAGTCTAAGAGGAAAATATTTCCAGTAAGTAAGCCATCCAGTAAATTTTCCAAGAAAAATCAGAAAAAATATAAGATATAATTATAGAACAGGTATTTTTTATACTTAAACTCTTAGAATGAGGACACAAAATAAGACCTTTTAAACGAAAAAAAATAATTCTTGCCGGACTTTGATACCCAGACAGACGATATAAATAAAATTTACAACATTTTTTCCATCATCTCACAGGATGAATTAGAGAGCATTAAAACCGAGAAAAAATACATTGGGGGCACCTAATACATAAAAAATTTGCTCATGAATTACGAAGCGCATTTTGATAATTCAGGAAAATAAAAATAAATTACTTTGAAATATCTTATCTACCTCGACTATTTAATAAAATTCAGTAATATCCCCCGGTTCACCAAGGGGAGTATCGAAGAGGTAGCTCAAGAGATGAACATAGATATTTTATTCACAAAAAATATTATAATTAAATATTATTAGGCTACGTAGTCGGAGGGTGATAAAATAATGTACGTAAGATCTTAATTGCTGAAGGACAGGTTCGTGTGTCATTGTGTAGTTTTGGCCTTATTTGCTTTTGGCTTCACAATGGATGTTTCGAAGCTAGCCTTAGCTCTAAAAATAGAGCCGAAAAGAATGATAGTTTATTGCAAGGAGATAGGCTGCAACGTTAGCTTAAAAGTTGATAAGGATTAGGGGGGGTAGCATGCAATCCAAATCCAACTTAAAGCTCCTCTTAAACTGTAATAGAATAAAAAAAAGTTTTAGTAATGATTTTGTTAAAATTATATATATTAAATGCATAGTTATATAAATTTATGTAAATAATATGCATATTTAAAAGTTTTCTTTGGTCAAAACTAAAGAAAATCCTCTATTGCGTCTAAACACATATTTCTGTTGTTTTTGTAAGCTATTTTTTTTACTCTTTATTATTTTTTTAGAGCTACTTACTTATTACTTATTTAAGAATTTCCGCCACTAATCTGGGTTAAAACTTCCACTATCTGAGGTTGCTCTTCTTCAGGAGTGCTTATTATTGTCGCGGGTTCGTGATTCTCTTTGTAATTTATTCTTTTTTTTTAACGGAATTTAGAAAGTTTTGGATTATTGTCTTCCTCTGATTAACTTTTTCGTCTGAATTTTTTTATTTTTTTATCTATTTGTGGTTAAATTTTTCTTTCCACTTTACTAAGATTTATTTTTTCTAAATTATTAATTTCTATCTATTTTTCGTCTAACTTAGCCTCTAGCTCGTCAATTCTTTTAAGAACCTAATCATCCATAATTTTTTTAGACATATTACTTAATTAGTTTTAAAGTTATAATACGAGTTACCCCGCGTCCTTTATCTCGGTAATAGAGATTTATTAGAGATTTTCTTAATAAAGTCTTCTATTTTCTTTTTTCAAGTTAATTAATGTGAAAAGAAGATCTTCGTTTCTTGTACAAAGGCTAGTTATCAATTTGTCTTTATTTCCTAATATAAGCTGCTTCTCCATGAATTCTTACATATTTTATCTCGAAATTTCTAGAATAGAACTGTTGAGCTGGTCTAGGGAAGAAAGTACATATTACCTCTCTTGTCTTGATTTTTATATACTTGATTCAAGTTTTTTTATCATTTCTAGGAGATCTTCAGTTTAAGGCGGCTGGTCAGCATCTGTCTCTTCATCTACTTCTTGTTCTTTGTTTAATTGTTCTTAGACTAGTTGTTTGAGATCTATTAGATCCATGTCAAAATTTTCCAAGAAATCATCTGTCGAGTCAGACTAAACAGGAGAATCTGATGAATCCATTTATTTTTAATATAATTTAATCAAAATTAGGTCGCCTAAATTCAAATTTTTAAAATATTTTCGTGTTTTATTAGAGAAAGATATTATTTACCTAATTTTACAACCAACCCTACATTTTCAGCAATACAGAAATAACTAGAAGGATATTAGAAAAATATATAAGAAAAAAAGGAAATATTGAATTTTTTTACATTAACATATTTAATTTTTTCTATTAAAATTAATTAAACTATGAATAATTATTATAACAACATTAAATATTAACATTTGTACACTACAAATTAATTTCAAGTTGACAATTTTTAACATTAAAATGAGAAGTCTTTTTAATTAGATCAGTTTAGAAAAATCTCTCGTACTACTAGATTTAATTTAAATCATTCAACTTAAAGTAAAAGAAAGGAAGCTAATGATCTACCTCTGCTTTCATTGATTAATATAAATTTAAATTTAAATTCCAACAATTGATAGAGAGGGATAACCCATACTAATTTTTCAGTTTAGAATAAGTCAAATAATTGCAACTCATTCAGTAAATCTCGAATAAATCTCGAATAAATACCACATATAAAAAATAAAAATCCTAAATCAGAAAAAAAAAAGGAAGAAACAAAGACAGAGTTAGATAACCGATAGTGTGAAACAGAATTTTAATTTCATTCGAATACATCAGCATATTAGGATCCCCTAAATGACTTATTTGGTCTCTAAAAATAATATAAAAAAAAACATAAAAAAAGGGAGATTAACACTACTGAGAATTATCGAATTTTTTAACCTCCCTTCATCCTTGATCATTTGAACAGTCTGAATTTAAATAATGCGAAGAGAAAAAATTTGAATCAAAGATTTCTAAAATAAAAATAATACACCACCATAAACATAATAGATTGGTAATTTAGGTAACTAAATAATGTAGATATTAAGAAAATTTATTGAATTTGTATTAAATATATATATTTTTTTTAATGATGATTATAAAATTTTAGTTTATATGATAATATAATATATACATTTTGTATTTTATTAATAATTTTATGCCGAATAATATTTTTAAATTTAATTTTAATAAAAAAAAATATTTGTTACAAAAATTTAAGAAAATTTAATTTAATTGTTAATAACATTAATTTTAATTTTAAATTATAAAAATATGTATATATATTT
>Ga0209107_10002455_pt1 | contig 10290 bp, 6 predicted proteins | sample LakErihyJuly2011_2_FD_187460 | JGI IMG/M metagenome (GOLD analysis project Ga0209107, IMG submission 187460) | Freshwater microbial communities from dead zone in Lake Erie, Canada - CCB hypolimnion July 2011 (SPAdes) (version 2) | ecosystem: Environmental > Aquatic > Freshwater > Lentic >... | reverse complement strand
CCACGTGCACGCCGTGCTTCGCGGGCTCGTACTCTGCGACAATCGGAGCGAACACAAGCGGCACTTGCACGCTGTGCGCAGCAGGGACATTTTCGGCGGCGGGGGCGTCGACGTGCCGGGAGTGCCCGGCCGACACACACTCAGACCTGCGCGGCGCGGGGCTCGAAGCGGGCGCCGGCGCCGGCACCGGCGCTTGTATTTGCGCGCCCTGCCCCGAGCACGCGCAGGCGCCGCCGGGGAGCGCGGGCGCGGGGCGCTGCCGCTGCAACGCAGGCTTCAGCGGCCCCGACGGCGGGCCGTGCGCGGAGTGCGCGGCGGGGAAGTTCAAGAACAGCACGGGCGCGGAGGCGTGCACGCCCTGCGCGGCGAACGCGACGTCGTGGGCGGGGAGCACGCGCGCGGTCGACTGCCGCTGCCCGCCGGGGTTCACCGGGGCAGACGGGGGCCCGTGCGCCGCGTGCGCGCCCGGCAAGTACAAGCTGAGCATCGGCCCGCGCGCGTGTGTCTTGATCCCTGTAGAGACGTGCACAGCGTGCGCGGCGGGGAGCTACGCCGACGCGCGCGGGGCCCTTGCGTGCGCCGCGTGCGCGGCCGGGACGTTCTCGGCGGCGGGCGCGGCGCTGTGCTCGGCGTGCGCTGCGGGTTTTTTCTCTGGAGCTGTGGGCGCGACGTCGAGCGCGACGTGCACGGCGTGCGCTGCGGGGACGTTCTCGGCGGTGGTGGGCTCGAACTCGAGTGACACCTGCGCGGCGTGCACGACGGGGACGTTCTCGGCGGCGGGGGCGGCGCAGTGTACGCCGTGCGCGGCTGGGACGTTCTCGGTGGCGGTCGGGGCGAACTCGAGCGCGACGTGCGCGCCATGCGCGGCAGGGACGTTTTCGGAGTCAATGGGCGCCACGACCGCCAGCGTCTGCACGCCGTGCACGGCAGGGACGTTCTCGGCGTCGGTCGGTGTCAACTCAAGCGCCAGATGCACGCCGTGCGCGGCGGGCAAGTACTCGGCGATGGCAGGGTCCTTGGCGTGCGTGGCGTGCCCCGCGTACGCAAGTTCGCCAGTGCAGAGCGTGAGCGCGTACAGCTGCGTGTGCTCGCCGGGACTGGTGTTGCAGCCGACGATGGCGGCGCGCTACGTGCAGGCCTCAGACTCGGCACTGGAGGGGGGCGTCGTGCTGGTGCTCTCGCGGGGCGTGAACGTGACTGTGCGCTGGGAGACGCTGGCGCTCGAGGTGCGCGACGCGCAGGGGGTGGTGGTTGCGGCGCCAGCGCTTTTCGAGGGGACGACGCGCGTCTTTGTCGCGGAGAACGCGGACGGTGTGTTCTCGTACACGGCGGCAGCGTCGAACGCGGCGGGGCCGGCGGCGGGGCGCGTCGCGCTGGTCGCCGCGCAGGTCGAGTGCGTGGCGCTGGCGACGACGCGCGCAGACCCATTTCACCGCGTGTTCGTGTCTGCGGGGCGCCTCGACGACAGCCGCTCGTGCCGCGTGCGGTGTGGTCCCGGCTTCTTCCGGACGCACAACCTGCGCGGGGCGCGCTGCCAGGCGCACTGGAGCCCGGTGTGCGGCGCCGGTGAGTTCCTGGTGGCGGGCACGCCGGAGAGCAACGCGTTCTGTCGGCCGTGCTCGGGGTGTGCCGGGCGGCAGCTGGTGCGCGCGTGCACTGCCGACGCCGACGACGAGTGCGCGGCGTGCGAGGTGGAGGGCGCGGCGGGCGCGACGGAGGCGGCGGACGCGACGGAGGCGGCGGACGCGCGCGTCTGGGCGAACGCGCACGGCGAGCCGTGCCGCGAGGGCTGCACCGGGGGGCTGGTGCTGGACCGGCGCACGCGCGCCTGTGAGGCGTGCGCGCACCGCTGTCCGCCGGGCGCGCGCTTCCCGGCGCCGGCGGAGCGTGCCAACTGCACGCACTGCGAGGCTTGCGACGCAGGGGCGCTGCCGCGGGGTGGGGTATGGGACACAGCCGAGGACCGCGAGGACTGCGTCGCGACGTGTCCAGTGGGCTTCCGGCTGCGAGCCGCGGCGGCAGGAACGGAGGCGTCACCGCAGGACGCCTCGGGCCCCGCGGGCACGCTGGAGTGCGTGGAGGTGCTGCCGGTGGACCGCCGCGTCCGGCTGGCGCCGGCGCCGGTCGCGGCGCGCTGCGCCGAGGGCGGGGGTGTGCCCCCTGCGGGCGCCGCCGGCGCGGGCGCATGCGCGCGCCCCGGCTGCCGCCTGCACGCGGGCGTGTGCACGCCGTGCTTCGAGATCCCGGAGGCGCGCGCGGCGCTCGCGGTCGCGACGCAGGAGCTGACGCCGGGCGCGGGGCTGATGAGCGCCGACGACAAGCTGCGTCTGCGCTGGCAATTCACGAGCGCATGCGAGTGGGCGTGTCTGAGCCCGTGGGTGCCGGTGCAGAGCGCGGACAAGGCGCATTGGAAGTGCGAGACGCGCGAGGTTGTGGAGGCGATCCTGGCGCTGAACCGTTGGAGCGTCGAGCCGTCCGATGGCCACGTCGAGTGGGTCAAGACGCAGACGCTCCCTGAGCCTGAGGCCGCGTTGCAGGCGGAGCGCGTGCTGCGCCTTGTCGTCGTGCTTGCGTGCGTGGGCGCGCCGATTGCGATGCTGCTGTGTGTGCTCTGTCTCAACATCACGCGCGCGTGCTTCGCGCTGGGCGAGCACACGAAGACGGGCTAGGTGTCTTTATTGCAAACGAGGAGAATGAGATAATAAATTATTTATAATTTGTTGCATGAGAGCGCCGACTCGCGCTCGGCTCGCGCGCCGATGACATCATAAAGAACGATCATCATCATCATCACGCAAAGATGCGGTGCGTGCGCGCGATGGCACCGGCGCAGGCGGCGCAGCGCGCGCCGGCAGCGCCGCCGGCGCGGCTTGCGCCGCCTGCCGGGGCAGGCTCGCGCGCGCACGCGTCGCAGAGCTGCATGTGGAAGCAGGGCGCGACCGCGCACGTTCTCGGCGCGGCGTGACAGCGCGCGCACGCGCCGGCGACGTCGAGGATCTCGTGCGCCGCGTCGCTCTCGCTGCGGCACATCGGGCACTCGCGGGACTGCGCGAGCACGCCGGCGCTGCACGCGGCGCACACGCACCGGTGGAAGCACGGGCTGAACGCGACCGTCGCCTCCGCCGCAAGGCAGACGCAGCACTCGGCGGGCGCGGGTGGGGCCCCAGCGGCGGGCTCGGGCCCCTCCGGGGCCCCTGCGCCGGGCGCCGCCACCGCGCGCGCCCTCCGCCGCGCGCGCGCGAGGCGCGGCGCGCCGGGCTCGAATTCGGGGCAGAGCTCCCTGCTCGCGCGCAGCGCGTGGTCCTCGAGCTCCTGCGCCAGGAGCTCTACTTGCGTCTCCGTGTGCTCTCGTAGGAGGACGAACGGGCCCGGCACGCGCCCGTCGAGCTCTTGTGAGAGCGCCAGGTGCTTCTGTGCGCCCCGCAGGTTTCGCATCTCGGCAAAGCAGCTCGCGAGGACGATGCTGTGGCAGACGAGCTCGGCGCCCGGCGGGAGCGCGCGCATCGCGTCCTCGAGGACCTCGATGGCCTCCGCGGTGTGCTGCTCCAGCCTGAGACAGTCTGCAAACATGAGCCTCGCCGGAATCCCGCTCCTGACCTCTTCGCTCAGCTCCTGCAGAGGGTCCATGAGTCTGAACATCTCGATGGCCTGCTTGTGGCGTCCGCACATTGCCGTCGCATGCGCGCCGTAGAAAAGCCCGACCGCCTGTATCTTGTCCAGGCCGAGGTTTGCCGCATAGACGCACACAGCATGCGCGTACTTGATGCTCGCCTCGTACGCGCGGTTGTTATAGCAGGAGATGCTCATGACCACGAACGCGTGCACGGGCCGCACGGAGTCCCCGGACGCGATGTATATGTCAAACGCCTCTTCGCACAGCTCGAGCGCGCGGTCGCGGCGGTCCAGCGCCAGCATGCACATGCCGACGAGCATGGTGTTTTCCGCCATGAAAATGTCGTCGGTGTCTGGCATCCACAACAGCGCGCCTGTCTTGTACCCGTCGACCACGCTCTTCTGCTTGTCGGGCACGCACACGTAGTCGGAAGCGCGCGCGGAGTCGAGGCAGAAGTGGAAGCAGATCATGGCCACCTCCGCCAGGTGCATCGCGCGATAGCACTTGCCCATGGTGCGCACGACGCAGATGAGCGCCCATTCAACCTCCTCGCCGCACTTCACGAATACATACAGCGCGTGCTCTGCGATGAGCAGGCACTTGTCGAACTTTTTCTTCATGAAGTAGCAGAACGATATTTGATCGAGGATCTGTCCACACGCCACCCGGAACCGCTTTCCGGAGGTCATGTACACAATCGCCGCAATCTGGAAGTGCTCGACCGCCTCCGCGTACCTCTCCTGCTTGAAAAGCACGTCGCCCTTCTGGACGCATTCCGGAATAAGCCCAGACACCTTGTCGCGAAACTTGATACCGTTCACCCGGTCGCCGGCGAGCAAGAGGCTCTGACACGCGTCGAGAGCCAGGACGAGCTTCTTGAACTGCCTCTTGCCCGCGCCGATGCGCTCAAGGCGGTCTGGAAACTCCGACAGCGAAAACAAAGTGCCCACCAGCCTGCGCAAACACCGGTCCTCGGCGGGGAGCATTTCCATGACACCGAGCGCGTCGCTGCAGGACGCGAGCTTCGCCTCGATCTCCTCGCTGATGACTGCACTGATGGCGCCGGTCGCCCGGCGCATGTGTCCTGGGTGCGCGAAGAGCGCTATGACGAGCTCGTCGTGCACGTAGTACCCGGTGTCTTCGTGCAGCGCCCACCCGGGCGGCGCCACCATGGACACCGCGGAATCGGGCGCGGAATCGGGCGCGGAATCGGGCGCGGAATCGGGCGCGGAATCGGGCGCGAGTGCGAGCGCGAATTGGTCCAAGTAGCTGGGGACCGACGACGGGCCGCGGCGGCTGCAGTTGCTGTGCGGCGCGACAGCCTCGACGCGCCACTCGGCGGCCTCGACGCGCGGCGCGGCCTCGAGGCGCGGTGCGGCCATGCGCGCTGGTGTTGTGTCTGCAGGCGACGAGCACAGCTTTTACAGTGGATGTTGGAGACAGTTGGGTCTATGGAAATTTTATTAAAAAACAATCCATAAAATTTCTTTTTGGAACAAAAAAATTAATAAAAAAAAAGCTTTTCCGCTAACACGCGGGCGCGCGGGACGCATCAGACGAAGATCCGGTGTGTATTCTGCGTCTCAACTCCACATGTCGAGCACCGCGCTGGCAGCGCGTGGGGTCCACAGCCATCGCAGAACTGCATGTGGAAGCAGGGCGCGACGGCGAATGTCCTCGGCGCCGCAAGGCAGCGCGCACACGCCGCGCCGTCGTCGACAACAGCGTGTACAGCGTCGCTCACGCCACAACAGATAGGACACTCGCGGGTCTTGTGCATGACACTCGCAGAGCAAGCTTCGCAGACGCAGAGGTGGAAGCACGGGCTGAAAGCCATGCTCGGGCACTCGTTCAAACACACACAGCACTCGCGTTCGATTTCTCCATTGACGCCGACGGTGGCCTGGGTTTTCGCGCTCGCTCGGGCCTTCTTCCCGCGCTTCTTAGACTTCTTCAGGGTGAAGTCTGGACATAGCTCGATTGTAGCCCGGAGCGCCTCGTTGTCAAGACGCAGCGCGAGGTTTTGTACCAGTTTTTCGACTTTCGACCTCTTGTTCACGACGAACTGCGGGGCACTCCCCTGCGCGAGGAGCATGTGTTTTCTTGCGTCTGCAACTTTGCCCATATCCACACAGCATGCGGCCATGACGATGTTAAACCACACGCTCTCTTCGCCTTGCTGTGTGTGACTCTTCACCGCCTTGAGCGCCTCCACCGCCTTGGCCGTCTGCTTGTCGCACTGCAAACAGTCTGCGAACATAATCCTGTTCGGAACCTCGTTTTCTGTGCACCGGCTCTCGATCGGAAGCTGGTAGAGTAGTTCGAACACTCTGATTGCCTCCTGCACATTGTCACACATGGCGTACCCGTGGCCCACGTACATGAGGTCGAAGGCCTGGTGCTTCTTGTTCTGTGAGTATCTGGAGATCTCATACGCAGCTCGCGCAAACCTCATCGACGCCTCGTACATATCCTGCGCATAGCATGCCTCGGCCATGGATCCGAACGCGTTGCGGGATATTGCGGGCTCGCTGGAGCTCATGTAAATCTCGAACGCCTTCTCGAGGAACTCGAGAGCGCGCTCTTTCTCTTCCATCGAAAGCAGACAGATGCCGATAGACAGTGCCTTATCGGCATGGAACACATCGTCGATCTTCGGCATCCAGAGCAGCGCCCCGACCTCGTATGCGCTCACAGACTTGTGCAGCTTCTCGGGCGTGTAGAGCGATGCGAAGCGCCGCGAGGCCTCGAAACAGCAGATGTAGTGCATCAGCGCCAGTCCGTGGAAGTTCATGGCGCGGTAGCACTTGGCCATGACGTTTATGACACCAAGAACAGCCCAGTCCACCTGCTCACTGCACGCCATGTACATGTACAGCGCGTGCTCCGCCACGCGCAGACACCCGCGAAAGTCCTTCGTCATAAAAAGACAGAATGAAATGCGCTCCATAATCTGTCCAGCCGGTAGCAAGAACTTGCGTCCGGCGGTCAGGTAGAGCGCCCCACAGATTCTGAGATGCTCTGCAGCTTCCTTGTAGCGTTTGCGCTGGTATAAATTGTTTGCCTGGTGCACGGACTTGGGAAGCATCTCGAGAATCTTGTTCCGGCACTTGAGCGTGTTCGCAAAGTCTCCGGCGCAGAATAACTTGCGCGCCAGGGTGAGCATAAAAGAGAGTCGCCCGAACTCTTTCTGGGCCTGTGTAACACGCTCGAGCCGGTCCGCGAACGTGGCCTCTGAGAAGAGCACACCCAGAAGTTTCCTGAAGCACTGGTTGCTCGCGGGCAGCATCTCTAGCACAGCGAGAGTCTGCTCGTTCCACGCAGGCTCACAGTCGCCGTCTTCGAGGTCGTAATCGTCTCCGAGCATCAACTGCAGCTTGCCGGGATGGGCAAACAGCGCGCGCCCCTGCTCGTGCAGAGTGAAGTATTGAGATTCTGTGTCCAGCGTCCAGCCGACCGGCAGCGTTGAGTCGCTCGCATCGAGAATGGGTCTGAATTCCGGGTAGTTCGGAATGAGCCGCGCCGCGCGCAACAAATCTGGCTCTGCGACTAAAGGTGCAAGGATGGGCATGGCTCTGTAGGTGCACTGGAGCTTTCTGGTGATTAAATAGGAAAAGTTGGGGCTTGTGTTTGATGTTTTCTGACGTGGATTTTTTTTTCCTTTTGATTGAAATTACAATCGTTTTTTTTTTAAATTTTATTTTAAAAATAAAACTAAACAAAAAAATCAAAAAAAAATCGCGCCATTTCATCGGCGGCGCGTAGATAGTCGGCATGGCAGTCTCTGCAATATGCGCGAACGATGTCATTGTGTATTTGAGAGAAGAGTGTTTCATAGTATATTTATGGCGTACTGCGGCGGCGGGAAATTGACTCGGTGTCATTGGCAGATCGGAACGACCAAGGGCACCGGCGGCGACGTCCTGGTACTGGAGGAGGCGGCATACTGCGACGAGGGGTTCTTCTACGGTGTGTCTTCTTGCTGTGTCGCGAGAGCGGGCATCGAGTGCGCGCCGGCCGCATGCCGCGCCCGAGCTGACATGAACCGGCGCTCGCCCGCGCGCACAAAAACAGAGACGATCGCGCCGATCCTCTCGATCGGCAGCGCGTCGCTGGTGGCGATCTCCACGCTCACGTCGGAGATCAACTTTTACACGCGTTTAATCAAGATGCAGGACCCCGTAAACGATCGGCCGCTGTTCCAGACGCGCTGCATCGAGCTCGCGTGCGAGAAGTGCATCGAGGACGGCGTCGGCCACGAGTGCGTGCACCGCCTGCACCTCGTCCCGATGTGGCAGTCTGCGGAGCGGTACGCCGCACGCCCGCGGGCCCGCGCCCGTGTCGCTGCTCGCCGCGCCCGTGTCGCTGCTCGCCGCGCCCGTGTCGCTGCTCGCCGCGCCCGTGTCGCTGCTCGCCGCGCCCGTATCGCTGTCCGCCGCGCCCGCGCCGCTCCTGACCGCGCGCGCAGCCACCGCAAGCTGCGAATCATGATGCAGGACCGGCCGGACCTGATCCAGAGCGAGCTGGCGGGCCTCGCCTTCGACTCACTGCAGCAGGTCTTCCGAAAGGCCGATATCAGGATCGCGATGACCATAGACCCGCTGCCCCTCGTCGATCACCAGATGGTCTGGGTAGTCATCGACCCGGTACAGTCCTCCGCCTTGCGCTTGCGCGCCACCTGCGCGTGTATCCACTCGTACACCAGCCCCCGGTCCGTTTGCTTGGCGAGCTGCGTCCACCCGTGCGCGCGCGGGTCTCCGCCGCCCGCCAGCAGCTCAAAGAGCGGCCGCATGTGCGCCAGAAAGCGGTCGCGCGCGGAGCGGTACAGCGCGCGGTGCTCGTTGGTGAAGTCCGTGTTGCGCGCGAGCACGTCCCGGAGGAGCACCGGGGTGAAGGCGAGCTGGCGCGCCGCGGCCAGCCTGCCTATGTGTGGAAAACGCCGCGCTGGGTCGCCGAGTTCTTCTTGCAGCGGCGCGTCCTGCACGTGCGGGAGGGCGAGCACGTCCTGCCAGCAGCCGGGCAGCTCTCTGGACGTGCGCAGCTCGGTCGGCGGGTACTTGACAGCGATCGTGGAGAAGTCCTTTTTCATGCAGACGCGCGTGCGGCAGCTCTTGGCCAGCACCGGGATCCACGTGTACTCGTCGCCCATCAGGCCGTGCTCGAGGGCGCCCTCTCCCAGCGCGTACGACTCCATGGCAAGGACCTCGCCGCTGCTCCAGCTGCTCGTCGGGGAGCGCTTCACCGGACTCGGCAGCGACAGGCCGCTCACTTCAAAGTGCGAGCCGTCTGCCGGCAGCCACACCTTGTACACTGGTGTGTAGGACACGCTCTGGTGGTTGGCAAAGCCCGCGCTCCGCTGCACCTGCATCCGCACGTCAGTGACGAAGCCCTGGAAGCAGCGCTGGTTCACATGCGGGCGGGAGCCGTTCCCGAGCACGTCTCGCAACTCGCTGACTGAGAGCGTAGACACGAAGGTCGAGTCGTCGCTGCACTGCTCGTCTTTGATCGGCAGCAGTTCGAGAATGAGGCCCGTCCACGGCATGTAGACGAAAAGCTCGTCGTCGCAGGCGGCGGCGGCGGCGAGGGCCCCAGAGGCGCCCGTGGCGGCGGCGGCGGCAGCAGCGGCGGCAGCAGCGGGCGCCGGCGGCGGCGTTGTCTGTGTTTCGCGCGTTTCGGTGGCAGGCGCCTGCGCTTGACAGCACGCGGCGCAGCTCGCGGCGCGGCTCGCGGCGCGGCTCGCGGCAGCAGACTGCGACGCCACGCTCATGAGGAAGCGCAGGATGCCCGGGTTGATGTTCTCTTGACTTGTTTGCATCGTGTGCAGGCGGCTGGTGGGCCTGGCAGCGACTACGCAGTCGTCTCGCTCGTGCGCGAGCGCGGAACCGTCACGGTGAGCCATGTTTGCGAGATCTGTGTGCTTATGCTTGCTCGCAAAGAGGCCAACTTTGACCCGCCCGAAATTTGGGGTCTGAAAACGACGCGAAAATAGGGAGAGTTCGGGACGCGAAAAAGGGGCCTGGATTTTTACTCAACTGTAGCAGACCAGCGCGGTGAAATTCTACGCGAGCAAGTACGCCTCGTGGCACGTGCGCACGAAGTTTTCGACCTCGACCGGCTCCTCGCATAGGAAGGCCGGTATCACTTCGCTCCGGAGCTTTACGAAGAAGCCCGTGAGCTTGCGCTGCATGAGAGTGCTCTCGGCCTCGAGCATCATCTGCTTCAGCTTCATGTCGATGTCGAGCCCGAGGAAGAAGAGCGCGAGGATGCTGCACTGAGACTCCTCGTGGTCCTCGCTGAACTCGCGCAGCGTTTTGAACACGCGGATGAGAGGGTTGATTTCGTACTCGCTGCAGATGCGCTCGAGTGTGTCAGCGCAGCACTTTCGCAGGGCACGCTCGTTCTCAGGGAGCATAATGCGCGGGATCAGCTGTCGCAAGTCGAGCTTCGCATGCGTGCACACTTTCTGCCGCTTGTTTTTGGAGCCCTCCGGGCGCGCGCCCCCCTGACGGCCTGAGTGTGTGCAGGTGCTGGGCATCGACGTGCTCATGAACTGCAAAGGTGAGGGTGCGCTCGGCGGCTTTATTTTTCCCTAAACTCATTTCCCTTGTGTTTTGTCTGCATGCGCACGCCGCGCCAGTCACGCCGCGCCAGTCACGCCGACATTGACTCTCGCGGCG
>Ga0209107_10002454_pt1 | contig 10292 bp, 5 predicted proteins | sample LakErihyJuly2011_2_FD_187460 | JGI IMG/M metagenome (GOLD analysis project Ga0209107, IMG submission 187460) | Freshwater microbial communities from dead zone in Lake Erie, Canada - CCB hypolimnion July 2011 (SPAdes) (version 2) | ecosystem: Environmental > Aquatic > Freshwater > Lentic >... | reverse complement strand
AACACATGGGCCCGCAAAGGAGGTTCCCGAAGTGTTTCCGTAATTGGTATTACCCGCAAGATAAACGGCCTCGCCAGGAGCACCTATGTCAATGGTTGTAATTCCGTATCCGCTAAATGTTCTCACATCGGAGCTATTTGTTGCAGTTACAGCAACCATATACTCGCTGGGACAAGCGGTAGGAAGATCTCCAACAACATCAACGTTAACATTGTTATTCGCTGTTGAACCGCAAGAAAGAATTCCGGCTACTCCAAGTGTGTCGTACATGGCGCACCAAAGTGGGGCTTGAGAAGGTTGTCCGTTGTCGGTTCCCCAGCTGCTGTTGGTTGCAACAACGTAGGCGCCTTGTGTTCCGCCAGACAAGTTGTACATGCGACGCATCTTCAATGGATAGGTATATGCTGCAATGACATTGGCTTCTGATATACCGCCCATGTCTACCTGCATAATTTTTACATTCCAGTTAACGCCGGTAATTCCAATACCGTTGTTTCCTTTTGCGCCAATCATGCTACTTACCTGCGTACCGTGATTTCCAGCTGCAATAGCGTCGCTATTGGCAGTCATATTCCAACCGTCAATATCATCGATATAACCGTTGTTGTCGTCGTCAATACCATTTCCATCTATCTCATTGGTATTGGTCCAGTGGTTTTCAATGATGTCTGCTTGATCCCATTTTGCACCGCCGCCTTCAACGACGCATACTACGATTTCGTCGCCGAATGCTGTTAGTCCGCCAGTGGTGATGTCCCAAGCTTCTGGGGTGTCAATGTCGTTGTCTGATGCGTCGTCGTGAAACCATTGCTGTCCATACGAAGGATCGTTAGGCACAATACGTTCAGCAAGTTTGTGATTGGCCTGTGCCAGTTGAATGCTTGAGCAAGTTGGAGCGTAGCGAATGATTTCATTCAATGGAACAAGATTTTCATTGAAAGTGAAAAGCCACGCGCGCATGATGTCGCTCACTTCGTAGCTCACTTTAATTTCAGGAAGTATTCCGAAATGTTGAGTCAATTCTTGTTCTGCTTGGGCAGGAGAAAATCCTTTTTTCAATTGAAGAATGAATTCGTTATTCATTCTTTCGGCTTGTCCAAATGAAATGAACGAAGAGGTAAGAAAAATAACAATTGATAAAATTGATTTTGGAAGGTAAATTTTATGTGTCATGCTTAATTCTGATATTCCGTAAATATCGGAATGAAAGCGCGAAACATCTTCACGGAAATGTCTTTTTCCTTGCTAAAATTAGGCTTCGTTTACAATTATGCGTTTTACGCGTTGAGGAATATTCGTGAGGACTTCGTAGGCTATAGTTTCACAATCGTTTGCGAAGTCAATTATGGAGTGGTCTTCGTTGAAAATAATTGCCTCATCACCCTCCCGAACATTGAGATTTGAAATGTCTACCATGGACATATCCATGCACACGCGCCCCACGACGGGACAGGCTTTGCCATTGATAAATACTTTTCCTTTTCCGTTGGAAAGAGATCGGCGGAAGCCGTCTGCGTAGCCAATCGGAAGAACAGCGATTTTCATTTCTTGGTTGGAAGTGAATGTTCTTCCGTATCCAACGCTTTCATTCGGAAGCACAGACTTAATTTGAACTATACTGGTCTTTAGGCTTCCGACGTTGCGTAACATTTTTTGTTCTTCTTCGAAGGCAGACACTCCGTAAAGTCCAATACCCAGGCGAACCATGTTGAACTGAGCGTTTTTCCAGCGCTGTATCCCACCGGTATTTGCGGCGTGAAGAGTGGGAGAATAACCTAGAACTGCTGATATTTGAGCGCAACGATTTTCAAAATCGTTGATTTGATTTCGTGTGAAGGCATCGTGCGTTTCGTCTTCAGATGCCGCGAAGTGCGTGAAGATGCTGGTTATTTCAATATTTGATTTTTCTTTCAGTAATTCAATCAATTCAGCTGTTTCATCGCTTTTGAATCCAAGACGGTTCATACCCGTATCCAATTTCAAATGCGCTTTGAATGTTTTTTCTGAATTGAATTCTTTTGCAGCTTTCGCGAACGCTTTGAATGATCGAATGGAAAACAATTCAGGTTCTAAACGATGTTTGAAAAGCGGAGCGAAGTCGGTAACATTCGGTTCAAGAACTAAAATGGGCAGTGAAATTCCAGCTTCGCGAAGTTGAACGCCTTCGTCTGCATAGGCTACGGCTAATGCGTCAATGCCGCAATTGACAAGGCACATAGCCACCTCAACGGCACCAATTCCATAGCCGCTCGCCTTCACCATTCCCATGAGTTTGACGTTGGGATTCAGTAAGGATCGAAAGTAGTAATAGTTGTTTGCAAGGGCGTTCATGTTCACTTCGAAAATGGTTTCTTGGTGTTGCTCTTGCAATGCGCTCACTATTTTTTCGAAATGAAATTTCCGAGCGCCTTTAATGAGCAAGGCATTGGAATCAATTTTATTTGAAAGTAGAAAATCCAGAAGTTCCTCAGTGCTTCGAAAGCAGGTGAAGTTTTGAGGTAATTCGTTTTTATGTTGAAATAAAATTTCGCCAACGGTAAAAATGTTGTCGATTTTAAATTCATTCATAAGTTCGGAAACGCGTGAAATCCAGACATTATCCTTCATTCCGCTTTGCAAAATGTCTGAAATAGCAACACCGCGCTTTTTCGCTTGAATGTTCAAGTTGAAGTGTTGAAGCGCAAGTTTCAACGAAGTTAAATCGTTGCTGTAACTGTCGTTCAACAATTGCATTCCACCAATTCCTTTTAACTGTTGCATGCGCATTTCAACGGCCAATAACTGTGGTGCTTTCTCAGATAATTGAGTCAATGAAAGTCCGTGGTGCAAAGCAGTAGCTGCCGCAAGCGCAAAGTTGTTGATGGAAATCGTATCGGTAAACGGAATTTCCGTCGAAGACATTTCCCCTTTCCAACTGAATGAAACAATTGAATGTGTGGAAGAAGATTTTATTTCTCGGATAGAAAAATCATTGTGTGGCTGGTCCCCAACACGAATCAGTTTTCCATTAAAATTTAGCTCAAGGTTTGAAGGAGCAACAAGTGTTTCGCAAGAAGAGAACAACTTCATTTTTTCGTGAAGCAATTCTGTTTGTGATGTAAAGTTTTCAGCGTGGGCGCTACCCAGGAAAGTCAAAACTCCGGTTGTTGGCTGAACAATACGTTGAAGTGCGTTCATTTCTCCTGGAAGTGAAATACCCGCTTCAAATATCCCCAGATTGTGCATGGGTTCAAGTTGAAGAACGGCAAGCGCAACGCCAATTTGTGAGTTGAAACTTTTCGGACTTCGAGCAATGCAGAAATCATCGGCAAGCAATTGATTGATCCATTCCTTCACAATAGTTTTTCCATTGCTACCGGTAATTCCGATTACCGGAATGTCGAATTGCGCGCGGTGATGGGCAGCAATTTTTTGAAAGGCTTCGGTTGTGTTTTCAACATGAATCACAATGCAATCATCTGATAGACTAACATTTTCCGAAACAATAAAAGTTCGAATTCCCTTTTTGTAGGCACTTCCAACGAACGCATGTCCGTTGAAGTGTTCGCCAATTAATGGAATGAATAAGGTGTTTTCCGCGTCAACAGTGTGGCGCGTGTCTGTGCATATCGTGTGTATCGATTTCGTACTGTTCCCATCAGAGATTTTACTCTCAAGTAGCAGAGAAAGATCTGAAATAGTAAGGTTTAATTTCATGCCGAAGTGTTGACTTCAGTGACGGCTTCTTCAACTAAAACTTCTTCTTCTTCTTCCTTGAAGAAACGTCTTTGAAAGAGTAGTATGAGAATAATTCCAACTGAAATAGAAGCATCGGCAATGTTGAAAATAGGTGGGAAGATTTCAGCTCTTTCTCCTGCATGAATAGGCGACCACGATGGGAAGTCGAATTCCTTTGTAAGATGTATCATGTCTACCACATTTCCCATTAGAAATGGAGCGTAACCTTCGGAAGAAAATGCCGCGGTATCTGAATAGGCGATATAATCTTGGAAGTGCGGGTCGAAGGTTGAGCCTTTATCGAAGCACATGCCGTAGACAGCGCTGTCAATGATGTTCCCCAAGGCACCGGCTACGATGAGCGCTAAACAAAACATATACCCTTGGTGGGTTTTCTTTTTGGTAAGCTTGTAGATGTAAATGATAATGGCGGTAACGACAATAATTCGGAAAATGCTCAGAGCTAATTTGCCACTTGTTCCAGGGAACATCCAACCGAATGCCATACCCGGATTTTCAACGAATTGTAAATCGAGCCACCCGGAAATAAGCTCTACATTTTCTCCGTAGAGAAAATTGAGCTTTATCCATATTTTTAAAATTTGATCAAGCGCAACAACGCTTAAAATAGTTAAGAGTACTTTTCTCACTATACGAGATCTTACTGCATGTTCTTCGCTTCAATGCTAAGAGTAGCATGAGGCACCAAACGCAGGCGTTCTTTAGGAATAAGCTGTCCTGTAACACGACAAACACCGTATGTTTTGTTCATGATACGCAGAAGAGCGTTTTCTAGGTTCTTAATGAATTTTTCTTGACGTGAAGCCAATTGAGCTACCTCTTCTCGGCTGTTCGTGTCGCTTCCGTCTTCCATCATTTTAAATGTAGGCGAAGTATCGTCGGTACTGTTGTCACCTTCTCTTGAAAGAGATTCTTTCAACTCTTCGAAATCTGAACGCGATTGCTCTAATTTCTCTTTGATTAAAATTTGGAATTCTTTCAAATCGCTATCTGAATAACGTAATCCTTTAACTGGTTCTGCTGGCATCTTCACGGGTACTTTATTAATCTCTGGAGCAGGTTTATAAACGGGTGCAGTTGTCTTTGCCTCGGGTTTCTTCACGGTCGCTGGTTTAGCGATAACTGCTGGAGCTGGTTTAACTTTCTTTACTTCTACTTTCTTTACTGGCGCAACTACTTTTTTCGCAGGAGCAGCTTTCTTTACTGGCGCAACTACTTTTTTCGCAGGAGCAGCTTTCTTTACTGGTGCAACTACTTTTTTCGCAGGAGCAGCTTTTTTAACTGGAGCAACTTTCTTCGCAACTACTTTTTTAGCAGGAGCTGCCTTCTTAGCAGGAGCAGCTTTCTTTACTGGTGCAACTACTTTTTTAGCAGGAGCTGCCTTCTTAGCAGGAGCAGCTTTTTTCGCAACTACTTTTTTCGTAGGAGCTGCTTTTTTAGCAGGCACTGCCTTTTTTGCAACGACCTTTTTCGCAGGTGCTACTTTCTTAGCAGGAGTAGCTTTTTTAGCAACTATCTTTTTCGCTGGAGCAGCCTTCTTTGCAGGGGCAGATTTTTTCGCAACAACTTTTTTGGCAGGGGTAGATTTTTTTGCCATGGGTTTTAAATGTTTTTGGTTAATAGTAAACGTACCACTTCTTCACCTTCCCATTCAACCGCGACACCCCCATCCATTTCTGGAACAAACTCAAGCGAAGAAGCAAGTACTTGACTGCTAATATATTCAGAATTGTTTTTCAAAACATCATTCAGGTAGTTTTCTCCTGAAACTTTAACAATTATTTTATCCGTAACATCGAAATTAGTTTCTTTTCTCAGGTTTTGTATGCGATTCACCAATTCACGGGCATAGCCCTCCTCCTTCAATTCAGGGGTAATGGTAACATCTAAGGCAACGGTTAGATTGCCTTGGTTCGCTACTTTCCATCCGGGAATGTCAACAGGAATAATTTCCACGTCTTCGGTTTGAAGCAGAATTGATTCTTTTGTCCAGAGGTATTCTCCTGTTTTCTCAATCGAAGAAATAATTTCTTGAGCGTTTTCTTGGGCGAACTGTTGAATTTCCTTCATGAATTTCCCGCACTTCTTTCCGAGTGTTTTGAAATTCAATTTAAGATCCTTCACAATTTTGGTGGTTTGCTCATCAACACACTTAACTGCTTTCACATTCACTTCGCTGCAAATTAGATCTGCAACACTTTCAATGCGAGATTGTGTTGTTTCATCTAGAACAGGAATACGTATTTCAGCAAGGGTCTGACGAACCTTGATGTTTTCTTTTTTACGTATAGAAAGCGCCATGCTGGAAATGCGTTGCGCTAAATCCATGCGTGCTTCAAGGTTTTCATCTCTGAAACTTCCGTTGTCTAATCGAGAAAGATGCACGGATTCGTTGTTGTTGTTCAAGCTTTGGAACAACCAATCTGAATAGAATGGCGCAAATGGACTCATGAGCTGTGCCACTTGCTTCAAGCAAGCGTGAAGGGTAGCATAAGCTGCAAGCTTATCATCGGTCATTTCACCGTGCCAGAATCTTTTGCGCGCCAGGCGAACATACCAGTTGGAAAGATGATCGTTCACAAACGATTCTATAGCGCGCGCTGCAGGAGTTGGATCGAATGCATCGAGATTTTTCTGAACCTCGAGAGTGAGCGCATTCAGTTTACTTAAAATCCACTTGTCTAATTCTGACCGATCTTCAACTGCAGGATCATTCGAAGAAGCCTCGTATCCATCGATGTTCGCGTATAGCGCGAAAAACGAGTAGGTATTCGAAAGTGTTCCGAAGAATGTTCGCTGAACTTCAGCAATTCCGTCCGTATCGAATTTCAAATTGTCCCACGGATCGGAATTAGTAATCATGTACCAACGCGTAGCATCTGGGCCATATTTACCAAGGGTTTCAAACGGATCAACCGCATTGCCCAATCGCTTTGACATTTTGTTTCCGTTCTTGTCTAAAACAAGTCCGTTTGAAATAACATTTTTATATGCCACAGAATCGAAGCACAGCGTTGCAATCGCATGCAAGGTGTAAAACCATCCTCTAGTCTGATCCACTCCTTCTGCAATGAAATCTGCTGGGAAGGAAAGGTTGTTGTCTATTTTCTCTTTGTTCTCGAATGGGTAGTGCCATTGCGCATAAGGCATAGCACCACTGTCGAACCACACATCTATCAAATCCGCTTCGCGGTGCATCGGTTTCCCGCTAGGGCTAACCAATACAATTTTATCTACGTAAGGTTTGTGTAAATCGAACAAGTTATAGTTCTCAACCGAATGATTGTTCGGTTGGAAGTTTTCAAGTTGATTCGTTTCTGAAATTCCGGCCGCAACACTTTTCTTTATTTCAGCTTGGAGTTCTTCAACAGAGCCAATGCAGATAGATTCTGTTCCGTCTTCGGTGCGCCAAATTGGAAGTGGAATTCCCCAAAAGCGACTGCGCGAAAGATTCCAATCGTTCGCGTTTTCCAACCAATTACCAAATCTTCCAGTGCCCGTAGATTCTGGTTTCCATTGAATGGTTTTGTTTAGTTCCACCAAACGATTTCGTTTTTCTGGAACTTTAATGAACCAAGAATCCAATGGGTAATAAAGAATAGGCTTATCAGTTCTCCAGCAATGCGGATAGTTGTGTGCGTATTTTTCCTTCTTGAATAATTTCCCTTCGGTTTGAAGTTTCAAAACAATACGTTCGTCAATACTTAAATATTGAAGCTTGCCGGTGTCTTTAATGATTCCACCAAGACTTGCTTTTTGTTTCGCTAACTCAACAGCTTTCTCTTCGTCTGAGTAATAGGCTTCTTTCACGAATTCTTCCCCGAATAAAAATTTACCGTCTTGTATTTCTGGAAGGAAGCGTCCTCTACGATCGACAAGTGTTAGATTGCCCATGCCGTTTTGTTTGGCTATGCGGAAGTCATCTGCACCGAAGCTTGGTGCAATGTGAACAATACCCGTTCCATCTTCCGTAGTTACAAAGTCACCTCCAATAATCTTAAACGAATCGCCGTCATTCGGTTGTACGAACGGAAGCAATTGTTCGTATCGAAGATTCAAAAGTTCTTTTCCTGAAATTTCTGAAACCGTTTTATTCGGAATTTTCTTGTCTCCTGCGTTGAACTCTTCAAAGTTTTCTCCGTTCGCTTCTGGAAAATATTTTTCACGGAGGGCAGAAGCAACAACGAAATAAGCACGTTCATTTCCAAATGGAGTGAGCGATTCAATAAGAGAATAATTAATTTTTTCGCCAACTGCCAACGCCACGTTAGATGGCAATGTCCAAGGTGTGGTTGTCCAAGCTAAAACATAAACAGGAATATCTGCATTCACTTTAAGCGTTGCATTCGCATCAATCAATTTGAACTGCGCAACAGCCGAAGTGTCTTTTACTTCTTTGTAGCAACCGGGCTGATTTAATTCGTGAGAACTTAAACCAGTTCCTGCTGCAGGCGAATACGGTTGAATGGTGTAGCCCTTGTACAAGAGATTCTTCTTATGCAATTGCTGAATTAACCACCAAACGGTTTCAATGTATTTGTTGTCGTAGGTTACATAAGGGTCGTTCATGTCTACCCAATAACCCATGTCCTTGGTTAGCTTCTCCCAGAGGTCCGTATACTTCATCACTTCCTTGCGGCAAGCGTTATTGTATTCTTCCACAGAAATAGTCTTACCAATGTCTTCTTTCGTAATGCCTAATGTTTTCTCTACACTTAATTCAATGGGAAGGCCGTGGGTGTCCCAACCCGCTTTGCGGTGAACTTGTTTTCCAAGAAGGGTTTGGTAGCGACAAAAGATATCTTTAATGGAGCGCGCCATGACGTGGTGAATGCCTGGCATTCCGTTCGCAGAAGGTGGACCTTCGAAAAAGACGAACGGCTGTCCGCCTTCGCGTTCAGTGATACTGCGCTGGAAAATGTTTTCCGCTTGCCAGTATGCTTGTATGTCGTTCGCTATTTGTGGAAGCGATATTCCTTTGATTTCCCTGTATTTGCCCATGGAAGGTTTGAAAATAGAGTGCAAAGATAAAAACAAAAGCGGAGGGTTGACCTCCGCTTTTCAAGTGCGCATGGAGGGACTCGAACCCCCACGCCTCACGGCACTAGATCCTAAGTCTAGCGCGGCTACCAATTACGCCACATGCGCATGTTGCGGTGCAAATATACAATGCTTCTTGGATTATGAAAGTTTTTCTCTTCTGGATTAACTTAAATAGATGAAATATTTCGCTGTTTTACTCTACTTCACGCTGCAATTCGCTGCTGAGAATTTTGCTCAAGATGTCTGTGGTGCACGAATGGCCGCACTTAGCGGAAGTGCCATTGCACAGGTCGATGCTTTTTCAGGATTCAACAACTTGTCGGCTTCTGCTCAATTCAAGGGGAGTTCTTACGCGTTTTATGGTCAAATTCCCTATGGGATTTCTGAAATAAAAGACGCTGGAGTGTCCATTTTACAGCATTTAGGAACTGGAGTTATGGGGGTGGTATTCCAATCTTATGGGAATACGGAGTTTAATCGTCAACGCATGAACCTGGGTTATGCCATACCGCTTTCGAATAAATTCAATTTATCGGGTAGTTTCGGTTATTCTTCCACCCGAATAAGTAACGGATATGGAAAGGCGCATACTCTTTGGACGAACATAGGCGCAACATATGACGTTCGAAAAGACTGGAAATGGGCAGCGGTGATTGACCTTCCGGCGAGCGCTTTGAAGAATTCGGAAGAGCTGCCTGCAAAGCTTCGTGTCGGGACAACCTATTCATTCGGAGAACAAGTGGTTCTTTCAGCGCAAGTGATTTCAACAACGAATGCTCAATCTTCGGTGAGTTACGGTTTCGGATTGGAATATTTTCCGGCAGAAGTTTTCGCGATTCGGTTCGGGATGAACACCTTCTGGCAGACTTGGTCGCTAGGTGTTGGCGCTCGATTGAAGAACTATTTGTTCGATGCGGCCGCAGTTGTTCATCCGCAATTGGGTATTACTCCTCAAATCTCTTTGACCTATGGAATGGAAAAGTAAGTGTCTTCTTTTTTTTCTTTTCGGTTGGAAGGGAATTTCACTGTTCGCGCAAGAGGAGAGTAACGCGCTGGTTGAACAGCGCATTGAAACAATTTCAAGTTTTATGGAAGAGGGAAGTGACGTGGATTATTCTTCCCTCACTGAAGACTTGACCTACTTCGCTCGCCACCCGATTAATTTGAACACAGCCGACGCGCTTTCCTTGCAATCGCTTTTAGTACTCAGCGACACCCAAATAAATGCACTCTTCAAACACATGGATTACTTTGGAAAATTGAAAAGCATCTTTGAATTGCAGAGTGTGGTTGGAATGGATCTGCCCACCATTCGTTGGATACAGCCGTTTGTGTATGTGAATGAAGACGATGGATTTTCTGATTTTTCATTTCGAAGATTACGTGAGGAAGGAATGCACGACATTATGTTTCGTTCGAAACGAACTCTGCAAGAGCAAGCGGGATTTATTCCAGATCCGCTCACTGGAAAAAAGAATTTTTTGGGAAGTGAATACGGAACATACATGCGT
>Ga0209107_10002452_pt1 | contig 10295 bp, 7 predicted proteins | sample LakErihyJuly2011_2_FD_187460 | JGI IMG/M metagenome (GOLD analysis project Ga0209107, IMG submission 187460) | Freshwater microbial communities from dead zone in Lake Erie, Canada - CCB hypolimnion July 2011 (SPAdes) (version 2) | ecosystem: Environmental > Aquatic > Freshwater > Lentic >... | reverse complement strand
CGCTCCGGCTAGAACCGCCCCATCGAGGGGCTCATCCACGACCACATCGAGGTCGTAACGCTGGCCGGTGAGCACCGCATCGGGCAGCACCAGGGTTACGGCCAGATCCTTAGACCCACTGCGCACGATGGAGCTTTCGCGAATCACGTAGTGGCCGTTGAAGCGATCGCCCTGGCTTTGCAGCGCCACCGATTCATTGGCGACCATGCGATAGCGGGTCGGGCCCTCCTGGCGGCTGCCGCGCACGCTGATCTCCAGGGTGGGCCTGCCGTCGTTCAGGGGGGTGCCAGGGGCCACCTGCCAGCGCAGATCGGGAAAGCGCTCCCGCAGGGCGGCGCGGCGAGCCTCAAGCTCGGCAAGGGCAAAACCGGGACCGGGCTCAAACACCGCGGCCAAGCTGGTCGGCGCTGGGTCGTTGAGGGCGGCCTCGAGGGCCGCCGCGGAGGGGGCCGCCCGCAGGGGTGCTCCCACCAGCAGGCAAGCCAGCGCCATCAAGGCGGGCAGGAGCGGGCGGAGCGGAGACATGAACGAGCACACGGGCCGGCTTTTAAGTTAGGGGCGCCCGGCTTGGGCGCCAGGCCCTGCTGCAGATGTCCATGACCCGGCTCCTGATCGCCGCCAGCGGAACCGGGGGCCACCTGTTCCCCGCCCTGGCCGTGGCCGAGGCCCTGCCGCCCACCTGGTCGATCCATTGGCTGGGGGTGCCGGACCGGCTGGAACGGGACCTGGTGCCCAGCCGTTATCCATTGCATACGGTCCGGGCTGGCGGCCTCCAGGGCCGGGGCCTGAAAAAACTGTGGCAGCTGCTGCGCCTGCTGGCCGCCACCGGCACCGTGCGCCGCCTGATTCGCCGTGAAGGGGTGGATCTGGTGTTCAGCACCGGCGGCTACATCGCCGCACCAGCGATCCTGGCGGCCCGCTGGTGCGGCATTCCCGTGGTGTTGCACGAGTCCAACGCCGTGCCGGGCCGGGTCACGCGGCTACTGGGGCGCCTCTGCAGCCAGGTGGCCCTGGGCCTGCCCCAGGCCGCTGGCCAGCTGGGGGGCTGCCAGCCGGTCATCACCGGTACCCCGGTGCGGCAAGCCTTTTTAGAGCCCGCCCGCCTGCCGGCCTGGGTGCCGGCCGGCCCGGGGCCCCTACTGCTGGTGATGGGGGGAAGCCAGGGGGCGGTGGGCCTCAACCGCATGGTGCGCCCCCTGCTACCCCGCCTGCTGGCGGCCGGTTGCCGGGTGGTGCACCTCAGCGGCAGCAACGATGGTGAGTCGGGCCAGTTCCAGCACCCGGCCTACGTGGATAGGCCCTTTAGCGATGAGATCGCAGGGCTGCTGCAACACACCGACCTAGTCATCAGCCGGGCCGGGGCCGGCAGCCTCAGCGAACTGGCCGTGGCCGGCACCCCGGCGATCCTGGTGCCCTTCCCCGCCGCAGCCGACGGCCACCAGGAGGCCAACGCCGCCGCGGCCGCTGCGGTGGGAGCCGCGGTGATCGTGTTGCAACACCCCCCGGGCGAGTCGCCCCTGGAGCGGGCGATCTGGCGCCTGCTCGGTCCGCGGCTGCGGCGGGTGGAAACGGGCGGGGAAGCGGCGGGCGACGGGCCCAGCCCCGATCCCCTGCTGGAGCTGCGGCGGGGCATGGGGCGCCTGGCCCAGCGCCACGCCGACCGGCAACTGGCGCTGGTGCTGGAAGGGCTGGTTGGGGCCAGGGATTGATCCCAGGCTGGGATTCTTCGCAGGCAGGGGCTAGGGCCCTAGCCCAGCTCCTGCCCCAGGGCCCGCAGCAGCCGCAGGTTGCCGCGCCGGTCCTGGAGGCCGATGCGCAGCCAGCTGGCATCGAGGCCCTTGAAGGAGCGGCAATCGCGCAGCAGGATCCGGTGACGCTGCTCTAGGGCCAGGCGCAGGGGCGCCAGCGACCAGGGCTGCCCGTCCCGCTCACCGCGCACTAGCAGGAAATTAGCCGCCGAGGGCAGGGGCACCAGCCCCGGCAGTTGGGCCAACCGTTGGCTGAGCCAGGGACCTTCCGAGCCCACCCAGGCCTGCACCCGGCGGATCCAGCGCCCCTGCCCTAGGGCGATTTCGCCCACGGCCCCGGCCAAGCTATTGACGGGCCAGGGGTCGCGCCAGGCGGCCCAGCGGGCCAGGCGCTGGGGATCGGCCACGGCATAGCCCAGGCGCAGGCCGGCGATCGCAAACAGCTTGGTGAGGCTGCGGATCACCACCAAATTCGGATGGCGGGCCACCAGGGGAACCAGCGATTGGGCCTCGCCGCCGGGCACTAGCGAGAGGAAGGCCTCATCGCAAATCACCAGCTCGAAGCGCTCCAGCAGGGGTTCGAGGCTGGCGCGGCTCCAGAGCTGGCCGGTGGGGTTGTGGGGGTTGGTGATCCAGAGGGCCCCAGCCCCCAGGCCCTCCTGGCCAGTCACGCCGGAGCCGGGCGGAAAGGGCTGGGGGCCGGGGCCAGGCCACTGCAACGGCAAGGACCAGTCGCGCCAGGCACCTCCCCAGCAGGCCAGGGCCCGCTGGTAGTCGGCGAAGCCCGGTGCGGGCAGCAGGCTGCAGCCGGCAGCGGCGGCGTCCCGGGCCGCCCAGGTGAACAATTCAGCGGCGCCATTGCCGGGCAGGAGCTGGTCGGGATCAAGGCCGTGGTGGCGGGCTAGGGCCCGGCGCAGGCTGGTGTGGTCCCGGTCGGGATAGGGGCGCAGGGGCGCCGCCAGCAGGGCCGCCCGCAGGGCCAAAGGCGGGCCGAAGGGCACCAGGGAGGCGCTGGCATCAAGGATCTGGCCGGGCCGGCAGCCGAGCCGCTCGGCCGCCTGGGCCAGGTTGCCGCCATGGCGGGCGGGCTCGCCCGCGGATCCCGTCATTGGCGCCAATGGGTGAGCGGCCTAGGCAAGGGGCTTGAACGCAAGACTTCTCTAGCCTGGACCGGATCGCGCCCGAGCATGGGTTCCCTGCACCAGGTCCTCACCCAGATCAACGGCGTCCTGCTTGGTAAACACGACCAGGTGAGGCTGGCGGTGACTTGCCTAGTGGCGGGCGGCCACCTGCTGATCGAGGACTTCCCTGGCGTCGGCAAAACCACCCTGGCCGAGGCCCTGGCCCGCAGTTTTGGCCTCGCCTTTCGCCGCGTCCACTTCACCAGCGACCTGCTGCCCGCCGACCTCAGCGGCCTGCGCCTGTTCGACCAACAGCTGGGCCAGTTCCGCTTCGAGCCCGGGCCCCTGTTCAGCCAGGTGTTATTGGCCGATGAGATCAACCGGGCCAGCCCCCGCTGCCAGAGCGCCCTGCTCGAAGCGATGGCCGCCGGCCGGGTCAGCGTCGATGGCACCAGCCACGAGCTGCCCAAGCCCTTCTGCGTGATCGCCACCCAAAACGGCCTCGACCAGGCCGGCACCTCGCCCCTGCCCGAATCCCAGCTAGACCGCTTTGCCATGCGCCTCAGCCTCGGCTTCCCACCCCGCCAGGCCGAAGCGGCCCTGCTGGCCGGAAAGGCCACAGCCCTAGACGGCCTCGCGGCCGTGATCGCAGCCGAGGAGCTGGTGGAACTGCAGCAGCAGGCCAGCCGGGTGGCCTGCGAGCCGCCCCTGCTCGACTACGTGCTCGACCTGCTGGCCGCCAGCCGCCAGGGGGGCCTCGCTATCGGCACACCCCTCTCGCCCCGGGCAGGCTGTGCCCTGGTGGCCGCGGCCCAGGCCTGGGCCCTGCTCGAGGAGCGCAGCTACGTGGTTCCAGCCGATGTCCAGGCGGTGTTCGCGGCGGTGGCGGAACACCGGCTCGATGGCGGCAGGCCGGCCCAGGAGCCGGGGGGCTACAGCCGCCAACTGCTCGCCGCCGTGGAAGCGATCCGTTGAATGGCCAGCGCCCTGGCCCACCTAGGCCCGCCCCTGAACCCTTGAGGGAGCCGTTTCCAGACCGCCTGATCCGGCGTCACGGCGGCGCCAGCCATCGGCTTGGCCTGCGGACGCTTTACATCCTGCCGAGCGGCTTTGGCTGGCTCTGGCTCCTGAGTTGCGGCGTGCTGTTCATCCTGGGGGTCCAGGGCAGCAGCCACGGGGCCCTGCTGCTGGCCTACCTGGGGCTGGGCCTGTTCCTGCTGGCGCCCTACCTCACCCAGTTCAACCTGCAGGGGCTCGAGCTGCGCTGTGGCAGCCCCGCGCCAGGCTTTGCCGGTGAGGTGCTCCCCTATCCAGTGCATGCCATCAGCCGCGACCAACGGCTGGCTTTAGGCGCCCGCTTCCGCCGCTGCGAGGGCGACCTGACCTGGAACGGCAGCCTGGAGCCGGGCCAGCAGTGGCTGGCCGTGCCCTGGCGCCCCAGCCAGCGGGGCCTGCAAACCCCCGGGCGCCTGCGGCTGCAATCCAGCGCCCCATTGGGATTATTCGTGTGCTGGACCCTCTGGGATCCGCCGGCTCCCCAGCTCGTTTACCCCGCCCGGCGGCCCGGGCCTGTACTGGAGCTGGATCGGCCCCAAACCCGGGAGCGGCACCAGGCCGAAGCCGGCGCCGACGCCCAGGCCGGCGGCAGCGACCATTGGCACGAACTGACCCCCCACCGGCCCGAGGAGGGGCTGGCCCGCCTGGCCTGGAAGCAACTGGCCCGCAGCGGCGAGCGCTACGCCAAACGCTTCGCCGATCCCCAGCCCCGCCCCCACCTGCTGGCGCCAGACCCGGCCCTACCGCGGGAGCGGGCCCTGGAACACCTGAGCGCCCGGATTTGGCAGCTGGCGGCCAGCGGTGAGAGCTACGGCCTGGTGCTCGGCAACCAGACGATTGCCGCCGGCAGCGGATCGGCCCAGCTGGAGCGCTGCCTGGCGGCCCTGGCCCTGGCGGCGCCGTGATCGAACCCCTCGCCCGCCGCCTGCAGATCCTCAGCCTCAGCCTGCTGGCTCTCCAGCTGCTGGGCAGCGATTGGGCCAGCCCGCTCTGCTGGGGCAGCCTCACCTTGGTGGTGATGGCCAGCCTCAAGCTGGCTAAGGCCCAGCGGCCGGCCGACCTACGCCGGGGCCTGCTGGCCCAATTGATTGCCCTTGGGGTATTAGCGGGTCTGAACCCCAACCTGGGGCCGGGCCTGGTGCAGGCAGCCACGGGCCTGGTGCTGGTCGCCGCCCTGCTGGCCCAGGAAAGCGGCGGCGGCGGCAACCTGCGCCAGATGCTCAACCGCAGTGTGCAGCTGCTGGTGGTCTGCCTGCCCCTGTTGGTGCTGCTGTTTCTGTTCATCCCGCGCCTCGGGCCCCCCTGGCCCCAGGCCGAGCTGGGGCGGGGCCGAACCGGCCTCTCGGAGCAACTCGATCCGGGCGCGATTGCCCAACTGGCCTTGGACCCCTCGCCAGCCCTCCGGATCAGCCCAGCCCAGGAGCAGGACCTGCCCCCAGCCGACCAGCGCTACTGGCGCGTACGCGTGCTCGATCGCTTCGATGGCCAGCGCTGGCGCGCCGCCCCAGCCCAGGGCCCGGCCCAAGCCTGGACGCCGCCCGCACCAGCCCCACCAGGGGCGGCCCAACAACTCTGGCTGGTGGAACCCTCGCCCCTCAGCGCCCTGCCCTGGGGCGGCAGCGGTGTGCCCCTCAACCCCCAAATCACCAGCACCGCGAAGGGCGAACTGCTCGGTCCCTGGCAGACCAGGGTGCGCCGCAGCTACGGGCTGGCCGCCAGCAACCAACCCCCCGCCTGGCAACGGCAGGCCCCCGCTCGCTCCGACCTGGACTTCGCCGCCGGCAGCAACCCCCAGCTGGAGGCCCTGGCCGAGGGCTGGCGCCAACAGCTCGCGCCGGCCCAGCGGCTGGCGGCGGCCCAGGCCCTGTTCCAGGGGCAGCCCTTCCGCTACACGCTCCAGCCCCCGCCCCTGGGCGACGTAGCCCCCCTGGATCAATTTCTGTTTGCCAGCCGGGCCGGCTTCTGTGAGCACTTCGCCAGCGCCTTCACAGGGCTGATGCGGGCGGCCGCAGTGCCGGCCCGGGTGGTGGTGGGCTACCAGGGGGGCAGCTGGGTGCCAGCCAACCTCTGGGGACGCGGCTACCTGGAAGTGCTCCAGCAGGACGCCCATGCCTGGAGTGAGGTGTGGCTGGCCGATCAGGGCTGGGTGCGCATCGATCCCACCGCCTGGGTGGCCCCGGCCCGCATCCAAACCGGACTGCGCTCGGGCCTGGCGGGCCAGTGGGCCGACCTGGGCCTGCTGAGCCAGGGCCTGCCCTGGCTCAGACCGCTGACGCGCAGCTGGACCAACCTGGATTTGGCCTGGAACCAGCTGCTCCGCTACGACCAATTCAGCCAGGACGCACTGATGCAGCGCTGGCTGGGGCCATTCCGCAGCTGGCAGGGACTGGTGCTGGTGCTGGGCCTGGCCCTGGCCCTGGCCGTTTGGATCCTGGGCCTGCTGCGGCCCACCCCCCGCCAGGACCAGCAGCGGCGCCGGCTCGACCGCAGCCTCAGCCGCCTGGCCCCCCTCAACCTGGTGCCCCAGCCGGGAGAAAGCTTGCCGGCCTTCTGCCGGCGGGCCGCCGCCCAGCTGCCCGAGCTGGCCCCAGGCCTGGACCGCCTGCAGACCAGCTATGAACGCTTGCGCTTCGCCCCCCGGGGCCAGGAGCGCGCCAGGGCTCTTGAGCTGGCCCGGAGCCTGGGGGCAGCGGATCGCGAGCTGGCTGCCGCCGCCAGCCGGCTAGGGCGCCGCCCGGTAGAACGGCTGCAGTCGCCGGAGCCCCCATGACGCTGCCGCGCCTGCTGCCCGAGGGGACCGGCCTGCGCCCAGGTGTGCTGGCCCTGGCTGCCCTGCTGGGGCTGGCTGCCCTAGCTGGTGCCCCAGCCTCGGCCGCCGATCCAGCCCAGGTGCTGCGCCTGCTCGATCGCCGCGGTTGCCCCGGCTGTGCCCTCGAGGATGCCGACCTGGTCCATGCCGACCTCAAGGGCGCCAACCTGCGCAAAGCCAAGCTGCAGCGGGCCAACCTCAGCGGCGCCCAACTCGATGGCGCCAACCTCACGGGCGCCGACCTGAGCTTCACCAGCCTGGCCGGGGCCTCCCTGCGCGGCGCCGACCTGCGCGGCGCCCTGCTGCTGGGCACGGACCTGCGCGAGGCCAACCTGGCCGGCGCCCTGCTCGATCGCCAGGGCCTGGCCCAGAGCCACTGGCAGCAGGCCCGGGGCCTGGAGCTGGGCCAGCTCGGCTATGGGGCCCTGCATAACGCCGGTGTGGCTGCGGCCAACCAGGGCCGCTATCCCCAGGCCGAACAGTTCTTCGGCGAAGCGATCCGCCAATTGCCCGATGCGGCGATCAGCTGGATCGCCCGCGGTATCGCCCGCACGGAACAGGGCAAAACCACCCTGGCCGCCCAGGACTTTGGCTACGCCAGTGTTCTGTATGAGCGCATGGGCGATGCGATCGAGGCCGCGGAGCTCAAAAAGGCGTCGGAGCTGCTACTGGAAGATCCCAAAGCCCCCAAAAAATCAGGTAACGGCATCGGCTCCCAACTCATGGGTGGGGCGATGGCCGCCTTCCAGTTCCTGGCGCCCCTGGCCGCCAAGGCCCTTGTGCCGCTGGGGATCTGAGCCAGGCCCCACCAGACCCCCAGACCGAAGCAGTACCCAAGATCCCAGCGGTAAGGCCCGGTGCGAAGACTTACGCCACCAATTTAACGAGGATCAAAGACCACCTTGGCCGGACCCCATCATCTGCCTTGACTCGGCGCTAGCTGGCTGGTAGCCGTAGCCATAGGAACCACCATCAGAATCATTGATGATGCGAGGAGTAACCATAATCACTAATTCACGCTTTTCTCGAGCACTCCCTGAACTGCGAAAGAACTGACCAATAAGGGGCAGATCCCCAAGAATTGGCCATTTGGTGGAAGCTTGGGCGTTGAGGTCAGAAATCACCCCAGTTAGAATGAGAGTTTGCCCGTCGCGCACCCGTACCGACCCAGTGTCGAGGCGCCTTACACTGAGGATATTGATCGGTCCACAACCCACCACATTTTGAGTAGACGTGGTGGCCGAAATTGCAGGGGAAAGATTAAAGGTTACATAGCCATTGTCATCAATCTTTAAGACCCTGGCCCCAAATATCAAACCTGAAGTTCCGAAAGAAGGGGTACAAGTGATCACATTGGAACCTGAACCAGATCCCCCTGAATTTGACGCACTGTAGCTGACAATCACCTGGCTGCCAACAGTAACAAACGATTCATTGGCCCGTTCTCGGCCGATCGAAGCCTGACCCAAAATAGCTCCGCCAGACTGGACGGACCCGACTCCAGCAGAAGCGCCTCCAGTAATGCTTTCAGGATTATCGGTCAATATTAAAGTAGGTGAAGCGAGCAACTTTGTAGAGGATGAAGTAATCGCAGCATTAATCAAATTATATAATGTATTCGCATCATACACCGATCCTGGATTAACGGGAGCGGAAGCAAGCGGCTGCCGTACCGCAAGGGTTGAAGTTGTGATCCCAGTTATTGGGTTGACTGTGTCAAGTTGCACATATTCAGGTTTCGCAGAACTGGCTCCACCGGCAAGCGTAGAAAATTGACCCGCCGGCTGCGTGCTGGTGGGAGGAAGCTTGTCGCCCCAAGCGCCGATGAGCTTACCGTTGTCATTGACAATAAAGTTATTGCCATATCTAAACGCAAAACTATTGCTGATTGAAAGATCATTTTGCAAGTTAATATCCAGAATTCTCACCGAGAGAGCTACTTGCCGCTGGCGCAGATCCAGCTGGCGTAGGTAATTCTCCGCCACCGCAATCACCAGGGGGTCGCCCACAAGCGTGATCGTCTGTAGGCGAGGATCGGTGGTTCCGCCAAGTCCTTTCAATGGACCAACACCAGCCCCGTAGGTTTCCGTGGTGGTGATCCGTTGGGTTTGGGTTTGGCTGGTTGTAGTACCACCGGCGACCTGATTCGCTTGGGGCGTACCAGTAGTAGTGGAATTAGTAATCGAGTTAACCTTGGTGATAGAAGCCCCTAGATTCGCTAGATAATCAGCAGCAGAACTGGCTGAAGCCTGGTTGAGCCGATACACCTTCGAGAGCTGGGTGCCGAAGCTCTGGCCCAGCACATTTGGACCCACCACAATCAAATTGCCCTCCAGCCTGGCCTGGAGTCCTGCGCTCAACAGCACAGAATTAATTGCTCGGCTGTAATTTTCGCCGCGAAAGGCGATTGACACGGGTGCACCCTGGGTCGAGGCGGCATCGAGGGGTTTGCCGTCCTTGTCGGTACCAGCAACAAACACAAAGCCGTAGCCGCCCGTCTCGGCTAAGGCCATCAGCACATCCCGGGCCGGAGCATTGCGCATCGTCATCGACACGGCTGGACCCCTGAGATTGATAAAACCGCGATTGCGCAACACCATGCTGCCCACGGCCATGTCACCCAAGGGCGGCGCCACCGCCCGGGGCTGCAGGGCCGGGGCATAGGTGGCCTGGGGCACCGTGCCAGGAGTGCGCAGATCGGCCCGGGCGCTCTGGCTGCTGGGCTGGGGCACGGTGCTGAAGCTGATCACCAGGTTGCGGCCATCGGCGCCGATCACGGGCCGGGCCAGGGGTAGCCCCGGCAGGGGAACCACCTGGATCTGATAGGTCGAGCCGCTGCCCTGCAGGCTGATGCTCTGGATCCCCGCCTCTGGCAGGGAGAGGTTTTGGGCCCCATAGCGCAACACCGCTGGGCTGGTGGTGGTCAGCTGGCCGGCCCAGCTATTGCCATTGCGCCCCTGCTGCAACACCGGCGTTGCTCCGGTGCCCTCGATCACCACCTCCACCCCACCGGCCTGGCGCCGCAAGCTGAGATGCAGGGAAGCAACGCCCTGGGGAACCGGCTGGGCCTTAGGTCCGGCTTGGCTCGCGGCCACCGGGGTGGTGGCGGCTGCCTGCTGGGAACTGGGGACAGCCGCCTGCAAAGGCACGGCCGCGATGGGCAGGGTGATTGCAGTGACCAGGACAGCAGCTAAGGATCCCCGCGCCTGGGGGGAGGACAGGCCAGCTGTTCCGACCCAGTTCAGCCAGCGCCTGGGACGACGTTGAATCACGCGAGCTGCACCACCATCCTGGGCGCAGCGTATGGGGACGCCGCCACAGCGGCTAGGGCTAAAGGGCATGTTCATGACCTGGCTGGTGTCGATGGCTGGGGGGCGGATGCGGCAGCCTGTTTGGAATACACGCTCAAATTGAGCTTCAGGGTTGTCGAGCCCTGGGCAGCAGCGCTAGGGCCGGCCGGGGCAGCTCCTACCGCCTGTTTGAGGCTGAGATCGCTCTGAACCACCAACAAACTCAGCGCTTCCAGCCGGCGCAGGAAGCTCAATAAGTTAGGAGCTGGGC
>Ga0209107_10002450_pt1 | contig 10302 bp, 8 predicted proteins | sample LakErihyJuly2011_2_FD_187460 | JGI IMG/M metagenome (GOLD analysis project Ga0209107, IMG submission 187460) | Freshwater microbial communities from dead zone in Lake Erie, Canada - CCB hypolimnion July 2011 (SPAdes) (version 2) | ecosystem: Environmental > Aquatic > Freshwater > Lentic >... | reverse complement strand
TCCGATCTGAACGCGCTAAAGTTTATTCTTAAAGCGACGTTATTAAAGGCATCTGAGGGAAACCCCTCAGCTGGATCGGCCCGAATCCTTCTTCGGCCCGTCGCCCTACGGACAGGGTCGTTTAATCAAGGAAGAAAATATCATGTCTGTTGTCATTAATACCAATTACGCGGCTACTGTCGCTTCAAACAACTTAGGTACGTCCAATAACATGTTGCAGAAGAGCCTTAACCGGCTTTCTAGCGGCTCGAAGATCGTATCCCCATCGGATGATGCGGGTGGTCTTGCTGTATCCATGAAATTGAGCGCCACGGCCAGGCGTCAAGGTGCGGTTAATAATAATATCGGTAATGCGGTTTCTCTTCTGCAGACGCAGGACGGCGCATTAAAACTAACTGGCAGCGTCCTTGCTCGCATCAGCGAACTGAAGGTGCTCAACAGCGATGTGACCAAGAGCTCGAGCGACAAAGATAACTATAATACTGAATATGTGTCCCTGCGGGCTCAGTTAACGGCACTTACCAGTGAGAAGTTCAACGGTATCAACTTGTTTGGCACAAGCACCATGGCCATCGCCACCACCGAGGATGCGTCGACTTCCTCCTCGGTTACCGTCGCTGCCCGTGATTTAGTGAGCACTGCGGGTGGTATCGGCGCCGTTGCAACCACCGCAACCAGTCTTACCGGCCTGCTCCTGATCGATGTCACTACAGCGTTGGAAAATGTGGCCAATATGCGCGCCTCCAACGGTGCAGAACAAAGCCGTCTCGGTTTCGCTTCTGAACTGTTGACTATAAATAAAGCCAACCTTGAAGCCGCCACGAGTCGAATAATCGATGTGGATGTGGCCGAAGAATCTACCAATCTCGCTCGCTGGAATACGCTGGTCTCGGCAGGCACTTCGATGCTGTCGCAGGCTAATCAAAGCGCACAGACAGCGCTCAAGCTTCTCCAGGGCTAATATTAACCACCGCGTTCGCCGCCAATACTTCGGAATAGGCGAACAGACGGATTAATACTACGGTGGTTTTTCCACCTTGTCAGTTGCTGTCGGTGGCTGATCCACCCGGCATATAATAAAACTTTAAAATCGGGGCTTTGCCCCTGCATGGCCTGATCCGGACCCCACCGGATCCGTGACGACGACGGATGTCGTGTTAAAAATCAAGGGAAGATAATCCAATGCCTGTTGTATTAAATACCAACTATTCAGCCACGATGGCGTCCAATAATTTGGCCACCTCGAGTAATATGTTACAAAAGAGTCTTAACCGGCTCTCTAGCGGATCAAAGATCGTTAACCCCTCAGATGACGCCGGCGGGTTGGCTGTCTCGATGAAACTCAGTGCCACAGCCAAGCGGCAAGGTGCTGTTAATAATAATATCGGTAATGCCGTTTCGTTGCTGCAGACTCAGGACGGTGCCCTCAAAGTGGCCGGTAATATATTGGCACGTATCAGCGAACTAAGAACCCTCAATGATGACGTTACAAAAAGTTCGAGCGACAAATCCAATTATAATACCGAATTCACCGCACTGCAGTTGCAGCTCACTGCGATAACAGCGGAAAAGTTCAACGGCGTGAATATGTTCGGCTCGGCCGCTGGCATGACCGTGATTGCCACCGAGGATGGTGCGACCAGCAGTCAAATTGCAATCGCTACTCGTGACTTGGGTAATACAGGCAGTGGTGTGGGCGCAGTCACCGCAGCTGCCAATCTCAGTGCCGTAACCTCGGTAACGACGATCACTACAGCACTGGAAAATGTGGCTAATATGCGTGCAACCAATGGTGCCGAGCAGAGTCGGCTAAGTTTCGCCTCGGAGCTTTTAGTCATCAATAAGGCCAACCTGGATGCGGCGACCAGCCGAATAATCGACGTGGACGTGGCCGAGGAGTCAACCCAGTTGGCTAGATGGAATACCTTGGTCTCGGCGGGCACTTCAATGCTCTCGCAGGCCAATCAGAGTGCGCAGACTGCACTCAAATTATTACAATAAATAAAACTTTAAACGCGGGACCATCACGGTGGACCCGCTTCCCCGTAAGGTTACTTCATTATGGTCTGATCAGGACCTCCTCCTGATCCGTGTCGACACCGGATGTCGTGTTTAAAAATCAAGGAAAGATAATCCCATGCCTGTTGTATTAAATACCAACTATTCAGCCACGATGGCGGCCAATAATTTGGCCACCTCCAGTAATATGTTACAAAAGAGCCTCAATCGGCTCTCCAGCGGATCCAAAATCGTTAACCCTTCAGATGATGCCGGCGGTCTTGCCGTCTCGATGAAACTGAGCGCCACGGCCAAGCGCCAGGGTGCAGTTAATAATAACATCGGTAACGCGGTTTCACTGCTGCAGACCCAGGACGGCGGTCTCAAAGTGGCCGGAAGTATTCTGGCGCGCATTAGCGAACTGCGAACCCTCAACGATGACGTCACCAAGAGCACGAGCGACAAGTCGAATTATAATACCGAGTTCGTTGCCTTATCGAGCCAGTTGACGGCAATTGCCTCGGAAAAGTTCAACGGTGTAGCTATGTTTGGCACCAGTTCGGGCATGACGGTTAAAGGTACGGAAGATGGCGCCACCGGCAGCCAGATTTCGATCGCAGCTCGCGATTTGACTCATACGAGCACGGGGGTGGGAGCGGTGACTGCGGCGACCGCACTCAGTATGATTACCTCGGTAACCACGATTACGACAGCGTTGGAGAATGTAGCCAACATGCGAGCTACCAACGGCTCAGAACTCAGCCGTCTGGGCTTCGCCTCCGAACTGCTGACCATTAATAAAGCCAATCTGGAGGCGGCCACGAGTCGGATAACCGATGTAGATGTGGCCGAGGAATCCACCGAGTTGGCGAGGTGGAATACGATGGTCTCAGCGGGTACGTCGATGCTCTCGCAGGCCAATCAGAGCGCTCAGACTGCGCTTAAACTACTCCAGTAAGCTAATCCGAGGGGGGCCACCTTTGGGTGGATCCCTCAATTGCGGACGACACGGAGGTCGTTCCTCCATTCAATCTTTAGGGCTTCGGCTCAAATACGGCCTGATCAGGACCTCTCCTGATCCGTGGCGACACCGGATGTCGTGTTTAAAAAATCAAGGAAAGATAATTCCATGCCTGTTGTATTAAATACCAACAATTCAGCCACGATGGCAGCCAACAATTTGGCCACCTCCAGTTCAATGTTACAAAAGAGCCTGAACCGGCTCTCGAGCGGTTCCAAAATTGTAAACCCCTCCGATGACGCCGGCGGTTTGGCTGTGTCCATGAAACTCAGTGCCACGGCCAAGCGCCAAGGTGCGGTGAATAATAACATCGGCAATGCCGTATCGCTACTGCAAACCCAAGATGGAGGCCTAAAAGTGGCCGGTAATATATTGGCCCGTATCAGCGAGCTGCGCACTCTTAACGATGACGTCACCAAGAGTACCGGCGACAAAGCTAATTATAATACCGAGTTCCTCGCTTTGCAGAGCCAGCTGACGGCGATCACCTCGGAAAAATTTAACGGTATTTCTTTATTTGGAACAAGTTCTGCGGCTACGGTATTCGCAACTGAGGATGGTTCCACCGGCAGCCAGATTTCAATTTCCGCCCGGGATTTACTTAGCACTGCCGGTGGCGGTGTATATGCCGTGACCTCGGTTGCTTCACTCAGTGCAATCACATCGGTGACCACAATTAACACGGCGCTAGAAAACGTGGCTAATATGCGTGCCACCAATGGTGCTGAACAGAGCCGACTCGGTTTTGCTTCGGAACTATTGATCATTAATAAGGCCAAATTGGAGGCGGCGACCAGTCGGATCACAGACGTGGACGTGGCCGCAGAGTCCACCCAGTTGGCGCGCTGGAACACAATGGTCTCGGCGGGCACGTCGATGTTGTCGCAGGCCAATCAGAGTGCGCAAACCGCGCTCAAATTGCTGCAGTAAGCTATCCCGTGAGGGTCCACCTTCGTGTGTACCGTTTTAATACGGACGACACGGAGGTCGTCCCTCCCAGACTTTCCCCAATCTCGCTTTAGGCGGGGGCGGGTTCCCACTTTAGGGTTTATGCCCCAAACGGATTGATCTGAGCCGCTCTTTTCAGGTCCGTGGCGACGACGGACGTCGTAACTATAATCAAGGAAAGATACTACCATGTCAGTTGTACTTAATACCAATCAGACAGCCACGATTGCCTCCAACAATCTGGCTACCTCAAGTTCCATGCTGCAAAAGAGCCTCAACCGGCTTTCCAGCGGCTCGAAAATCGTCAATCCATCGGATGATGCCGGCGGTTTGGCCGTGTCGATGAAACTCAGTGCCACGGCCAAACGCCAAGGCGCTGTTAATAGTAATATCGGCAATGCCGTTTCATTGCTACAAACCCAGGATGGCGCCCTCAAGGTTGCGGGCAAGATTCTCGATCGTATCAGTGAGCTGCGCACGCTCAATGATGACGTCACCAAGAGCACCAGCGACAAGGCAAACTACAACACCGAGTTCTTGGCGTTGAAGAGCCAATTGACCGCGATCAGCTCGGAGAAGTTCAACGGCGTAGCATTGTTCGGCACTGCTACAAGTATGGTGAATGCAACCGAGGATGCCAGCACCAGCAGTCAAATACTGGTGTCCGGCCGTGATTTAGCATCCACGACCACTACGGTGGGCGTGGGTAACATTTCCGCTGCTGCATCGCTCAGTGCGATCACTTCGATTGATATCGTGAAAACCGCTATCGAAAACGTGGCCACGATGCGCGCCTCCAATGGTGCTGAACAAAGCCGTTTGGGCTTTGCTTCGGAACTGCTAACGGTTAATAAAGCCAACCTGGAGGCGGCGACCAGTCGTATTACCGACGTGGACGTTGCTGAAGAGTCTACTCAGTTGGCACGCTGGAATACGATGGTCTCGGCGGGTACGTCGATGTTGTCGCAGGCCAATCAGAGTGCGCAAACCGCGCTGCGTCTGCTGCAGTAAGTATTGCGTTGTATAAATCGAGTGGGGGGCGCCGCTCCCGGCGCCTCCTCTCTTTGTTCTTTTTTAATATATATTAAAACCTTTTATCCCAGCGCCTTTTTACGAGGGATTACCATTTTGGGGTTTATACTCCGAACGGCTTTAACTGGACCGTGCTTTTCCAGTTTCGTGGCGACGACGGACGTCGCAATTATAATCAAGGAAAGATACTACCATGTCAGTTGTACTTAATACCAATCAGACAGCCACCATTGCCTCCAACAATCTGGCTACCTCAAGCTCCATGCTGCAAAAGAGCCTCAACCGGCTCTCCAGCGGCTCGAAAATCGTCAACCCGTCGGATGACGCCGGTGGTTTGGCCGTGTCGATGAAACTCAGTGCCACGGCCAAACGCCAGGGCGCTGTTAATAGTAACATCGGTAACGCGGTCTCACTGCTGCAAACTCAGGATGGGGCGCTTAAAGTGACCGGCAATATCCTGGATCGTATCAGCGAGCTGCGCACGCTCAACGATGACGTCACCAAGAGCACCAGCGACAAGGCAAACTACAATACCGAGTTCGTGGCGTTGAAGACCCAATTGACTGCCATCGCTTCGGAGAAGTTCAACGGTGTGGCGCTGTTCGGCACCAGCTCTGGAGCCACGGTTAACGCAACCGAAGATGCCTCCACCTCCAGCCAGATCTCGATCGTGGCTCGTGATTTGACGAGCACCGCTACAGGTATGGGCGCGGTTACTGCCGCTACTGCGCTGAGTATGATCACGGCGATTTCCACGGTGACTGCAGCGATCGAAAATATTGCCACGATGCGCGCTTCCAACGGTGCGGAACAGAGCCGCCTCGGCTTCGCTTCGGAACTGTTGACGGTGAATAAAGCTAACCTGGAGGCGGCAACCAGTCGTATAACCGACGTGGATGTTGCCGAGGAATCCACTCAGTTGGCGCGTTGGAATACGATGGTCTCGGCGGGTACGTCGATGTTATCGCAGGCCAATCAGAGTGCGCAGACAGCACTACGGCTACTACAGTAAGGCGGTTCGCGATGTAGAATTAAAAATGTAGTAGCGCAGACTTTCAGTCTGCTTTCTTAATACAAAAGCAGTCTGGAATTTTGCGCTACTTACCCCCGCATCGTCTATTTTTATATTTTGTCTCACTTTCGTCCTAGTTTCCGCCAGGGGAGGGATTTCCATCTTGGAGTTTATACTCCGAACGGCTTGATCCGGACCGCATTTTTTCCGGATTCGTGGCGACGACGGACGTCGCATTTATAATCAAGGAAAGATACTACCATGTCAGTTGTACTTAATACTAATCAGACAGCCACGATTGCCTCCAACAATCTGGCTACCTCAAGCTCCATGCTGCAAAAGAGTCTCAACCGGCTCTCCAGCGGCTCGAAAATCGTTAACCCTTCGGATGACGCCGGTGGTTTGGCCGTTGCTATGAAACTCAGTGCCACGGCTAAACGCCAGGGCGCTGTTAATAGTAACATCGGCAACGCGGTCTCACTACTGCAAACGCAGGACGGCGCACTCAAAGTAGCCGGCAAGATCCTCGACCGTATCAGCGAGCTGCGCACGCTCAATGATGACGTCACCAAGAGCACGGGCGATAAGGCTAACTACAACACCGAGTTCTTGGCTTTGAAGAGCCAATTGACCGCGATCAGTTCGGAGAAGTTCAACGGTGTGGCGCTGTTCGGCACTGCCACAAGTACGGTGAATGCGACCGAGGATGCCAGCACCAGCAGTCAAATATTGGTGTCCGGCCGTGATTTAGCATCCACGACCACCACGGTGGGCGTGGGTAATATTTCGGCCGCCACCTCGTTGAGCGCGATCACCTCGATTGATATCGTGAAAACCGCTATCGAAAACGTGGCCACGATGCGCGCCTCCAATGGTGCCGAACAAAGCCGTCTGGATTTCGCTTCGGAATTGTTGACGGTTAATAAAGCCAACCTGGAGGCTGCAACCAGTCGTATTACCGATGTTGATGTTGCGGAGGAATCCACCCAGTTGGCACGTTGGAATACGATGGTCGCGGCGGGTACGTCGATGCTTTCGCAGGCCAATCAGAGTGCGCAAACCGCGCTGCGGTTGCTTCAGTAATAACAGGACACCGTCCTGGTTGGGTTCAAAGTTACCCTGCCCGCACCTGCGGGCAGGGTTCTTTTTTGTCTCCAGTAGGTGAGTCTGGTTTTCGCCGGCTTATCATTCTCCAATCATATTCATAAAAACTTGGCTGCAGTTCACGCTCACCGCACCAGTGACCCCAAATCAAACAACGGAATTTTTAACCGCTAACATACGCTAATTCATAAGCAGTGCAGCCTTTGTTTTAATAGCTGCTATAAGCTTTTATAAGCGGTTAAACCCAATGCCTGTAAGGCATCCTCTGAATATCGATAACAATCGAAAAGATAATCAAATGGGAGAGACGCCCATGCCACGCCAAACCCACGGGTGGGACGCCCGTGCCACGTCCGGATGAGTTCGAGTGCCTTGGGCTTTCCGCCCATTGTTGGTCCGTAAGGTGGCATGGGCGTCTCGCCCATGGATTTGATTGCATTGAAGTTATCCCACTCCGGGGATGCCTTACAGGCATTGCGGTTAAACCGGTTCGTTTGTATTTTTTTGAGTTCGAAATGGTATTATATCCATGTCTAACAATTATTGGCGTCAATCGACGTTCCCCGTCTGCGTCTCCGGCCATCGGGCAATAAACGCCACTTGGGCTTCGCGATCGGGCACCGCTTGGTAACCGTCACGGGTTAAAAATCGAAGAGGATAACCCGTTTCTAAAGCGGTTACGGTCACGTTAGTGGTTTCTAGTAAAAAGGTCGCACGCCAAGCCCCGCAGCCGATCTCAAATCCGCCCGAGGGCCGTTTGCGGATGCGGCGGGTGCGGTGTGGCGAGGGATCGCGCGAAAGCAGTTCGATGAGTCGCAGCGTGAAATCGACGCCGTACTCCGCTTGCAACCACTGCGCTTGTCCCTGCGCGACGGGAGCGAAGGTAACCGTGAAGCGTGCCGGCGCGTTGACTATGGTGTCCACCTCGTCGATCCAGCCGGCCTTCGCCTCGGGAAAGGCATCGTAGGCGGGCACATAGGGTTTGATGTCGAACACTGGCGTACCTTCGACTAAGTCGCACGCACCCAGCCGCAGCCTTCGCCCTTCGATGCCGAGCAGTCGCACCGGGGTCATTCCGAGTGGATTGGGCCGGTGAGGCGAGCGGGTGGCGAACACACCTCTGCGCTGGGACGGACCGCGCGGCGGCAACACCAAGGGCCGCCACGTCTCGTTACGATGAAACCACCACAGCAGCCACACGCGGTCAAAGCCGGCCACGTCCTGCAGCGCTTGCTCGAAATTTACCCCGGGTAACAATTCCAAAACGTTGCACTCCGCATCGCCATCGTTGGGCTGGTGACGCGCCTGGAATTTCACCTGTTTACCGGTGCGAATGAAGCCGATGGGCTTGAGCGTGAGGGAGTCGGACACGCTGCGAGGATGGACACGCGGCTGTGGTCGAAGCGATGCGTTTTTAACTGGGAAGGCAGGGGCTCGGATAACTGCCGTTGGTTTGGCGCGTTGAAGGTTCGTGCGATTGCTTCTCCCATCGGCATTGTATCCATCGCAGGATGTTATTCGGCTTTACGCATTCGAAACGAAATCGCTCCGCGAGTTCGCTACGTTCGGAGCCAAGTTCGCGTAGCGGGACGACGGAGTCGTTTCGTTCTGGGAATCAAATTCGCTCCGCTAGTTCGCTACGTTTGAAGCGCGTAGCGAGACGACGGAGTCGTTTCGTTCGGCGAACGGCTCGTTCTAATAGCAGGCGATTTTAGGTGCGACCCATCGTTGCGCGCGCTTCGGCTTCGGGGTCGGGCGGGAGCGGTTCGAGCGGCTGAGAATTGGGGCAATAATCCGGTATGCACACCGTCGCTTTGGCCCAGCGCACCGCATTGGTGATCACGCGCTGAACCTGCGGGTGATGGTAGGTCGGGTAGGTTTCATGGCCGGGGCGGAAATAAAAGATCCTCCCGTTGCCTCGTTGCCAGGTGGCACCACTGCGGAAGACTTCTCCGCCGGTGAACCAAGAAATGAAAATCAATTGATCCGGCTCGGGTATGCCAAAGGGTTCTCCGTACATTTCCTCGGCGGGAATTTCAAAGTACTCACCGATGCCTTGGGTAATGGGGTGGGCAGGATTGATGTTCCATAGGCGCTCCTTGTCCGTGGCTACGCGCCACTTGAGGGAGCAGGTGGTGCCGAGCAGGACTTTGAAGATTTTAGAATAGTGGGCGGAGTGTAGGACGATCAGGCCCATGCCTTCGAGCACGCGGGTTTTGACTTTGGAAACGACCTCGTCTTCCATGTCGTGGTGGGCTTGGTGGCCCCACCAAACGAGCACGTCAGTGGCGGCCAAAACGGCGTCGGCGAGCCCGTGCTCGGGTTGGTCGAGCCAGGCGGTGCGCACGGTGAAATCGGTGTGAGGGCGCAGGAAGCTGGCGATGGTCTCATGCATGCCCTCTGGATAAATAGCGGCGACTTTGGGGTTCTTTTTCTCGTGGCGGAATTCTCCCCAGACAGTGACTCGGGTGGGTAGGCTCATGGTGGGTAAAAGCGGTTGAGTGGGCTAGGCAACCGACAGGAGCGTCGGCACGCGCAGAGGTCTAGGGCAACGGGGATGATTTTTAAACCTTAAATCCAGCCGTGAACAAGCTTCAGCCCGCGCTCTAAATGCCGCACGTTTTTAAAAGTAGCGCAGACTTCCTAGTCTGCTTCGGCACGGTTATGGTACCAACGGATCGATGCTTTTTAGCCGTTACGATCTCGGATCAAAATCGTTCCGCGCTCTCGCTACGTTCGGAGCGATGGTAACGCTCGAACGCGTAGCGAGACGACCGAGCGTAAAGCCCGTAGCGGGACGACGGAGTCGTTTCGATCGGGGAAACTCTAATTTCAACAAGGCGTTGGCAGGATTCCGAAAACCGCCAACCCGATGCGGAATGCAAACTGGAAGTCCGCGCTACTTTTTAGCCCGCTGCCGCATGGTAAAGCGCCGCCGTGGCCTGGGCCGAGCGGTTCCAGTCAAACAGCTGCGCGCGCGCCAACCCCCGTTCGCGCCATTTTTCCGGGTTGGCCAGCACCTCGATCAGGCCTGCGGCGATGGCAGTAGCCGACTCAGGTTCGACGATACGCGCGGCCTCGCCCACCACCTCAGCCAGCGAGCCTCGGGCCGAGCATACCACCGGACACCCGCACGCCATGGCCTCGACCGGCGGCAGTCCGAAACCTTCAAACAGTGACGGATAAG
>Ga0209107_10002449_pt1 | contig 10302 bp, 8 predicted proteins | sample LakErihyJuly2011_2_FD_187460 | JGI IMG/M metagenome (GOLD analysis project Ga0209107, IMG submission 187460) | Freshwater microbial communities from dead zone in Lake Erie, Canada - CCB hypolimnion July 2011 (SPAdes) (version 2) | ecosystem: Environmental > Aquatic > Freshwater > Lentic >... | reverse complement strand
AAAAAAATATAATAATATCAATTATATAATATAAATTTCATAAATTTATATATAAATTTTTTAAATATAGATAATTAAATTTTAAACCTCTTATTAAATATTTAAAATAAAAAATTGATTTAAATAATAAAAAAACATTCAGTTTATTTAATTATAATGATATATGTTATATATAATCAGAATTAAAATGGTCCTGATAAACCTATAGTTCCGCATGCGAGTCTTGCTCCTGCATGTCCAGTAGTTTTTGAATCTTCATGTCCTCCTCTTCCAAGATCATCCTCGTCAGCATGAACTTTTATATAAATAAATAAATAATTACTAACAAAACTTCGACCTACAACTGAATAAGGACCATCTAATTAAATCAAATGGTCTTCGAAGTAGAAATCAGCTGATTCATGTCCTTCTAATTATAAAACATTTCCTAAATCTCCAACGTGTCTTTCCTCGTCATATGGACCTCCGTGAGTTTTCCCAAATGGATTATAATGGCCACCGGCAGTTTTGCATCCTTCAAGCAAATTACCGTATTAGTGAATATGGAAACCATGTAATCCGGCTTTTAATCCTGAAAAATTAGCCTTTATTTATACTTTTTATCCAGGTTTTTGTAACATTTTTACAAATCCATTAACTCCAGATCTTATTATAAATAATATAATTATTACCCTCCGTCTTCTCTTAACATACAAACTGCATATACATCGCTAGGTTCCACCATTTATAATTATAAAAGATATTTTTATTTTATTCTAATTAAATAAATTAAAAAACCAAAATTTTAAAAAATATAATGATTATTATTGTAAATCACGTACACAATCTACATTTCAATTTATCATTGTTAATTAATTATTAATATTTGCAGTAACAGCAGATCATGTGCTTACATGTATCAATCAGTATCATCATGTGATAGGTATCCGGAAAGTCAGCTAAGCATACTCCACAGTGAGTTTTTACACATGTACATTCCTTTTCTTCGCAGAATAAACAAACACTATCACAGTCACAATTAGTTATTTTCTATCTATATTAACTACATTTAGTACAAAATGATATTTTGCAGTTTTTGCATATTTTCATACCATCTTACAAGGTAGGAGGTTTCAAACATTTAGGGCAAAAGCAAAAGCAGCTCTCTAGCAATTATTCATGCTTAATGCACCCGCCCTTTAAGCATTTCTAGCACTTATAATAGTCGGGTGTTGTGTTATCCGGGACTTGAAGTCTATCTTCTGTGTTACAATAATGACATTTCACATTAAAATATTTAACATTCCCTTCTTGTACTTGTAGTGCTCTCAAGTCACACTACAGGAAAAACTCCTCCATCGCCTCTGTATTTATGATAAAAAAACAATTCTTGAAGTAGCATTATTCATATAACCCTAGATCATCTACACAGAATTTGCAGTAACGGTGCTTACAGAGTTTATTATGAAATACTTCCATTTTAGGCTTGGATTTTTTACAAATATCGCACTCTAACATGTTTGGATCCAAAATTTTAGCAGTTTTTTCACTCTTTTAGATATTAGGGACAATGCTGTCTTTTTGATACATATTTACACTCTTCTAAATATTAGGGATGATACAGTCTTTTTTATAAACTTTTGTCTTATGCTAACAATCTTAGCAAATATTGGGACCGCTTTTAGGGTTCTCATTTAAAGAATTTTTTAATATTTACTTCTTACAGTTATCACAATTATATTTAGGTTCTAAGTTTTAAGTTTTGTAAAGATTCGTGGGTTGATAGAGCGATGTTTTATATGTTTCTTCTTTAGCTTCCTCTTTCTTATCAGGATATTTTTCTTCTTTTTGTTTCTCAATTAATCATTGAATTTTATTGTCATTATTAAAATGATTTTTTTATTTAAGAAAAAAAACATAGCCATTTATTTCCAAAAAAACAATGTTTATTTATGTTAAAACATTTTATGATTTGTTTATAAAAGGACCGATAAAGTTCTGGTCTTATTACATATTCCTTTCTATAGTTATTTAAAAAATATTCGCTAACTTTTCATAAAAATCTGTGTGGAATTCAGAATTTTTTTAATGATTTATTAATAATTGTTGAAGATTTCCATAAAAATATTTTCTTAACAAGAGACCTCTAATAAAAAACTAAATTCCGTTGACAAACTCCAAAGAACCAACTTAATTGTACAATTTATCTATATTTTCGCCTTCCCTCTCATCCTCTGATATTTAAGTTCTGTCAATCCAATTTTTAACAAACTTTACAGACAATTTAATATCATTTGTAACTCTATTCGAAACATTTAATTAATTCTTTGTGAGAGAATCCAAAAAATTATTTTATGGATCTTCAAAAAGTAGCTTTACTTTTTACAACAGTAAATTTTTTTTTTCTAAGAATATTATTTCCATATACATTAAAAAGATAGTAACATATTTGTTATTTCCGATTAATCTCGCATATTCATAGTTTGTTATATAGTCCTAGCTAACCTCTACGTGGAACTATTTTTTCCAAATTTTTATACAATCCTAAATAGGATATTTTATATAATTATGTTTATCGAGGAATATATCCTATTTCTGCATATTCATTTAATTTCGCTAATTTCGCAAATATTATTTAATATTATAATTATTTTAAATAATATTCAAATGCATTAAAAGTTGTCGAGAATCACTAGTTTTTAAGTAGCGCCGCTAAATAAGATATCAAATAGTTTGTTACTTTAACTGATAAATGGAGAGTAGAAATAATTTTTGAATATAATTGAAGGGAAATTAGTTTTTCATGCTTAAGAAGTACAATTATTATATTATTCTAGTTTATAGTTAATAGATAAGACAGACGCGCATATTACATTTGTAATTTTAACAGGGTAAAACTAAAAATAAACGTTGAATCGGATTCTTTAATACACCAAGTTCCAAGAAAATATCAAAGGAATCTTAATATGGACTAAACCTATCTATTTCTTGAACACTCATATTTATTTCCTTAATTGTTAGAAATTATAAACTGAAGATATATGTAGCTTAAAACTTCTTATTTTTATTTTTTTAATTTGTGATGTAATAATATCCGACTTTATAAATAATGATAAATTGAATTAAACTCTTCCTTAAGAAGTACGCCACCCTGAATTACTTTTTTTATAAACTTAAGAAAGTAATGATACAACCTTTGAATAAATATTAAACTTAATTCAAATTCAGAAACAGGATAAAGTTGAATTTTATTATTAAAATATATTCATTAAAAACACATTGATACTATTAAATAGTACGTAAGTAATCACCAATGAGAGAATTGAGTTGAATTAATAAAATCATATCAGCTTTGAATGTAAATAAGCTTATGAAAAGGCATTATAGCAATACAACATGGAACTTTCAAAATATATAGAAGAAAGCTAACATTTTAAGTAGCGATAACTTGCTGATATACTGAGCGATCTTAGATGGAGCACGATTCACAAGTATATGAATATTGTAGATCATTATAAAGAACAATTTTTTTTTAGTTAATTTTTATAATTATTGTAAAAAGATGTTAAATCTAAAGAATAATAAACCTTCAAATTTAATGCTATGTTATTAGATGTAATGCATTCTAAGTTTTTATAAGATTAAGATCAGGAGATTGTAGATTTGAATGCAGGGACGAAAATAGACACTATTTTTATCGAGAAATACAAAAATATTATAATTAATTATTCTAAAATTAAGCAGTAATAATTAATTATAATATAATAATCAGGGGGTCTGTTTCATTACTTATAAAATTTTTAGCGACAAATTACTATAAATCATTTAAAGAAATGATAATAAAATATGGTAAATAAAGATAGTAGTTAAGTATCGATTCTAATCTTCCACTTTATGAGTGTTTAATAAAACATGTTGGAATAATTAATGATAAGGTAAAATATATTTTAAAATTTATAGGCAAAAGCAAACTAGGATTTTGTTTAATAAATAACATATGAAATAGAAAATCTGAAATTTTTAATATAAAAATATCAATAAATCATTGATAAATTACTAGAAAAAGAGGAAAGCAGAATCATCAATAAAATACAATAAGATGATCATAATCTTGATAAGCTTAATAATGATATATATAAACTACAAAAAGAAAAATAGGTATTTTTCCTTAAATAATAAAAAAATTATAGGAATTAATTGCTAAATACATAAAAATAAAATAAAAATTACCTTTAAACATATCATTAATTAATAATAATCTAGATGACAACTCTCTGAATACGCTAAATGGTAGCTTATATGGCTGACAATAACTAATCCTGTTTAATTAAATTTTATAATTTTATTTTTATTAATAAAGATTTTTAATTATAATAAATTAAAATTTAATAATTAAAATTTAAATATATAATTCTATTTATAAAAAAATTTAATTTAAATATTCGTTAACATGTATTCTCCCTATCAACCCCCATAATAATAATAGCAGTATCCAACTCAATATCCAAATCAAAAATTCGGCGGTCAAAGTAATTTTAATTTAAGTGCATAAAAATTCAACAATGATTTCCAAGGTGGAACTGGAAACAGAAGTTAAGCCTAACAATCTCCTTACAAAGGATACTAACAAAATAATTTTCTCGGATAAACAAATTAGTTAAACAATGATGATTATGTTGGTAACTCTCTTAGATAAGGCGCTTAAGTCTCCGAATTAGAAATGATTCTAGAAGGAGAAAGACGTAAAAACAAGGAAATTAGAGATAAACTTGAAATAGAACTTAATAATGAAAGGAAAACTAGAGTCGACTACGAAAATAAATTAATAAGAATTAAGGATGACACTTAAAAAAAGGAGTTATATTTGTCGGAACTTGAATATAGAGTAGGAACACTATAATAAGAAAACTAAAGCTTTATCGGAGAAAATCAATCAATTAAAGACGAAATTCTGAGAATGCAAGAACTATACAACCACAAAATAAGGGAACTCGAAGAAAGAATAAATTATCTGACTAGGAACAACTCTGCTCTCGATCACAAATCTCAACAAGAGCAAGATCAGTTAAAAAATAATTTTGAGCAAGAAATGGAAAAATAACACAAATAGTGGGAGTACAAATATAAAAACATGGAAGACAAATAAAGAAATTTGTTAAATATTAAAAATGACATGGAAAATGAAATAAGATCATTGAGTGATTAGTTTATGAGGCTTAAAGTAGAGGCAGAGGAAGAACTTCGAGAAAGAGTGGTAAGAGTTCAAGAGGAAGAGTATAGGAAGTATCAGATGTCACTAAAGAACATTGAACAACGTGTTAAAGCAGCTGAGGAGAACAAAGATAACATGATTAAAAAATAATAATAGCTTCTTAGGGATCTTCAAGAGAAGGATAACATGCTTAATGATTAATATTTAGGTTTTGAGCAGGAAATGGGCAAAAACAAGCAATAAATAGGAGAACTTACCAATAATCTCAATTTAGCCAATTCTCAGAGGGATAAAGTACATAATATATAGTAATCTTAAAGTCTCATGCAATTTTAGCTCAGTCAGAGATGAAATATCAAAGATTAGAGGCTGAATTTTTAGAATTTCAAAGAGGCACTTAGCGATACAAAGAGACACTTCAAAGACAGATAGAAGAGATGAGTAAAGAATAAGTCAAGGAAAAGAGATCCTTTGAAGACATAATAGATCAACAATCAAGAAAGATGAACGAATTGAAGATGGCATTGAAATAAACGGAAGGAGAATGCGAAAAAATAAAAGGAGAATATGATAGATTGACCAATATGTTACAAAACAACATACAAAGGACAATCTCTCAGACGGTCTCAGAGAATGTTTAATTTAGACCTGCGGAAATGCCACAAAGATAAAATTACAAATATGAATGATTTTATTAAATTTTGTTATTTATTTTATTTTTTTAATAAAAAACTGCATATGTATGTATATTTATATTAATAATAAAAAATCATAATTTATATTCTTTAAAGAAATAATATGAAATTATATTTAGGACTTTTATTAGTGTTCCTGTTGACTGGGATCATATACATAAAATTCAACTAAAATTTATAGAAGTATTAGATGATATAAAGATTTATCAATAAATTTTTCATACGAAGATGCTATTTAACTAAATAGTCTTATTGACGAAAGATTCAAATTAGTGGAAGAATATTTAAAAACTCAAAATTTATAAACAGAATAGAGATTATCTGCTCATCAAAGACTAAGTGATATAAAAATATCCTCCTTAGAAGATACAAATCAAGTTTTGAGATCTTAAATTCTTGATTTATAGGCATAAATTTCAGCCTCTTAAACTTAATACATAAGTGATTGGTGTTATTAAAATTCAAATTATGATCATTTGTTAATATTTTATCATAATTTAGGACTTATTCCATGATCTTTTACAAATTGATATAACTTGCGGTTCATAAAATTCCGGTTTTCAGGATGGTGTTGGTGTTAGTTCTTCATTAATATCTGGATCAGTTCGTTTAACACAGACTACTATTGAAATTCCGATTTGGAATGGAGGAGCTTTAGGACGATTTTGGGATGCTAAGAATTGGTTCTTGAAAAAGCATAAAAATATAAGAGTTATATTTAAGCCATGATCTTGAAATATAAAAAAAAATAATAAAAAAAAATCAATTTTTTTAAGAATATTTTACAAGTTGAATTAAAAAGCTAACTCCTTTTTTTCTTTAAATAAATCTATTTAATATATTTAGTCCAGCATTTATTATTAATTAATTTCTGGTTAATTTTTTAATCTTTTCCTCTACTATCTTCCTCTTGTGGTAAACCTCTACCGGCTTGGGTTCTATGGTCCGATTGTAGTCTACTGTACGCGTGTAGTGGCCTACCTCTGCGACCTGTTTGGGCTCTAAAGTTCGAGCAGCGATCATATTTTAATATTTAACGTCTCTTAGATGTCGGTTTTAACGCTCTGAGGGAGGAGAGGGTTACTAATTAGTTTTTTATTTTTCTATGCAATTTTTTATATTTTCTATTGTTTTCTGTTGGTAGTTATTTTAGTTTTTCACTACAATACTGTGATACTATGCTTAATCTTAATTATATTTTATATCATCAATATCAATATAATCCAGAGTTTAAGAATATTCCTATACTCTTCTTTTCTATGGATGCTGCTAAATATATTTTTAAGGTTATTTATATTCTTAATTTTAGCATTATTTTTAATATTTTTGATATATGTCTTAAGCTGTTAATTTTTGATTGTTAGAGGAGTCCTGTGGCTTGTAGTGATTTTTGGGGCTTATAGTAGTGAAATTAGGTGCGTAATTAATCACTATATTATTGAATGAATCTTTTATTTCATAGCTATTCACACCTCCGTTCAAAATATTTCTTTGCATTTCTTATATTTAAGTCTTCTTTTTTTAATCTTTTTTTATATGATTTAAATTATTTACCTTTTTTTGGCTGCTTAATAACATAGTCCTTTACACAGTTTACTGTTTGTGCCCTGTTAATTGATTAAGAATCATTTCTAGATTTTCTTGAGAAATCAATAGATTAACTATTTTTTATGTTGATGTGCTACGTTGGGAAATATATTTATTTAGCAGGACTCTGCATTTATATTTCATCCATTGTTAGTTTATTTCGTCGTTGATCATAACTTGTAGATGTGTCTGTTGCCCTGTTTTTGCTCATATAATTATTCATTATGTTTAATTGTTAATTAATTAATATTATTCATTAAATAACGAATTTTTTTTGAAATTAATTAAATCAGATTATTTTTTAAATTTTAAATATTTTATGAAAAAAAAATATGCAAAAAAATTATATTTTTTTTTCATATTGATTTATCAATATGAAGAATATATAAATTTTTAATCAAAAAATAATAATTTGACTTCTATTTATTATGTATAAATAAATTAGATATTTATTTATTACAGTAGAATTATTTTTTAATAAATTTTAATATTAAATTTTTATAGGAATAAAAGTAATATATATATTTTACATCAAGAAATAATGATAAAATAGGTAATGCATTAATAAAACTTTAATCGTCCATAAAGATCTGTTACTATCAAGTAAAATAATGTTTTTTAGCAAACTCCATTATAATCTTAGGTTATAAATAAAGAAAAATAATCATAAACTATTAATTATAATAATCATACCCTACTACTGCAACAAAATTAACGACTGAGTACTAAAAGACCTCAAGTTACACTATCACAAACTCTTTATCCCAAATAAAAAGTTATACCAGTTCAATATATTACTTAACCTATGAAATAATTATCATATTAAAATAATAATATGCAAACTTTAAAGTCTTAAGGTATTAGTAATTTAAGCAATTAATTGTCTTAAAGTATTATAATATTTAATGTAGAAGAATTAAAATAAAAAAGCTCGATTGCAGAAAACAAATCTGTTTTAGACCTAATTAAAGATCCAGAAATTATCAGTTAATAAAAATCAAGCATTACGATTAAAGACCTGGAATCTATGAATCAATAAAAATCTAGTATTATAAATAAAGATCCGGAAACTATCAATTAGTATAAATCTAGCATTATAAAATAATAAATAGATACAGATTAGTAGAATAATAAAAATAGTGATCTACCTATAAATGAATTAATCTTAAAATATTTACCTGCTGCACCTTTATAAATAACTTAGATCAGAGAAAAATACAAATAAGAATAATAGGAATCATAATAAAAATTTTCTTAAAAAGAAGATAAGTTTGTATTATAAGAATCAATTTTTTAGTAATTTAAATAACCTGTGATAGTAGATAAAATTTATAAATAAAAAATAAAAGATGAATAATAATACTAATAATAATAGCAAAAATAACAATAACAATAATAAATTCAACATACTGAAGAAATAGTAAAGAAAATACAGGAAAAAAAAGACAGTTTTAAATAAAAAATTAAAGATGAATAAATTGAAGAAATAATACAAAAATATGAAAGACATTTTATGAATTAATAAAAAGAAAATAATGAACCTATTTAATTTGAATAAAGATAATAATACTAACATGAAAGAAAATGCTAATCTAATCCACCTAAAGATTATAATAGAAATTCAAATTATATTCCTGTCCCCCAAGAAAAAATAGTTATAAATCAACATGCTTAAGAATGTAAAAAATTAAACACAAGCAGAAATACAGAATTTAAATGTCCTGTTTAATAAAATATACTAGGTAGCACTTAATTAGCTAACTTAGATTAAAATAATAAATTGCAATTTAAATTATCAGCCCCTACAGCAATTCAACAATTACTAAAAATTGATTATAATCATACACCATTGAAAAATAAAGAAAATAATGAGTAATAATATCAATTTAAGAGTCAATAAACTAAAACTATTCAGTCACCACCTAGATAATAATTTTCTCAAAGTCTTAAAAAGTCTCATACAAACTTGTTTTCAAATGATCAATCAATTCTAAGTCTATTTAACGATAATGAATTAATTAAAAAAGAATAATAATCGCATTTGCAATGTGTTAATAACGATTATGAATAAATAAGAGTAGATTAATCATCTTAGTGGGTTCAAATAGGATATGGTGCATAAGTATGGATTACTACTTCTAATGGTGATTGGGTTAAAAATATAAATGGGGAATGAATAAGAATTAATAAAAATTTTCAATACAAAAACTAATAAGGTAAGATAATGACAAAAATATAGGATTAATTATGGTCCGATGAAAATGGCCAGTTATTTGAAAAAACTTAAAAGGGATGGATACCTAAAACATAATAAAAATAAAGTTAATACATAAAAATCGATTAATAATGGTAAGAAATAGAAAACTCAGATAATGTTTGGATGCAAAAAGATGAATGGCTGTACGTCCAAATAGGCAAAAATTGGATAAACGTAGAACTAGGGACTCTTCTCGAAAAAGATGGGAAAATATACAGAAGAGACATAACTGGGTGGAGTGAGATTGAAAGAGAGGAATATTATGAATAATTCTGTAATTTGGATGAAGATTCAAAAGTTATTCGGGAATCATATATGAATATTTTATAAACTTAACCTATTTAAAATATAAATGATAAAAAATAATTGACTAAAATTGAAAATACTAATGTTTACTTACACTCAAAAGATTACGAAAAAAATTTCATTCAGATAAAAATTTAATTATGATCGTTTTTATAATTTTTTTAAATTGAATTTTAATATATATTGTATTAATATTTTTACTTTTTCCTTTTTATTTTATATTATTAATTTTTTACCTTTTTTATATAATTTATATTTTTTTTTTA
>Ga0209107_10002447_pt1 | contig 10306 bp, 10 predicted proteins | sample LakErihyJuly2011_2_FD_187460 | JGI IMG/M metagenome (GOLD analysis project Ga0209107, IMG submission 187460) | Freshwater microbial communities from dead zone in Lake Erie, Canada - CCB hypolimnion July 2011 (SPAdes) (version 2) | ecosystem: Environmental > Aquatic > Freshwater > Lentic >... | reverse complement strand
ACTTGTAAGATATCGTATTATATTTTATACTAGAAATATGATAGTATAATATTTACTATTTTTGGTTTGAATTCTAAGCAGTTATAGAGAGGCCTCTTAAGGCATGCCTTCAGCATGAGCGACCCTTTAAGGGATTCGAGAGAAGCCAATATATTTATATTTTTTGATTTTAAAAAATGAGTACATATCTCTGACATTTCTAATTTTTCAAAAGTTTTCTAGAAATTTCTAAATAATTTCAGATATGTACTCAAAATTCAAAATAGGATTTTTAAGATTTTTTGGTTTGAATTCTAAGCAGTTATAGAGAGGCCTCTTAAGGCATGCCTTCAGCATGAGCGATCCTTAAAGGGATTCTAGAGAAGCCAAGATATTTATAAAAATGAATAGAATAATTTGAGTACATAACTTTTTATTTTCTAAAATTTCAAAAGTTTTTTATAAATTTCTAAATAATTTCAGATATGTACTCAAAATTCAAAATAGGATTTTTAAGATTTTTTGGTTTGAATTCTAAGCAGTTATAGAGAGGCCTCTTGAGGCATGCCTTCAGCATGAGCGACCCTTTAAGGGATTCGAGAGAAGCCAAGATATTTATATTTTTTGATTTTAAAAAATGAGTACATAACTTTTTATTTTCTAATATTTCAAAAGTTTTCTAGAAATTTCTAAATAATTTCAGATATGTACTCAAAATTCAAAATAGGATTTTTAAGATTTTTTGGTTTGGATTCTAGGACGTTATAGAGAGGCCTCTTAAGGCATGCCTTCAGCATGAGCGATCCTTAAAGGGATTCTAGAGAAGCCAAGATATTTATAAAAATGAATAGAATAATTTGAGTACATAACTTTTTATTTTCTAAAATTTCAAAAGTTTTTTATAAATTTCTAAATAATTTCAGATATGTACTCAAAATTCAAAATAGGATTTTTAAGATTTTTTGGTTTGAATTCTAAGCAGTTATAGAGAGGCCTCTTGAGGCATGCCTTCAGCATGAGCGACCCTTTAAGGGATTCGAGAGAAGCCAAGATATTTATATTTTTTGATTTTAAAAAATGAGTACATAACTTTTTATTTTCTAATATTTCAAAAGTTTTCTAGAAATTTCTAAATAATTTCAGATATGTACTCAAAATTCAAAATAGGATTTTTAAGATTTTTTGGTTTGGATTCTAGGACGTTATAGAGAGGCCTCTTAAGGCATGCCTTCAGCATGAGCGATCCTTAAAGGGATTCTAGAGAAGCCAAGATATTTATAAAAATGAATAGAATAATTTGAGTACATAACTTTTTATTTTCTAAAATTTCAAAAGTTTTTTATAAATTTCTAAATAATTTCAGATATGTACTCAAAATTCAAAATAGGATTTTTAAGATTTTTTGGTTTGGATTCTAAGCAGTTATAGATAGGCCTCTTAAGGCATGCCTTCAGCATGAGCGACCCTTAAAGGGATTAAAGAGAAGCCTAATAAAATTTTTATATATAAGAATAATAAATGGAATGGGTATATTTGTCGATTATAAGAAGTACAATAATAGTAGGATTTATATTATTTATAAAATACGATGATGCCCCAAAATATATATTTCCTGTAATTATTAATATCATTGTAGGTGTAATAAGTTTAATATATTTCTTATATTTTTATAGTAATGATAAAAATATAATCAGTATAATAACTAAACCAAAATATTATATATATTCTCTAATATTATTCTTCATATCTATAATAACCTATTATATAATTAAGATATCGCCAAACCCTGCTTATTTTAGAACATTTGCTGTATTTGAAATAATATTATTATTACTATTTACTATATATTATAATAAATATTTTAACATAAATTTCCAAGGCGTTTTAGGTATTATATTTGGCTGTATATCTATTATGCTTATTACACTAGACAATATTATATAAAAAAATAATTATATAATTATTAAATGTCAGACGAAACGCAAGAAAAGATTTATAAATATAAAATAATCTTAATTAAACCTGATAATGTTATGGCTGCTGATATTTACAGTAAAATTAAGTATATTACTTCAACAGATAAAAGAGTTCTTGTTTTTAATACTGAAAAATATATTTATAATCATATATTATTACCTTTTTATGAAAAGAAGGATATTGAAGAAATAATATATAACTACGGAATACAAAATGCTATCCAACATTTTATATTAAATAAAAAATACTATAATATTATTCGGGAAATTGTAGATAACGATGAATCAAAAATATATATCGGTATTGCCTTCTATATTTTGAGAGAGTGTTTTGAATATAGAATAATTGAAAATGTATAATATTTTACTGTTTCCATTTTTTTCCGCAAATAAGACATTCCATAAATAGCGTTGATGCCTCATCACCCGAGCGTGTCTGTAATTCATAATAACTAACCTTCTTACTTTTACATCTCATACAAGTAATCATATCAGACATGGCAACAATATTAAATTCATAAGCCTCTTTAAGACGTAAATTATTTTTATCAATAATATCCTTCCATCGCTCTGGGAATATATTATGACATTGCATATATGGAAGCATATGTGGAACAAACTCCTTATTTTCTACCATCCTTTTATATAAATTAACGTTTCCAATATAACTATTTGATTTAAGATTGGAATAAATGCTTCGCGATATATTAATATAGGTATCAACAAATAAAGTACATTTCCAAGACAACTGTATTTTATTTGTATTAGCATAATCAATTGTACAGTTAAATATTCCTATTTCTAAATCTGTCGCTTCTAGATCAGAAATGAACAAATTATTTATAAGCATATTGCGAAAATCATCGCGAATCTTATGTTTATTATATTGATTATTTGAGATCTCAGGATTATTATTAATATCACTATATTTATCTATTTCATCTTGTAATTTATAGATTTTAAAATCATTATTCATAATAAAGTTTTAATATATATTTATATAGAATAATCAATTTTTTATATATAAATCTAAAAAATGATATTATATTATAATATTTAGATTATGTCTTTTAATATGCCCATAGATGTTAATAAATATATCTATAATGCCTCTAATACGATTGATGTTAATAATAAGAACACTTCGTATTGTGATATTAATTTAATAGAAATATATATAATTAATACAGACAAAGCAGACAAATGTAAAAGCAATGATATAATAGATGTGTCTATATCTACTAAAAGTAATTTAGAATCTTTTGTAGATAATTACTATAAGAAAAGTAGAGTTGAGAATTATAAATCTTATACTCATAAGGAACGCGTATATACATATGAATTATCTAATGATAATCAATATGTATCTAGTAAAATTAAGAAAAATCTAGATATTTTAGAAAATATTTTAGTAATATGTTCAAAAAATGATAAACAGCCTAATTATACATTTCCTTGTACAAATGAGATAGATAGTGTAGCCGAATATATAATAAAAGAATACAAAATATCAAATAGAATTTCTCTAATTATGCGTAGTGATATTGTCGATACTTCTAATAATAAAGAAATTAAAACCGTATATATTGAATATAGACATTCAAATAATGTTGATACTGATAAAATAAATGAGACAATAAATAAAATAATTAAAAAATTATTATCGCAAACACAATAATTTAAAAATTGACACATACCCTATATATTTTAAGATTTACAAATTGCGTGTGTACGTATATTAAATAAAGTTTTAAGTTATATAATATAGATATTATGACCGATTATTCTTTTAATGATTTTGCTACCATTATGATTAATGATAATAATATCACGAATGATTCTCTAAAAATCTATAATATCAAAGAACTATTTGATGGTTATATTAAACATCTTATGACAAGAAAATATAATAATGACGATATTAAAGAATATCGTATGGAAACTGTAGTAAGTTATTATATCGATTTCTACGGAGATGATAAGAATTATGATAAGAACAAATTAATTACTCACTATAAAAACTGTATCGTAGATAATTTTGAAAAAAGGTTGAATCCCCCTAAAAGTTTCTTTACTATGGCTAGACGTGAATATATTGCAAATGAACTTAAAGAAAAAATGGAAAATGAAAATTGCGATATTAATACTCACTACAATACTATTAATAAAAAATACGAATACTATAATGAACTAAATAATACGGAAAAACAGAAGCAGATTAATGATAATGACGAATATTATTATGATTATTACGAAAATAATATTTATGAAGATGATCATAATTCAAGCAATTATAATAGCGATGATTATGATGATTATTATTGTGATTATATCAGCGAGGACGACTCAGAATATTACTCGGATGATTATTAACAATTGTATTATAAGTTAGATATGGCTATTTTGCTATATATTATAAAAAATGATTTTATTTTTATATTTTTTACTTATTATAATATAATGATAGCAAAGAATTACATTGGTGCTCATATTAAACGCGATGAAAGCGGGGGTATAATAGAAACTATGAATAATATTAAAAAGAACGGTGGAAATGCTCTTCAAATATTTATATCTAATCCGCGAAGCAATACTATTACAAATATAGACAATTATGTTAAGAAATCACAAGATATTAGAAAATATTTAATTGAAAATGATTTCAAACTTGTTATACATTCGCCGTATACTATAAATATATCTAAAGACGCTATGGAAGGGAAAAGGATAATGCCTTTAGAAGAATGTATATGGATTAAATTACTTATTAATCAATTAACACTAGCTGATATGATGAATGCCGAAGGTGTTGTATTACATGTCGGGAAACATGTATCGCAATCATATGAACAGGGATTACATAATATGAAAGTTGCTATCGAATATATATTGAAGGATATAGAGAATAAAAATTTGAAAACTAAACTAATTATCGAAACACCCGCAGGACAAGGAACAGAATTGTTAAAAGATTTGAAAGAATTTATTGAATTCTTTAACAGTTTTACAAAAGAACAGAAGAAAAACTTAGGGATTTGTTTTGATACAGCACACACATGGGCATTAGGATATGAATTAGCAGAAGCGTACGATATTTTATTTAAAAAAAATAGTAAAGATATTATTGTGATTCATCTAAATAATAGTCTTGTAAAAAAAGGAGAAATGAAAGATAGACACGCTGTAATTTTAGATGGAAAAATACCAACAAATGATATGAACAATTTTATATCTTCATTATCTAATAATATTAAAAACATTAAAAATAAAGTACCTACTATTATATTAGAAACTCCGTCAAATAATTATGATATGGAAATTAATCACATTCGTAATTTATTAGAATTAGAATGATAATAATAATAATTGATAAAGCAATATATCTATGTTAAATCTGTTTTTTTGCCTTATCTAATACATTTTTCATTTCATTATCAAAATCATCACATGTATTTCTTATATTATTCCATTTACTCTCTTCTTCACTAATATTTTTAATATTTTTCTCAGGTATTTTCCACAATTCAATTAATGTTTTTAATACATCCTTATCATTGATATTGAAAATTCTTTCGACCTCTTCATAACTTATACCTTCTGGGGCTTGCTTATACACTTCATCCATATTATATATTAATGTAATATTATTATTATATGTTTTTATATTTTTCTATTTTATTCATATTATGAATATATTCAGATATTTCATATGCTATTTTTTCATAAGGGTGTTCTAATGAATAATCCTTTAAATCCACATCGTTAATACCGTTGGGTTTATCACTATTATATAAACATAGCATAAATTTACCTGTATTTTGATTTTTATAAATTTTTCTATTTACATCGGGATTTGAACGTATATGTTTTATAGTATTGTATGATATTTCAGTTATATTAGATACCTCGGTATATCCCATATTTTCTACTATTATTTTAAATAATTCTTCATTGTTGCGTTGATATATATGAATTTTTTCATGTATTAGAATTTTTATTAATTCGTCTTCAGGATAATTTAGAATCTTATTTGATAAGAATATTACGTTTTTTCTCGTATGAGGTAATCCTTCTTCATAACCTCCTATAAGATTGTTATCGCTATTTTCACTAGAGGTAAGTGATAAAACCCATTTAATATTTGCTAAATCATTGAAATTAAAATTTTTTGTATAACTTAAATTATTTTCCTTGCTAATATTATATATTTTAACACTTCTCAATAATTCATCTGCTCTTTCTATACATTTATTGAGAATATCTTTATCATTATTGGTAAAAGATGTTGCCGAATTTTTTATAATATATATATATTCTTCTTTAGATAAAACTTTACGGGCATATAAATCTACAGTTGATAAATTAGACACATATTTATCTTCATCATATTCTAGAAACATCATGGTTTCATCCTTATTCATATAATATATATGATTATCTACATCATCGTATATTAATGAATTATATATATGAAATATATAAAATATTGTTAGAACAACTAAAATTATAATCAATAATAATAAAATATAGTAATATATCATATTTATTATATGTGAACATTTAATCTTTCTTTTTCTTATAACATACTCTTTTCTTATCTTGCGATTTAATGATATTATCTATATCTGGTTCATCTTTATTTCTCGTTTTATTTTCTTCTAAACGGTCGCAATATATTTTTTTCTTCGCTGAAGCAGTTTCTAAAATATCATTTATTTTTTCCTTATCCTTATATATCTCTTTCCCTAGATATATTATATTATTATTGCTAATAACATATCTATATTTATCATCTACATAAGTTTTACTATCAATATCTATTAATTTATTATACGATAGTATTATATTATTATCAACTACTGATATTTTGCTATATCCATATGAATTTATAGAATAATAAGATATATTATAAGTTATTTTGATTTTTTCAGAAGATTTTTGAGAACTCGCTGATGGTGATTTATATTTATCACTTATAAACGTAGATGTTTTGGGAGTTTCATATATATCTATTATTTCATCAGGATCAGCACCTCCTGTTCCGCTTGTAATTTGTATTAAATACCTTCCCTCTCGTTCAATCTTCATTATATTAAAATTATGACAATCAGCACATATATATGTACAATTATACTCAGTCAATATCATATATATTTTATCTATCATATCATATGAATTGTTAAACTTACCCTTTTTAATATCTGTCTTATCCCTCTTTTTACTCTTTTTAGAATCAGAACCTGCATCTTTCTCTTCTTTAGGTTCTTTCTTCTCTTTCTCTTCTTTAGGGTCTTTAGGGTCATTAGGATCTTTAGGGTCATTAGGGTCTTTAGGATCTTCAGGTTCTTTGTCGTCTTTATGTTTATCAAAAAATAAAGGTATATGACCCATAACAAATATTTTTTTCAAATTATGTGATTTTTCTTCTTTGTATCTAGATAATTCAAGTCTTAATCTATCTAAATAAGAATCTGATAAAATATTTGTATTTATAATAAATACTATATAATTACCCTTTTCTTCTATGCCAATTATTTCATTAGAATATAATTTCATTTTAGTATTTTTATTTTCTATGCTTAAAAACTCTTCCAATGATGTATCCTTTACTATATCATTAAGATTTGGTATATTATCTTCTAATAATAAAGCGTCTATACTTTCATTGGCATTGTCAACCTCTTTTTTAATTTTATTAATATAATATTTTTGTGTTTTAATCATACAATCTTTTTTTTCATCATTATATATACTTGATTCGTCATGATTACCTACGCAAATATAAATATTCTTATTCATACTATAAAGTATATGATAACCTGAAACTAAAGTATCTATTAAATAATATTTGAATCCTGAATCTTTTGGTTTTTTTAATTTCTTATCTTCTAATAAATCTGTGGCTGCTACTTGTGTATCTTTTACTTCTTGAATTGCATCATGTTCTTCTTTAGGATCTTGTGATTGTTTTATTGTTTTATTTATTAAAGTACTATACCAATTATCGCCTGCTATAAACATATCTTCTATTTCATTTTCAAACGTTTTAATGCTATTTAATACTATGTCACGATATATAAAATCCTTCTTACAATTTATATTATTCCAACAACCAAAAAATATAAAATTATTGCCTTTACTCATATCTAAAATTATTCAATCTAATACTATTAAATATGAGTATAAAAAATATCAAAATATTAAATTATAAATATATAGAATTATATTTTGCTATAGATATCGTATTATTATTTTTTTTACAATAAGTATCGTAAAACAATATAGATACTGTATATGGGATACTTATTTTAATTAAATCTATAGGTACATATCTCATCATATTAATCCATGATACTATGTTATTTATAGCCCTCTTTAAATTTCGAACGCCATCCTCCTTCTCAATATTATTAATAATATGTCTTAATAATTCAGTGCTAAATATTATATCTCCTTTATTCAAATTATACTGTTTCAATATCTCGGGAACAATATAATCGGCTGCTAATATAAGTTTTTCTTCATTATCATATCCATTCACATTTATAACAATCATCCTATCTTTTAAAATTGGATTTATTAGAGAATCATCATTGTATGTAAATATAATCATTGAACGCGATATGTCTATATCTATTTCTTCAAAATATCTGTCATTAAATTTATCATTTTGAACAGGGTCTGTTATATGTATTAGAGTATTGATTATTTCTTGTCCTTTATAAGTATTTGATACCTTGTCTAATTCATCAAATAAAAATAGAGGGTTCATTATCCCTGTTTTCATAAGAGATTCACATATTTTACCATACAAAGAACCTTCGTAAGTATAAGAATGGCCTTTTAAAAACGACGAATCATCTGTTCCACTTAGAGATATAAAAGCATTTGGATAATTCAAAGCATTACATATGCCTTCTTTAATAAGTTTTGTTTTTCCAACACCAGCACTACCTTGAATACCTATAATATATCCAGTTGCTCTAGGAAATGATATTAATTGTGCTAATACCCTAATAATTTGTTCTTTGGCATCCTTGTGACCGAATATTGTTTCGTCCATGCGAACTCTAATATTATTTAAAAAATTACATATTTTTTCATTACCATCTGTAATCTTTATAGGTATCTCATAAAACTTATTAAAAGGTATGTTATTTAAAGATGATATCCACGAACTTAACTTGTAATATTCTGAAGAATTACTACTCATTTTATTTAAACTTTCAATTTTCCATATTATGCTTTTTTTTGTTCTAATATTTATATCAGAATTCAATATTTTAAAACGCATTGGAACACCATATGTTATATCTGTGTTTTCTACAATATCCTCATTTTCTATAAGTTTTGCCTTATCCTCTTCTGACAAAATATCAAAATATTTCTTTTCATTTATACTATATTTATTATAAAATTTATAAGTTTTTTTATTAATAGGGTGTTTGGTTAGATTCAAACCATTATTACATTTATTCTTAGAATCACTCTTTTTATTATTATTCGCATTTAAAATAAGATATATCATTTGATTATTATTCTCTTCTTGAAATTTATTGAAATTATTATTATATTCTTCATTCTTTAACTCATATTTAATATCCTTATTAATAATATATTCTGTCGTATCATCATACTCTTCGAGTTCTTCATCATCTATATCTTCTGTTTCTTCAGTTTCTTCTGTTTCTTCCGTGTCTTCTTTATATTCAGTATCTTCTGTATCTTCCGTGTCTTCTTTATATTCAGTATCTTCTGTATCTTCGGTTTCGTCTTTATCTTTAGCATCTGCTGTTTCTTGTGGATTATCTCCTGAATCCTTTTTCATATTGTTAATTTAATAATATATATACATTATTCATAAGTATTTTTTATATACTCAGTTTATATTTATTAGCCTTCTAGTATATAATATTTAATATTAAATAATAAAAAAATAAATAATATTAACAAATCTTAATATTTAATTTTTATATTGGGTATTCAGTATCATACTCTTTACCCCAATAATAGTTTGTAGATACTGTTCTAACTATTCTGTTAGTATATAATATGAAATATGTAAATAGACATACAATTAATATTGTAATTATTAATATTAATAAATCTAAATATTTATTATCAGTATATATATTTATAGTATAAGCACTAATTAATATTAGCGATAAGAATAAAATACATACTATATATACATCATAATTTTTATTTTCATATCTAAGAACGTCAAGATTCATATCACTATCAGATTTTTTATTACTTAGAACATCCTTTACATATTTCTTTTCATTATATATATTATTAGACATTGTAACTAATTTAGTGCTATTATCTTTTAGAGAATCATTGACAAT
>Ga0209107_10002446_pt1 | contig 10307 bp, 3 predicted proteins | sample LakErihyJuly2011_2_FD_187460 | JGI IMG/M metagenome (GOLD analysis project Ga0209107, IMG submission 187460) | Freshwater microbial communities from dead zone in Lake Erie, Canada - CCB hypolimnion July 2011 (SPAdes) (version 2) | ecosystem: Environmental > Aquatic > Freshwater > Lentic >... | reverse complement strand
ATTAAGTAAGTTAATTACGGAAGTAAAGTGACGATTTAAATATATTATATGTACAGGATTTATTATAATTCACCTAACATTTAATATTTACTTATAAAATTTAATAAATAATTATTAATTTGAATTATTTGATAAATTATAAAAAGTCAATAAAAATAATTTTTTTTAATATATTCCTTTATAAACCCAACACTCATACTTATTTTGTCTTTTCCGAAATAGTATAGTGGTTAGTATATTTGCCTGTCACGCAAATGACCGGGGTTCGAGCCCCCGTTTCGGAGAAATTTTTTAATAAATTTTATCTATTTTTTTATAAAAATCAATAAAAAAGATAAAAATAAAATTAGATTTTTTATGGACAAATTAGAAAATAAAGAAATAATTAACTTCGGAAAGGATCCCCTGGGGAAGTTTGCGCAGCAGGATAAAAATAAGCAAGAAAAAACAAAAATATTAGATGAGTAGCTTGTCGGCTTCAATCATTCGGACAACAAAGTAATATACATAATCACCTTAATAGTTCAGTGAAATGTCAAAAAAGTAACTCTAGTGTCTTCAAAGGCCACGTAAAATTAATTTTAACCTTGATTTGCCTAGTGATCCTTCTAAATTTCACAATCTGAATGAACCTAAATCCCCTCTCCCCATTTAGAAATCTCCCAAGGCCAACACCGGCATCTACCAGTACGACACAACTAAGACCAACTTAGACATAGACAAAGATAAAGAGATATTAATATAAAAAGGCCTTAATCAGGACTTCATTCTAGAAGGAGAGGAATTTCTAGTTTCGAATATGGTGTCCCTTAAGCAGGATGAGCGCTTCTTTGACGGTGTGCTGATACTCACCAACTATAAGATAGTATTCCTGCCCATCATAATAGACAGAGAAAAGAAGGAAGAAATCGAGAGATAATTCGAACGAGACAGCTATTTTCATATACCCCTAGGCTACCTCTTAAAAATCTAGAGGACAAGTTCTGAGAAAAAGGGCAACAATTACTCCTAGATTGAATTATTCACGAAAGACTTCAGAGAGTTCATATTCAGATACTCTGAGAAACACTCCAGCAAAAGTCTTGAATTTTTAACAAGTGTGCAAAGGTGGGCTTACCCTGGTCCAGATCTAAAGGAAAATCTATTTGCTTTCAAATACTTTAAATTCAATAAAGATCTAGAATTGAAATAAAACGGTTGGAAAGTCTACAACATTCAGTAAGAGTTCAAGAGGCAGAACATTACGTACGACGTCAAAAACATTGAATATGACGAATAAATTGAGAAAAATACCTTTTAGAAGGATTATTTTTACAAATATGTGGACAATAGAAATGGAAAGATCTGCAAATCGTACCCCGAATACTTTATTGTGCCGGGAAAGATTGATGACTAGAGAATAAGGGAATACGCTAAGTTCAGGTCGAATAACAGAATGCCAGCAATGACGTATGCCTACTAACATTCAGCCTAGGACAAGCAGCAAACCTCAACTAATAAAAACTTTTCAACGCTTTGGAGGTCTTCCCAGTGCTGCTCCGGTATCTAATTCATGCACGACAGCAGTAATCGATCATATGACGATGAGAGATTCTTAAGATTGATAGGAGATCCTACTGAGCGAATCAGTTTAGATACCGTAGACATCTACGACGCAAGGCCTAAAATAGCAGCAGTCGGCAACCAATTCCAGGGCAAAGGCTTCGAAAACATCGAACATTACAAGAACTGCACTTTAGAATTCCTAAACATAGAAAATATACACAAGGTGAGAGACTCAATGAAGGTAATCTTGAAAACCATTTCCGGTGAGCCCTAAAAGTTCCTCACAAATGTAGCCAAATCAGAATATTTAGAGTACATTGGCAGCATAATTTAAGGCGCTAAGAAAGTGGCTCACTCGCTATCTATTAAGTGCAAAAACGTGCTGGTTCATTGCTCCGATGGATGGGACAGGACATCTTAGTTGTGCGGACTTGCTTAGATTCTCCTGGATCCTTATTTTAGAACTATAGAAGGGTTCATAGTATTAGTGGAGAAGGATTGGATCTCCTTCGGCCATTAGTTTGCAATAAGGCATGGGGTGGGAGATTAGAAGCACAATGATGAACAAAGATCGCCTATTTTTTTACAATATTTAGACTGTGTTCATCAGATCCTGAATTAGTTCCCTCTAAGCTTCGAATACAACTAGATATTTCTGATAGAAATAGCCCAGCATATTTATAGCTGTTTATTCGGTACAATGCTATGCAACCATGTGTAAGAGTAACTGGACACAAAAGTGCGTGAGTAGACCATCTCCTTATGGAGTTACCTCCTATCGAACAAAGATAAATACATCAATCCTTTCTACCTGGAAGTTGATGTTGTGAAGAAGCTCGAACCAAGTGTTGAGTACGAGTCAATCAAGCTCTGGAAGTTCTTCATGTACTATGTCCCGGGGTATAAGGACAGTTACAATATATACTAGGACTGCATATTCACGGAGGATAATATTATTATGGCCCACAAGTATTAAAAACTTAAATTTGAACAAGTTGTTAACCAAAACAAGCAAGTTAACAATGAATTAATTGAGGCAGAAAATAAAATTAAAGAATTATAGCTATAATTAGCCTAGTAATCTAAAAAATATAATATCGAGGCTGAGATGAAGCCAGTAGTATTGACTCTACCAGTTGCTTAAGATTAACCCAAGTCTAAAGACCCTTTTTTGATTGTTACAAAAGCGGAAGAATAAATCAAAGAGGAGGTTGTAGTATCATAAGTAGAGCTGGAGGTTATAGAATCACCAGTAGAGATGGTTGTTGCAGAATCACCAGTAGAGCTGGTTACTAAGGCGGAAGAATAAATCAAAGAGGAGGTTTAAGAATCACCAGTAGAACACACACAATTACAAGAACTAAATCACGTGGAGGAGGTTGCAGAATCATAAGTAGAGCTGGAGGTTATAGAATCACTAGTAGAGCTGGTTGTTGTTAAATCACCAGTTGTTGCAGAATCACCATTAGAGCTGGTTACTAAGGCGGAAAAATAAATAAAAGAGGAGGTTTAAGAATCCCCAGTAGAACACATACAATTACAAGAACTAAATCACGTGTAATATGAATAAGAACACACTAACACTATAAATGAAGACATATAAAAAAATGATTTGGAAATTAAAAATTAAAAAGATGAGTAAAAAAATTATTAAGAAAATATATGTTAATGATTTTTAGTTAATTTAATAAATTAAATTTATTTAAAAAATTTTTAGCAGAAATTTGTAATAGTGCGTTATAGTTATATTTTTATAAATAAAAAATTTATTTAATTTGAAAGATTAATAACCAACAATAAAATGTCAAGTACAAATAGAATGCCTGGCCAAGGTCACGTTCGATCACAGTCAAACATACTACAACCATATCAAAAATACTTGAACAAGATACCCTTATCCTTCCAATCAACAACTCTTGGCTCCTCTAACTCCAAAAATCAATCCAAATCCTGAGTAAAATTCAACTAATTCTTGAAACAAAAAAATTCCTCGCAATGCCCCAACTGCAAAGACAAGAACTAAGACAACATAATATCCTTAAATATAAATAAATACCTTTTTAATAAATATTCCTCCTCCCAGAATTACTACTACACGCAGGACATAAATGACATCCTTATTAACTCCAGGTGCTCAGTTGTGATAAACTTTAAAGACAATATGTTCTTCGACGAGCAGGAGGAGTACCTAAAGAGAGACTATCTATACAAAGAATACCCATACAAAATAAATTTATTAACTGAATATTATAAGTTTCATTAGGATATACCAAGACTATTTATGCTTCCTACGACCAATGTTCTTAATAATTACCATGATAAAAAAAGGAGGATAGAATACTTCAGAATAGCTTAATTAATTGAAGAAGAGAATAAACAGAACCCTAAGAGACCGTAGAAGGGCATAGTGGGGGACAAACCAGAGAAGAAATCTAGTTATTCAGATTCCTCAGACGAGAATTCTAATGATGAAGACATGATAGGCAAGGTGCTGCTTAATGAGATAAGCTCGTTCGTCAACAGAGGGACAGCTACTCAAGCAGCTCTTCCTCAAAAAGATCTATAAACTCGAACATCCAAAGAAGCAACCTCAAAAAGACGTTAAATTATGACCAACAAACATACAAATTAAGAAGAAATCTCACTAACTATAATAGAACTCAACAAAAAATTAGACTAAATCACACATTAAAATCAAAACTTTGATGAGAGCATGCAGGCAAAAGATCTCACAAATACCAACCTCGATGATTTCCTGCGATTTATCAATAAACAGGTAGGAGTGAACCAGGTGCAGGTTAAACCAAAAATAAAACCCAAGATAGAGCTAAAATTAGATGCCATTGAATTTTAATAAAAACTGAAGTAGATCTAAGGCCTGTATGACTAGCAATATTCCTCAAGAGTGGTAAAGAACGCTCTAAATAAGCTTGAAGGATAGAAAGAAGCAATCATGCCGCAAACTTCCAAAAATTAAAAAGTGAACGATTTATGGGGGGATTTGGAAAAAGGAAAAATTAAAAAAAAATTTGATCTGAATTTAAAAAATCTTGATCAATTTTCTAATAAAAATATTCAAATCGATAACTTGATATCGTGTAAAAGTTAGCAAAAAACTATCATCTCCCCAAGAAATTAGCCTGGGACGCCTATTATTAGACACTCTCCTAGAGGGCAGCAAAGTAAACCCAGCACACCCAATAGTAAAAATCCTCAATAATTGAGAAATTTCAATATTCTTAAGACTTAAACAGCAACACAAAATGACACAGTCTAATCATAAAAAGATAAATTTTTAATATATGTAGAAATATAGAGAGTGGAGGACAACCTAGGAGGAGGCGCATAAACTCACCGAGCATTTGACACCCCCATCGATACTTAGGGATGTTAGAACCCCGCTAAGAAGATATAACCTTGTTCCGCGAACAAGGAAAAAATTTAGCCAAAAGCAAGCTAAAACTCCAAAATTCAATTTTTTTCAAAGGAATTTTAAGCTAAAAAATAACTAATAACTCCTAAACACAGTACTCAATCAAGCAATAATTCATCAAATAATCAGCCAATCGTAAACAATTTTATTCATCATGATGAATCGACTAAAATGCAGAAGACTAAGCCTGAGCAATCCTCAGCAAGAAACTCTTTTCACAATAATGTTAACATAAAAACCAAACCCTAGACTCCTGGCCACAAACATGCTAAATCTGACATCCAGAAACTAACCTTAAATCTCTTGAACTTGAAACCTGAGAAATCTTAGAAGGACTCAACTAACTGCAAAAAAACTCCAACCATAAAAACGCCTATTAGTGTAAAAAACCAGGCTATCTCCTTCAAGCAGAAATCTTATGATATGCAGCAAGATATGCTCACAAAGCTCTCTTCCTTCAATTTCGCACATAATTTTTTAAAAGAAAAAAAAAAAAAAACTGAGCAACTAGAGACACATGTTCAGGCTGATAAGGCCACAGGCATACTACAGAGCGAGAGAGGAACCAACAGCACCTATAAAATGCAACTAGTGCTAGATTGGGTTCCAAAAATGTAAATAAAAACCCCAACTGCTGAAACACGTATTAAATGGAAGTCTAAGAACTTAGTAAATAATTATGTTTAAAATAATTTCTAATGAAATTTATTATTTATTTTTTCTAATTTCTTAACGAATATAAATAAATGCTTTAATAAAATTAAAATTTATTTTATTACTGGAAATAAAAATGTCAACAAAAGATGGAAAAGGGAATCCGGAGGATTTAGAAAGATAATTATTTCCTAACATTGGTCCTTCACGTAGTATCTCCCCTGGAAACTACTTACCTGGTAGTGGCCGTGGCATCTCCCCCGATAACCTCTCACCCATAAATGGTTTGAATAAAGTTAGATCAACATCACCAAGCCTCTTACAACCTGCCGCACCTGTGCCAACATTAGGTTCTCGCTCGAGTTAGACGCAATTCATGGGAACTTCTCTTATCTAAAATCAGTAATACCAATCAGTCTAAGGCGAAACCAGAATTGAGTATGTGCCATATGAAAAAAAGAGAATTGAGTACGATGCAGTGATTAGGACAGAGTTCGTTCCTAGAGAAGTTTATGATGTGGATTACTACCAAATTGAGCACAAAATCGAATACCATCCCTTAGTCTATTAAGATAGATACGTTGACTACGTGCCATAAGAGAGATACCAGGAGAGGGTAGAATACATCCCTTAGGTGTATCAGGACAAGTACATCGAGTATGTACCTCAAGAAAGATATGAAGAGAGAGTAGAGTATTAAGCTATTGAGAGACAAGTGGTGCATAATGAGGATTAATATGCTACCCAAACACTACCCCTTTAGTATCCTTCTGCATATAATCCGGGGATGTTTTAATAACCCAAGCCCTATACCTAAGGATTCTAATAACCATATTAAAGATAGAGAGGATAGTCTGTTATACCATATATTGGTGGTTTTCCACGAGGATACAATTAAGTTAAGTCATACAATGGCGTTCTTCCACAAGGATTCACATTGTAGTCGTAATCCTACCAATAAAAAAATGTGATTGATCCGAAACTAGTTTTAGAAGGATCTAGATATAAAATTTTGCAGATAAATTAAGATTAAGAAAAATAATCGAATAAAAATGTATGAATATAAAACTATTTATAAGTTGATTTTTATGTAATATGTAAATAAAAAATAAAAAATTTATTAATAAAAATTTTATTAACATAAATTAAAAAAACATCGTAACAAACATTTAAAATATTTTTACTAAAAAAAAAATAATCTTATTTTATAAAAAAATATTTATTATCAATATAATTAAATTTTTTGTAATTTAAAAAATGAGCTTGGCAAAATAAAAAGCTGATATAGCGAAAAAGATAATGGAAAATTCACGAAATTCATCAAAAATTGAATCCGAGTCCGGGTAAAAACCAGCTTAAAAAAAAAAACTTCCAACAAAACCATATAATGTTCCTAAAAATGATCAATCATAATCAATAACAGATTTACCACTTAAAGAATTCAAAAATTTTAAAACCTCTTCCATAATAGATTCTCATTCCCAAGAAAAAATACAAGCCCTAGTACTGCAACACTTAGTAGTCAATGATAATGATGATGAATCAATGAATTTCATAGACCAAGACTTCCCCTCAAAATTCGAAAGTGTCTCGAAATAAAAAAACACACTTAAACCCGACGCTTAGGAAATTTACGGCGATATTTAATTTTAGAGAATACAATCTATAGCCGAGGAGTCTTTTAATTTGAGGTTCTATGACACTGAGGATGAATATTTTTATAATTAAAAATTTATTCTTGGAAAACTAAGCGACCTCAACTTCCTCAATGCCCTTGTTCTTGCGTCATCCAATAGGAGTATGTTTAACCATCTATGTTGCCTGGATATAAAACCAGAGATCGAGGAAAATTATTATCAAGAAAAGGGAATTTATTCCTTCAGATTTTATAAAAACAAACATTAATAATACACTGTGATAATAGATGATAGTTTACCTGTGTTGATTCTCCCTCCAAATGAAAAATCGGTAACCGCGTTTTCTAGAAGTTAATATTAAAATGAATTCTGGATTTCGCTAGTAGAAAAGGCGTATGCTAAGCTTCATGGGAGTTATGATTCCATAGAACGTATCACATTGAGAGAAGCTATCAATGATTTGACAAGTCTTGAACCAGAAATAATATAATTTATGGATCAACAATTTTTGAACAAAGAAAATTTATTTAAAATTTTATAAGTTCATACACAATCAAACCATATAGTAGGTTTTATGAGAGAAATCGACATAAAAGGAAAAAATCTCATGTTTAATAAAACTTTAATAAACCGTATTTACTTACTCAAAGACGTTAATGTATAGAGTAAGACAATCTAATTTATAAATCCTTGGAGTGGTCTGGAAATAGAGACTTCTATCTCCCTTGATTAATTCTTTCAGCTATTTACCACAATCATCATCCTTCATGATTTCCCTGATTAATTTAGAGGTAGTAAATTTGAAATTTAGATAGATTAATCACAAGGTATGCCCTCATCAAGCAGTAGTGCGTGGATTAGCAACTATTAATATATCATGGATTTGCAGGAAAAATAACCCTCGACTATAAGTGTAGTGTTAAAATAAGTAAGAGGGAAGTAGGAAATTCGTTAATATTGTGTTGGATTTGCAATAATTGTGATTGATGAAAAGGATACAAAAGTAACCACCAAAATCAACAAAAATGTAAAGTGTATGGTCTCAGGTGAGTTTGAAGATATAAATTATACGAATGCAACTATTCAGCTTGAAAAAGGACGATATGTTATAATTCCATACTGCGATGTCAAGGGGTAAAAAGGAGTTTATCTTAATATGGAAGTTTATTATGATTGCAAAAAAATCAAATTCTATGACCCCAATACCTAGATTTTGTAAGCTGTAGAAGAGGGTGGTCTGGACCTACTATCCAATCGAAAGATAAGAAATCAAATGCAAAAAATAATAATAAACCCTAAAATGGAACAAATAAAACCTCATTTTCTTTTTATTCCAGGTTAATTATAATATTTTTTATTGGAAAATTATGGGTAATTGTCCCTCTTATTAAAAGAATATTACTAAAAAAAATCAAATGTACAAATAATACAAGTAAACGATCCTTTACTTGATAATTACTAAGACAATAAAATGACATAAGTATTTTTAGGACTTGAAGAATAGGATGAATACCCCCCTCCTAGCCAAGACTTCATCGACGAGATTGAAGAAGATTTAAAGGGAGTTTATGATTTCAATGACTATGGGCTTAAGGATGGGGGGCTGGATGCCTTCATTGAAATCCTGATGGCAGAAATCTCGATTAATGAGCTCTAATTATCTGAAAATGGAATTACCGATAAGGGGGTGGTGAACTTATGCTATCATTTATAAGCCGCTCATCACTTAGAACTATCCGGTCTTGATTTAAGCAACAATTAGATTGGAAAAGAGGGAGCAGAGAGCTTAAAAATATTGTTACAAAGATTTAAAAACCTCAAATTTATCAATTTGTCAGGCAATTTGAATATTCCTAAAGAATTAATAGATAAAATTGAGTAAATCTGCAAAAATAGAAGGGATTTAGCAGCTGGAAAATGAATAATTTAATCGAAATTAAAAATATATTTTTCAAATAATTTATTTTATATTAATTTAATTTCAAAATTCATGACTTGAATTCTAATCTTCTTGTGTATCCCATGGTTTAGGAGTGAGTGGTGTAAAACCATTGCTATAGCATAATTTTCTGTCAGTACTAATTTTTTTGTTTAAATTAAAATATTTTTAATTTATTTTTTTAATATTTTACTCATTGTAAATTTAATATTAGTCAGAAACTTCTTATGTTTTTTATTCCTCATTCTGATTATTTAATATACCCTTAAATTTTATATCCGATAAAGTTTTAATTCTTCTTTAAAGATCTAAAGGAAATTTTTCGTTACTTTTTTACAACCATTTTTAATTATTAATTTATCGTTTAATGTAATGACTATTATTAGCTTAAAATGCTTAATTTTTACTTCCCAATATATTAATATTTTTGTCCATTTTTATATTAATTTTATAATTACCTGCATTAAACATTGATGTTTAAGATCTATCATGATATTTTAATTCTATATATATTTACTTATTACTAGTTTTACTATTAATTATATTAGATAATTAGCTTTAAAATCTAGAAATATTTGGACTATTTTACTATTTGTTGTTTATTTATATTAATTATTCAATGTTTTTTTATAATTTTTTTTATTGTATCTATCTATTTTGCTGCAATCTACCATATAGATTATTTAGTTCTGTTTCCATTTATTATGTTTAGGGTTCTACTTTTGCAAAAATTGGATATTGAACAATTTATTTAATACCTTTTTGTATATTTAGAGCTTTTGATTAGACATTTTAATCATTAATTTTTAAATTTTATTAAGGAAATATTATTTTTTTATTATTAACGAACATAGCCTAGGGAGAATTTTGATTCAATTATTTTTATAAGTGTAAATTCAAATTTCTTCTATCTCGATCTGATTACATTTTCAATATTCGCATCACTAATCTGTTATTTATAACAAATCTGAGATGATTATTTAATTAAAAATATTTAAGCCTCAATAAAAAAAATTTAAATAAAATTATTAAGTTAATTTTATATTATTATTAAAATTCAATATAAAAAAAAATCTTTATATGTTATTTTTATTAAATT
>Ga0209107_10002445_pt1 | contig 10314 bp, 10 predicted proteins | sample LakErihyJuly2011_2_FD_187460 | JGI IMG/M metagenome (GOLD analysis project Ga0209107, IMG submission 187460) | Freshwater microbial communities from dead zone in Lake Erie, Canada - CCB hypolimnion July 2011 (SPAdes) (version 2) | ecosystem: Environmental > Aquatic > Freshwater > Lentic >... | reverse complement strand
TCTTTTTTCCTACTTTTCTTGGTTGTGGGTTACTAAAACTGGGTATTTTAAGTTTTAGTTACGACACAACGAGACAGCTAAACGTCCGTAATCAAGTACGCGACGCTTTGTAAAGAAGCTATCGAGGGCGAAAGACATGACCTAAGAATAAAGAGGTCCAACAAAAAAGCCTAATTGCGAGTTACTTGCAGGTGTCACTTTATAGCGGCGAGGGCAGCTAACACTTGGTCACGCTTAGGTGCGCCCACAGCTCGCCCCACTTCAACGCCAGAGCTATTCAGAATCAGAGTAGTTGGGGTAGAGCGAATATCTAACATACGCACTAACTCCAGATTTGTTTCAGCATCTATTTCAACATGGCGCACATCGCTTAAGTCGGTAACCACGTTTTCAAGCAGCGTGCGAGTTGCTCGGCAAGGCGTACAAAAGGCCGATGAAAACTGCACCAAAGTGGCCCGTGACCCAAGATCGCCACCAATTACTGACGCAGTTAAACCATTGCCAGATATGGATTTGGCTTGAATCTTGCCACGTGACTTTTGATACCAGAGGCCATAAGCGGTAGCAGCTCCAAGCACGATAAGAATTGGTAGGAAAGATTTCACGAGAGTAGTCTGTGCCACTTAATACCTAGAACGCAACTGGGAGCAGGTGAGCGCAAATGGCAAGAGTGTTGCTACTTACAAACACTCTAGGCGCGAGCGCCGAAATTCTGCCATCACTAGCTTTGTTACAACACCAAGTAAAAATTGTCCCAGCAGAGGCTAGCGTTTTAATTGATGTTCCTGAAACTGACATTTTATTGTTAGATGCGCGTCGCGAGATTCCGGCCGCAAAAAATTTAGCCAAGTTACTGCACACCACAGGTTCAGGCGCACCAGTTATTGTCATTACAACCGAAGGTGGTTTATCTGCACTAAGTGCCGAATGGGGTATCGACGATGTAATTCTCGATACTGCTGGCCCCGCAGAAGTAGATGCACGTATTCGAATTGCAATTGGTGAATATGCAGCGCACCTTGCTGAAAACGATCCCGCTTCTGGCGAAATTAGAACCGGTGAAGTTTCAATTGATGAGAATAGTTATACGGCACGCATTAAAGGCCGCGCATTAGATTTAACATTTAAAGAATTTGAGCTATTAAAGTTTTTAGCTCAACACCCAGGTCGAGTATTTACCCGAGCTCAGTTGCTGCAAGAAATTTGGGGTTACGATTATTTTGGTGGTACTCGCACGGTTGATGTGCATATCAGGCGACTGCGCTCAAAACTCGGCCCAGAGCACGAAGCGATTATCGGCACTGTGCGAAATGTGGGATACCGCTTTACGGTAACTAGCACCATGAAAGATGCCCAAGTCTCTGAGCGGATTTAGCTGTGCGCACGATTCTAAAGATGCATCTTCTGGTTGCTGCTGATTTGCCAGAGCCAAATACTTCTGCCGAGATAAGTACCTTCAAGTCGACTGATGCCGATGAATGGTTAGCGCTTAATAACAAGATTTTTATCGTTCATCCCGACCAAGGTGATTGGGTTATGCAGGACTTAACTAATCGCATTGAAGAAAGCTGGTTTGATGCCGATGGCTTCTTCCTGGCTAGAGATGAAGGCAAAATAATCGGTTTTTGTTGGACCAAAATCCATAATGACCGGGTAAATGAAGGCGCAATTGGGGAAATTTATGTAATTGGCGTTAACCCAGATTCGCATAGCTCAGGGCTGGGCAAAGCCTTAATGCTAACCGCTCTGCACTATTTCCAAAGTAAAGAAATCAAAGAATCAATGCTCTATGTGGACGCCGATAATCACGCCGCCCTAATTCTTTATAAGAAACTAGGCTTCAACTAATTCAGAGCACATTTTACGAAATGCTGCTGAGTGAGCGTCGACATCGGCGATCGTAGTATCAGGACACATCAAGGCCATGTTATGAAACGGCGTGATTAAGAAGCCATCATTTAACATTCGCAAATGTAGGTACTGTTCTAGTTCAAAATCTCCGGCGTTATTCGCATCGGCGCCAGTTACAGGTGCAACTTTGCCAAAGATGTATTCACCGCGTGCACCCAAACGATTACAGCTCCAGGGTAAATTAAATTCATTTATCGCAGCATCTACGCCATCTGACCAACGAGTGCCAAGATCAATCATGCGATCGAAGTTTTCTTTAGTTAGCACATCTGTGAGTGTTGCTCGCATTGCCGCAAGTGAAAGCGCATTACCGGCCAAAGTGCCACCGATTCCACCAGTATCAATAATTTCTAGCTCAACCATTTTGTTAATTGAATCAGCGATCGCTTGAGTCATACCGAATGTTCCAGTTGGAATTCCGCCACCAATTGCTTTACCAATAGTCAGAAAGTCTGGTTTTAACCCACGGTCTGCTGTCATTCCACCAGGACCAACAGAGATTGTGTGGGTCTCATCGATAATTAAAATAGTTCCATACTTCTTTGCGAGTTCTTGCACTGCTTCTAAGTAGCCCGCTTGTGGCAGAACAATTCCAACATTTGTCATCGCCGGTTCCATCAAAATTGCTGCAACATCGCCCTGAGCTAAAGCTTTTTCCATTCCGGCAATATCGTTGAATTCAACAACGCGGGTTGTGTGATCAAGTGCCACTGGTGCACCGATATTTCCTTCGCGAGCTACCGTATTTCCAGCCACATCTAAGGTGGCAAAGGTTTCATCTACTGAACCGTGATAGCAGCGATCAATAACCACAATTTTTGAGCGGCCAGTAAGTAAGCGGGAGTAGCGGATTACGTGGCGATTGGCATCGGTTGCAGAGACCGTAAATTGCCACAGCGGCAAGGCGAATCGGCGTGCTAACTCAGCTGAAACTATTGCCGCATCAGCAGTTGGCAACATGGCAGTAATACCTTTACCCGCTTGCTCGCGAATCGCGGCAACTGTGGCATCTGGTGAATGGCCAGTCATTGAACCGGTATCACCCAAACAAAAATCAATATATTTGTTGCCATCGACATCGGTAAAACGCGCACCTTTTGCTTGATCAATAAAGACTGGGTAAGCACCAGGCCATTTAGCCATCCAAGACATCGGAACTCCACCGGGCATGGAAAGTTTTGCTTTTTCAAAGAGCTCGCCACTTTTTGGATGCAACTTTAAAAAGCGTTCTTCTTCGCGCGCAGTCAATTTGGCTAGCTGGTTACGGTTAATCAATTTATATTCCTTTTCCTAATTTATTCTTCGGTGAAAACGAATAGCGCTTCAATGTAGTGCTCGCCAGTAATTCCTAGATTAGCCGCATCAGGTGGCGCAGTTTGCGGTTCGATACAAACGCCTTCAGTGTCTTCGCTATAAACCACCCACCAAGGTGCATCGCATTCAATGTCTATGCGAGCTACATCTTCCCAAATGATTGCAGGAGTGCCGATAATTCCGGTGAATGCATCGTCCCAAGGTTCAGGTGTTGGTCTAACTAATTCACCAGTTGGTAGACCATCTGAGCCACGTTGCATCATTTGATTTGCGGAGAAATCAATTACTGCGCTGCCGCCACGATCTAAGTCGCGAGCAAACCATGGATGTAAACCTAACCAAGCAGGTAGATCGCAATCACCTGGTTCGTATTCAAGTGACCAGCGAATCGCATCATCTAAGACTTCAATTGATTGTTCGATCGTTGCGCCGCCATATGGTGCTGGTAAATGAAGTAATGAACGCCCTGGGCCAATTTCTTGCCAGGATGAAGTAAAACCAAAACCATGTAGCGCATTCGGTGGATCAAAGATTTGTGGCAGTTGGTGCTCTTGGCCATTAGCGCCAGTAATTAAGCCATCGCGTATTCGGCCAGCCCACGGCCCCATGCCATACCAGCCATAATTTACGGGGGTGCCACGGAAGGGCAGCGTGAACTGCATATCTCGCCAAATTAGAGAGGCAATTCGTGCGCCTTGGTCTAAATCAATATTTATCTGAAATTCAGCATCATCTATAAATTGCATTGTTAGTTCCGCTCAAGAGTTTCGGTTAGTTCGAATGCGCGAGGTGGTTGCGCACCAGCACGAGAACAAGTAATCGCAGCTGCGACTGCAGCCCGATGTAGAACTTCACGCAATTTTGAACCAGTTAAGTTCAAAATACCAATCTGTATCACCGCTTCAACAATAATTGCGCCAACCGTGTCGCCAGCGCCAACCGTGTCGATAACGGCAACTTTTATACCCGGAACTTCAACTACGCCATCGGTGGTGACGCCTATCAAGCCGTTTGCGCCGCGTGTGATTACAACTAACTGCACACCATTTATAAGGCATATTTTGGCAACACCTATTGGATCTTCGTTTGGATAAAGCGCAGCGATGTCATCTTCGCTGAATTTAACGACACTGCTGATCTTGATCCATTTTTCAACTTCATCGCGATACTTAATTAAATCCGGCATCACACTCGGGCGAATATTTGGATCAAAGACAATTGGTGCAAACTCACCAACTTTTACTGCCCAGTCATAGAGCACAGAGGCACCAGGTTCGATAATTGTAACTAGCGTTCCAATCTGTAAAACTTCTGGCTTATATCTTTCTGGATCAGGTAGCCAGGAGTTATCAAAAGCAAAAGTCGCAGTGTTGTTGATTAAAAATTCATAACTCGCAGAACCATCGTGACTTAAGGAAACAGTTGCTGTGCAGGTTGGCAATTCACTTGTTAATGCTAAATCTAAGCCAACGCCATCGCGGATTAATTCTGCGCGTGCTGATCTTCCATGGGCATCGGTAGAAATACCATCAATAAATTGAACTTCGTGACCCAAGCGAGAAAGCGCTTTGGCAGTATTAGCTGGTCCGCCACCTACAACGGCAGTGCGCTCAGGGGTGCCTGGCAAAAGGTCAATTAAGACTTCACCACAAACCCAAATTCTCACTGTTGTTCACCTTTTCGCGCTAAAAACTCAGCAATTACTTCAACTCCAAGCAAATGATCTTGAACTTGAGGCAAGCCACTTATTAGTAATACTCCTGCTAATCCTAATCCGTTCACATTAAGTGGCAATCCACCACCATGTATGGCGTGTAATTCCTCAGATAAATCGTTCTTCAAATACCAATCAAAATCATTTTCTTCCGCAAATACTCGCTCGCGCATTGTTGAGTTACCCGTGGCATAAACTACTCGAGCTTTACGAGCAATCCAATTATCATTTTCTGGTTTTGTGCCTGGGAGTGCAACATGAAATACCGGCCATTTTCCTAACTGAACTTCGATCGTGATTGCCAAATCGCGATCACGTCCTAATTGGTGAGCAATCTCGCCAATTTCAATTGCTTCGCTTTGCGATAGAGATGGCAGCAATAACGTTTCGGCTTCTAATTGCAGACCCGCGCTAGTAAATCCACCTGTGGTATCAGACATGACCTAATTATGCGGTGGTTGGTCCAATGCTCCAAGATCTACCTATCTAGCGCAGAAAAGTTCTGATTTAGGTGTGACTCCAGTTAATAAGTAGCGATCTACGGCGGAATCCACACAAGTTGAACCACGACCATGACCAGTGTGGCCATCGCCATCGAGGGTAATTAAGACGGAAGAAGAAAAGATTTTAGCTAGCGACTGCGCCCATTTGTATGGAGTCGCTGGGTCTCTAGTAGTTCCGACAATCAAAATTGGTTTTGTATCTAAGCTCTTGATTTCAATTTGTTCCACTCTGTCCAAGTTTGGCAAGTAGCGACAGGCTAATCCGGAATATGCAAGATACGGACCAAATATTGGTGCTTTCTCTGCGAACTCAGCAGCACCTTTTTTGAATGCAGAAATTGTTTCTATTTCTTTTTGATCAAGACAATCAATTACTTGTAGCGCATCGTTTTCGTTGCCTAAGTAGCTTCCATCTTCTTGGCGACCAGCATATTGATCTGCCAAAGTTAGGAAGCTTTCGCCGCTGCCTAAAATTGCTTCTTTAAACGCATTGCGTAAAACCGGCCAATCCGATTCGCTGTCATATAAAGCCGAGGCAATTCCAACTAGAACTAAACTTTCAGTCACCTCGCGACCAGATTTACTTTTAAGTGGCGTGATAGCTGTTCTAGCGAGTAACTCAATTACTTGATTCCGGGCAGTTGGTAAATCCTTAGCTAAAGCACAATTACTTCGCTTTAAACAATTACTTATAAATGCGTTGAGTGCTGATTCAAAACCGGTTGCTTGGCCAAGCATTGCTTCACGATTGTTGCTACTTGGATCAACAGCGCCATCTAAAACAAATCGACCGACGCTTTCGGGAAACAGCTCAGCATATAAAGTTCCTAGATAGGTACCATAAGATTTTCCTAAGTAATTCAATTTCTGATCGCCTAGGACCAAGCGCAATATCTCTAGGTCACGTGCGCTATTTAGAGTGCTGTAGTCATTTAGGTACTTAGTATTTTCAGCACACTTAGCGAAATAATCTCGTACATCACTAATAAAGAGCGCAAGTTCTGTTTCGTTATCAGGTTTTGAATCCGAAGCGAAACTAGCATCGGTTTCCGAATCATTTAAGCATTTAATAGCAGCGCTATCGCCGACCCCACGTGGGTCAAAACCGACAATATCGAAACGTTCGAGAATCTCATTGCTAACTATGTTCTCAGCGTTATAGGCGTAAGCAACCCCTGATGCGCCTGGGCCACCTGGGTTTACGACCAATGAGCCAATTCGACGATCCTGATCGAGGGCTTGATAACGCAATAGCGCCAGCGAGAAAGCGCCGACCGACAAGTCTGCATAGTTAATTGGAACTAATAAATTTGAGCATTGGTAATTTCCGTTGCAATCTCGCCACTTAATTTCTTGAGTTTCGTATTGAGCAAGTGAAGAAAGCGGTTCGGGCTCTTTTGCCCCGCAACTTGTTAAAAGTAAAAGTGAAGAAAGTACTACTGCGATCCTTTTTTGAATCATGCTTGAGCTAATTGGCACATGAGTGCTTCTAGCGTTAACAAAGGCGCCGCGTTATGACTTAAATTAGTACGAGCCGACATGATTGCATCTATTTTTGAAACAGTTTTAGCTGGTGGAATTCGCTCAGCCAACTTTGAAATATCTGAAGAAAATTCTTGATTTATCAAAGCACCTTGAGTGCCGGATTGGACAAACATTACATCACGGTACAAAGTAGCAATGTCAACAAGAGCGCCATCAATTGAATCTCGAATCATTCGAGTAGTTCGCGACTTTTGCTCTTTCTCAAGATCCTTAATTGCTTTTGAACCACCAGTAGCCATTCCGCGGCCAGTTGCCCCTTTACCCCAAGCTTCAGCTAGTTCACTACTCTCTTTTTCATCACGAGCACCGGCTGCAGCTTCAGCCTCCTCGGTAGCTAAATTTAAAAGAGTTTCAGCAGCCTTAAACGCAGAAGCTACATCGTTTATCTGCATCGGTAATTTAATAATTGTATTTCGGCGGTTACGAATCGTTTCATCACTAGCTAGATACCGAGCACGTCCAATATGTCCTTGCGAAGCACGTGCGGCATAATCTGCCATCGCTGGTGAAACGCCTTCACGATTAACCAAAACATCTGCCACATCTTTAGCGCTAGGTGTTACTAATTGCAGGTGACGGCACCTTGAACGAATAGTTGGCAAAACATCGTGCAAAGTTGGCGCACACAAGAGCCAGACTGTGCGATTACCGGGCTCTTCAATAGCTTTCAGAAGCGCATTTGCTGCTGATTCAGTCAGGCGGTCGGCATCTTCCATGACAACCACTCGCCATCCGCCCATTGCTGGCGCCCATGCCACACGAGTAAGCAGCTCACGAATCTCTTCGATCTTGATTGATAATCCTTCAGTACGAATAATTTCCACATCAGCATGCGTGCCGGCCTTAGCTGCTCGGCAATCAGAACAGGTTCCACAACCATCGCTGCCACAAATCAACGCACAAGCAAAAGCAACCGCAGCTGATGATCGACCACTGCCGGGTGGGCCAGTAAATAACCAGGCGTGAGTCATTTCTTGTGAATCCTCGCCACTGCGAGCAGCAGCCACAGCACCTTCGAGAATTTTTACCAAATGGGTTTGACCAACTAATTGATCGTAAACCGACATCGTTACTTCTTCTTTACTGTTTTGCGCGCAGTATTTCGAGCTGTTGTGGCAGCGCGACGGATTGGTTTCATGATGCGGTTTCCTTGCGCATCGCGGATGTTGCGACGCAAGCCAGGAATTTCGCCAACTCGAGTGATGATTTCACTATGAATTTCTTCAATAGTTTGGCGCCCATCGACAACTAAATAGCGCTCTGGATCAAGAAGTGTTAACTGTAAATACTCTTGGCGAATTCTTTCGTGGAAATCAATTGGTTCGATTTCCAAGCGATCTTTACTCTTTAACCGGCCCAGTCCAATTTCGGCAGGTTGATCAATTAAAATTGTTAAAGTTGGGAACAGCGACTCAGTAGCCCAGCGAGATATGCGTGCTACTTCACCTGATACTAAGACTCGACCAGCACCTTGATAGGCAATTGAAGAATCAAAGTAGCGATCGGTAATTACAACTTCACCCCGATCTAGCGCTGGGCGAATCTTTGAGAATACATGGTGCGCACGATCTGCTGCATACAAAAGAGCTTCAGCGCGTGGTGAGATATCACCAGTTGAATGATCGAGCAATATTCGGCGCAAATCTTTACCCATTTCGGTGCCGCCAGGTTCACGACTAAGAAGCACTTCTTCGCCTTCTTCTTCGAGCCACTCCTTTAGCAATTTACTTTGAGTTGATTTGCCACTACCTTCGCCGCCTTCAAAGGCAATGAATACGCCTTTGGTTTGTGCTCCGGTGATTGAACCAAGTTCACCTTTAATCGCATTTGCGATATCACTCCAAATGGAAACATTTGGGCGGTCTTTCATCTGATGGTAGGAAACTGCGCCAATCAAGATTGCAAATAAACCAGCTATTAACAAAGTGATCGCCGCGCCGTTATAGGCAACTTCGGTATTGCGAACTTTAATTCGGTATTCGCCAATATATGCGGCAATGATTGGTGAAATTGCTAGAACCGCAACCAGAGTCACGCGAATAATTGATTGCATAAACGCAAATGTGCGACCACGGACATCATCATGAACTTCAAGACCTAGCATCGTAAATCCGGTTACCCAGCAAACACCTGAGAAGGCACCCAGAATAATCACGATGAAGACCGCTAAAGTGAAGTTGGGAATTGCTGCAAGTAGAACTAGAAAAGAACCCGCGACAGTTAACGAAGCGCCAAATAGCCGGCGACGAGAGAATTGCGCAAATATTTTAGGACCAAATGCGATTCCGATAGCTAGGCCAGTAAATACCGAACCAAAGAGCACGCCATAACCGGCATCTCCACCACCTAAGTCACCTACGAAGGTGCGCGCTAAGCCAATAACAGCGCCAGCTGCGATAAATGCGCCGATCATTCCAACAATTAACCCACGAATTATCTTCGAGCTACTTACAACTTTGTAGCCTTCGATCAGAGATTTACCAACACTGGAGTCAGCTTTCTTTCCAGCTTGGTTTCGCTTTGGAATCTCCCGTAAATTAAAAATTGTCCAAGCACTAAAGGCAAAACTTAAGGCATTGATATATAGCGCAATATCAATTGAAGTACCTTTAAAACTTGGGAAAGCCGACGCAATCGCACTACTTAATAGCGCCAAGATCGCAAATAGTCCAGCAGCAATGGGCGCAGTTCCATAAGCTGCAAAGAGTGAAACTTGATTTGCACTTTCAAGCTTCTCTTTTGGAACTAAGTTTGGAACGCTGGCATCTTTAGCTGGTGACCAAAATAGCGAGACGCATTCCACCAAAATTGTTGCGGTGTAGAGCCAGAAATAGTTATTAACAATTGGAATAGAAATATAAAGTGCGAAGCGAATCACATCTGCCACAACCATAAGCATTCGTCGATCAAGTCGGTCGGCAATTACTCCTGCGAGTGGTCCTAGAAAAACAGCTGGCAGTAAGCGTGCGATGAAGACACCAGCAATCGCAAAGTTAGCTGTTGCATAATTTCCGCCAGATAATTGTTGAGCAAGCGCAGTTGTCGCAAGCAGTCCAAGCCAATCGCCAAGTGATCCAAATGCCATTGCTTGCCATAATCTGCGGAAAGCAGGAATTGCTAAAACACTTCGAGTCTCATCTGGTGCCGGCGCCGCCGGTCTTGGAAGAGAGTTGCTCACGGCTCAATCGTAGTGGGCTTAGTTTTCGCTTTCCCAGCGGCTGCCTTTTTAGCAACTCGCTTAGTGGCGGCTTTTTTAACGGTTTTTTTCGTCAAAGTGGGCGCTGCTTTCGCGGCTTTTTTGCGACTCTTCTTAGGACGCGCGGCCCC
>Ga0209107_10002444_pt1 | contig 10314 bp, 10 predicted proteins | sample LakErihyJuly2011_2_FD_187460 | JGI IMG/M metagenome (GOLD analysis project Ga0209107, IMG submission 187460) | Freshwater microbial communities from dead zone in Lake Erie, Canada - CCB hypolimnion July 2011 (SPAdes) (version 2) | ecosystem: Environmental > Aquatic > Freshwater > Lentic >... | reverse complement strand
AGTAGTCTGGCTTTCCACGCTGCGTCGACCTTGACCGGCATGAGATCGGGGTCGGGGAAATAGCGGTAATCGTGAGCGTTTTCTTTGGTGCGCAGCGATTTTGAAGTGCCTTCCTGACCGTCGAAATCACGGGTTTCTTGGACGATCACGCCGCCGCTTTCGACCACGGCGATCTGGCGTTTGGTTTCGTGGGCGATGCCGTCGCGGACGTAGGAGATGGAGTTGAGGTTCTTTAACTCCACCTTGGTGCCGAGCTCCTTCTGTCCAACGGGGCGGATGGAGATGTTGGCGTCGCAGCGCATTTGGCCCTTTTCCATGTCACAGTCGGAGATGCCGCCGTAAACAATGGTGGCCCGCAGCGAGGTGAGGAAAGCGTAGGCTTCGTCGGCGCTTTTGATCACGGGCTCGGTGACGAGCTCCATGAGCGGGGTGCCGGCTCGGTTGTAATCAACCAGGGAGTCGAAGGCCTCGTGGTTGAGTTTACCGACGTCTTCCTCGAGGTGGATGCGGGTGAGGGCGATGGATTTGTGTTCGCCTTGGATGTTGCGCGAGGGACCGGGCAGCTCGATTTCGACCGTGCCGTTGAGGCAGATGGGCTGGGCGGCCTGGGTGATCTGGTAGTTCTTCGGCGAGTCGGGGTAGAAGTAGTTTTTGCGGTCCCATTTGCAGATCGGGGCGATGTCGCAGCCGAGCATAAGGCCGGTTTTGATAATGGCATCGAGGGCGGCCTTGTTCATCACCGGGAGCACGCCGGGCAGGGCAAGCACGACGGGATCGGTGAGTGTGTTGGGCGGCTGGCCGTAACCGGCGGCAACACGGGTAAACATCTTGGACCGAGTCTTGATCTGGATGTGAACCTCAAGACCGATGACTGCTTCGTATTTCATGAAAGGGGGAGGGGACGATTTTACCACGGAGGGCACGGAGAACACGGAGGTTCAGACGATGCGTCGGATGAGTCCGTCTTTAAGACGTGGCACATTAAAATTGATAAGGAGTTCGACACGGCATCCAGAGAGCCGGAGGTAAGTGATCAATTGAGCTTCGTAGATAGGATGCATTTCGGTAACCGCCTTCAGCTCGACGATCACTTGGTTTTCAATCAATAGGTCGAGGCGATATCCGAGTTCGATCAGAAATCCTTTGTAGCGAACTGGCATTTCTTTCTGTCGCTCGTAACGAATTTCTCTCAGTGAAAGTTCATACGCTAGTGCAGCCTCGTAGGCCGACTCCAATAGGCCAGGCCCGAGTTCACGGTGAACCTCAATAGCTGCACCAATGATTTTCTCTGTGATGTGTTCGTGCTCCATCTCCGTGTCCTCTGTGATCTCCGTGGTTAATACCTCAGAGCTTCGGGGTCCGGCGCGCCCAGTCGTGGGCCGAGTCGTAAGCGTTGGCGATCGCGAGTAGGTCGGCTTCCTTGAACGGCTGGCCAATCAGCTGCATGCCGATCGGCAACCCGCTCGACGAAAATCCGCACGGCACGCTGATGCCGGGCAAGCCAGCTAAGTTCACCCCAATCGTGTAGACGTCACACAGGTACATCGCCAACGGATCGGCCTTGGCTCCGCGCTTAAACGCCGGCGTGGGTGCCGTCGGCGTAATGATCGCGTCGACCTCGTTGTAGGCATTCAAAAAATCCTGGCGGATCAGTGTCCGTACTTTTTGGGCACGCAGGTAATACGCGTCGTAGTACCCGCTGCTGAGCACGTAGGTGCCGAGGATGATGCGGCGCTTCACCTCGGGACCGAAACCTTCGGCGCGCGACTTGAAATATAGGTCAACGATGTCGTTGGCTTCGGTCGAGCGGTGGCCGTAACGAATTCCGTCGTAACGGCTCAGGTTGGAGGAGCATTCGGCCGTCGCGATGATGTAATAAACGCCCACCCCATACTCGGTATGCGGTAGCGAAACGTTCTTAATCTCACAGCCCATTTTCTCGTAAAAGGCGACTGCTTTTTCCACTGCCGCAGCGACCTCAGGGTCTAGGCCTTCAGCAAAATATTCCTTGGGAATACCGATGCGCCACGGGCCTTTTTTCTCCTTTAATGCGGCGCGGTAGTCGGGGATTTCCGTTTTGACCGAGGTCGAGTCGTGTTCGTCGTGACCGACCAGGGATTGCAGTAAAATGGCGGCGTCTTCGACCGTGCGAGTGAACGGGCCGATCTGATCGAGCGAGGAGGCAAAGGCGATCAGGCCGAAGCGTGAAACCAGTCCGTAGGTCGGCTTGAGCCCGACCACCCCGCACAACGCGGCCGGTTGGCGTATCGAGCCTCCGGTGTCCGAGCCAAGCGTAGCAATGGCTTCGCCCGCCGCGAGCGCTGCGGCGCTACCACCGGATGAACCGCCGGGCACGCAGTCGAGATTGTAGGGGTTACGCGTGGTGTGGAAGGCCGAGTTCTCCGTGGAGGATCCCATCGCGAATTCGTCGAGGTTGAGGCGGCCCCAAATGACCGCCCCGGCTTTTTTTAGCTTCTGGGTGACAGTCGCGTCGTAGGGCGAGACGAAGTTTGCCAGCATCTTTGACGAGGCGGTTAGGGGCTGGCCGGTGACGGCGATCACGTCTTTGATGCCAATGGGAATGCCATCGAGCGGACCGAGGGCCTGGCCGGCGGCGCGGCGGGCGTCCGAGGCGGCGGCTTGTGCGAGGGCGTCGGCGGCGTCATAGGAGTTAAACGCCTTGACGCGCTCCTCGACGGCGAGCGTGCGGTCGATGATGGCTTGAGTGAGAGCGACCGAGGTGGTGGTTCCGGCGGCAAGGGCATCGGCGAGTTCGGCGATGGTTTGGAAATAAAGTGGCGCGGCGATCACGGTAAAAGGCGAAGGTAAGGGTTTCGGTGTGGATATTGCACCACCGTTTTTAGCTAAATCGATCTGATCTAAAGATCGTCGGTTGTCCTAGAATTTAGGGGGTGAACAGATGCCGCGCGCTTTCCGTGATCAGACTCACCGCAGGATGTGAAAGTCGCCGCTCGGCTGTAATCGCATAGACGTTGTCCACACAGCTTTGGGTCGTACCTATGGGAACCAGTCCGTAGCGCTCGGTCGCCTCTTTAATCACCACCGTGGGAATGGGCACAAAACCACGGCCTTCGGCGGCGACCACTTTCATCAAGGCGCCATCATCAAAGTCCGCCACCACGCGGGGTCGAATCTCGATCGAGCGAAACCATTTTTCCAATGTACGCCGCAGCGCTGAGGACTCCCCTGGAAGTAATGCGGCCGCACCGTGCAGGGATTGGGGGAATCCTACTTTGAGCGCGGTTGCAATTTTGGGGGTGGCGCAAAAGGTCACGGTGGATTCGCCCAGGTGGTGCGTGAACACTTTGCTCGTGCTCACTCCGGATGCGGGTTCGTCGGCGAGAATGATGTCTAGTCGGTGCGCCGCCAAATGGCCAATCAAGTCGGCGGTTTTACCTTCATGACATATCACATGTACCGGCCTAGCCATGGCGAAGACCGGCTTGAGGATCTCGTGGCTGATCAATTTGGGCAAAGCGTCGGCGATACCTACATGCAGCCTCAGGGTTTGGGTCGATGGCCCCTGTTTAATCGCGTTGGTGAGCTCGCTGCCGAGGTTGAAAATTTCGTCCGCATAACGCAGCGCCGTTTGACCGGCATCCGTGAGCACGTTGGTCCGGCCTTTTCGCCGAAACAGTTTCTCGCCGAGTACGTCCTCAAGCTCGCCGATCTGCGCGGAAATGGAGGGCTGCGATACGTTTAACTTTTCGGCTGCTTGGCGCAGTCCGCCCTCCTTGGCCACGGTCCAAAAATAGCTCAGGTGATGGTAATTAAGCCAATCCATGAGGTTAATTATTAGGTTAAAGCTAACCGATGCATAATAACCCAGTATTAGTCGAATCCTGATTTTCCGGTTATGGTAATCCACGTCGACACTTCACGTGTGCGCTCTGTTGGCGCTCTCGGTGAATCGGACAACGCTTAACCCCCAAAAAACATGCAACTGACCATCAATAATCTTAATCTCCCCGTCGGGCATTCGTTGGATTCTTTGGTTGAAAGCCGCCTCTTTTCGCTTTCAGAACGGGTGCATATCGACGACGCGAAAGTGGTGATTGAACGGCGTACGGATGCTTCGCCACCCTACCGAGTGCACCTGCACATCTCCGTGCCCGGACCGGACCTGCACACGGAAGGGATGGCCTTTACGCCTGTTCAAGCGCTCACTTTAGCGCTTAAGGAAATCGAATCTAAAATTAAGGCGCGCCGCACTATTCATTTGGCGCGTATTAAAGCCCGGCGCACCTCCGGCCCCCGTTTCGGTAGCCCCAGTTCCCATTAATACGCACCCCAGCGCAGTTCATCCCAGATCGCTTTCGTACGGCCGGCTTTTGCCGCAAATAGCTCCCCCGTCCCATTTAACGCCTATATTATTACACGTGAATATTTTCTGGTTGAGTATGCCTAGAGTGAAGGGTGGCCGCTCATCTGCCCGACCGTTGCTAGCGGATGGGGCTGCTTCGGTTCGGCCCGCAATTCGCACACCTTCCCCTAAACACTTCGATCGGCGAGTGCCTGATTTATCGGTAAACGCCCTTCCGCTAAATAGATTTAAATCCTTTGGGCCTATATAATGAAAAACCGGAAACAGCTTTTATCTAAAGATCTCATGCATTATCTAAGAGCTTTACCCGAGAGGATTGCTCCAACCACTGCGGCCTACGTGGCCAAGGGGGCCGAGTTGGTCACGACCGAAGAGATGATGACGCTACGTGCGCTTTTGCCGGATATCCGCAAAAAGCTGTGTCATATCACTGCACCGGCTGAGTTTGTTCAACGCGTGGAGCTGTTGGCTGTCTATTACGAGGAGATGATCGGTGCTCCTGCCGCCGCTTTTCTTTCGCGTCAGCAGTCAGCCTTTGCGCTGCTCTACTTTTTAAAGGGCTTCGATCGCATCCCTGATTCGATTCCTGAAATCGGTTACGTGGATGATGCCGCAGTCGTCGACCAAGTGATCGAAAATAATCGAGTTAGCCTACGCGAGCACTGGAGTCACCGTAATTGGGGCTGGCCTGCTGGTATCTAGCCGAAATCCGTCGGCCCGTATGCGTAGCCTTCACGCCCTAGGGCCCCAGCCTCCGCTGCGGTTATTCGACTACTTTGGGCACGACGATCATGTGTTCGCGCTGAGCCGGGGCGTTGCGTAACGCATCCTCTATTGAGAGGCCGGCTTGGGCGACGTCATCGGCCCAGACGTTGTAAACGGGGAACGCGTGTGCGGTCGGCTCCACACCAGTCACGTCGACTTGGCTGAGTTTTTCGATGTTCGCCAGCACGTCGACGAGTTGGGCGGAGAACTTAATCTTCTCCTCAGGCGTGAGCGCGAGGCGAGCCAGTTGCGCGATACGGTCGATGTTGAGTTCAGCGGGAGCGGACATGGGCGGCGTTATTTGCGGATTTGGTAGGGCGTGGTCTTTAACAACTCGTCTTGGATTTTCATGAAGACGGCGTTGACCTCGTCGTCGGTGAGTGTGCGGTCGGAGGCACGGAAGACCAAAGAATATGCTAGGCTCTTAGTTCCTTCTGGCAGACCTTTGCCGTGGTAAACATCGAACACGTGAATCGCTTCTAGCGCGAATGTCGCGCCCACGGCGCCGCGGGCCACTTTGGCGAGGGCTTTTTGAACTTCGGCAGACGTGGTGGATTCCGGCACAACGAGTGCGAGGTCTCGCAGTGCTGCAGGCTGCAGACCGAAGGGCTTGTAACTGCGGCGCTCTGCCTCCGCTGTGAGCTTTTCGGATACGATGGCGAAAAAGCCTGCATAGACTTTGCCCGTGATGCCGAGCGCCTTGAGGTGCGCGAGACTTAGCAAGCCAAAGGTCGACGTCCAACCGTGTTTGATGTCGCCGGCGGTTGCGGCTTGGCCTTCTTGCCAGCCGTGGGCGGGCACCGGAACCAGCGTCGTGGGCTGGCGCTCCAGCTCGATACCGGCAAACGCGCTGATCGTGGCCGTGTGGCGCTTGGCGGTGTAGAAGTCAGCGCTTTCACGTTTGCGCCAGCTACGCTCGCCCGTGTCTTCGGCGATGATGAACGCGGCGGCGATACACTCGGAGAGCTGGCCGTTGCGCTCAATAAACACACGCCCGGTTTCGAAAAACTGCGACGCCGCCACGCCGCGCGATTGGTTGAGTTTTAACGTTTCCAGCAGGCCACTCACCAGGGTGGGGCGCAGATGCGATTGGTCTTCGACAAACGGGTTGGCCAACGCGAGGTCAGCGACCGCTTCAGAGGTCGCCCACGCAGCGAGCTCTTTGCCTGGGCGCAGCGTGTAGTTGACCGCTTCGTTGAAACCTTGGCCCACTAGCGCGTCGGTGACACGGCGGTTAAACAGGACGATCGGGTCGTCGTTGCCGACCAAGCCAGGCGCGGTGATCACGCTGCTGGGGATTTTTTCAGTGCCGTAGAGGCGCACGACTTCCTCGACTAAGTCGATCGGGCGGTCAAGGTCATCTCGCCAACTTGGCACGGAGAAGGTCCACGAGAGGCCGCTGTCCTCGGTTTGCTCTTCGCGCACGAGCACCAGCTCCAGCGATTCGAGGGAGGTTTTGATGATATCGGCAGGAATCTCGAAGCCGAGTTTGGCGTTAATAAAGGCCGGGGTGACGGTGATCTCGCGCTCCCACGGTTGATCGCCGCCGACACGGTGGATAGGGCCAGCGACTTGGCCGCCAGCGTGAGCAAGGATAAGGTCGATAAAGCGGTGGGCGGCCTCGTCGAGCGAATGAACATCAACGCCGCGCTCGTAGCGATACGACGAATCGGAGCCGAGTCCAAGGCGCTTGCCGGTGGCGCGCACCGATTGGCGTTTGAAGCAGGCGACTTCCAGAATCAAATCGGTGGTCGTCTCAGTGACGCCGGCGTCGGCCGAGCCCATGATGCCGGCAACGACCACGGGTTTGTGGGCGTCGGCGATGACGAGCATGGGCGAGCCCAGTTCGCGTGTTTTACCGTCGAGGGTGGTGATTTTTTCGCCCTCGGTGGCGGAGCGCACGATGAGTTCGCCGCCGGCGAGTTTGTGGGCGTCGAAGGCGTGGACGGGTTGGCCGTATTCGAGCATCACGTAGTTGCCGATATCGACCACGTTGTTGATCGGGCGCAGGCCTACGGCGGTGAGGCGCTGCTGCATCCACTCTGGCGACGGGCCGACGTTGACGCCGGTGACCACCGTGGCGGTGTAAAGCGGGCAGCTGGTTGGATTATCGACGCGGATGGATTTTAACAGGTCGATGCGCGGCGAGGTGCCGATTGAGGCGGGCGTGAAGCTGACCTCGGGATAACGCAGTTCCTTTTTGAACCAAGCGGAGAGCTCGCGGGCGACGCCGAGGTGGGAAAGGCAGTCAGGGCGATTAGGCGTGATCTCGATGTCGAACACCGTGTCGCCGGTCGGCAGCGCGTCGTTAATGGGCGTGCCGGCGGGAAGTCCGCCATTGAGCAGAAGTAGACCTTGGGCTTCGTGGGATAGCGTGAGCTCCTTGGCTGAGCACATCATGCCCGAGGAGGCCTGCCCGCGGACCTTGGCCTCTTTGATGACGAAGTCACCGGGAAGAACTGCGCCAGGGAGAGCAACCGGCACGCTGTTGCCGACGTCGCAGTTGGGGGCGCCGCAGACGATGGTGCGCACGCCGCCGTGAGCTGAGCCGACATCGACGGTACACACGGAGAGCTTGTCGGCGTTGGGGTGTTTGTCGCGGGTGAGGATATGGCCAACGACCACGTTATTAAAAGCGGGGGCACCGGTGCGGATGATCTGCTCGACCTCGAAGCCGAGGAAGGTGATGGCGCGCGAGATGTCCTCGGCGGACACACCGGTGAGATCGACATAGGACTGGAGCCAGTTGAGTGAAACTTTCATCGGAAAAGCGGAGTGTTCGGAAAAGGAGAATTACACAGAGGGCAAGAGAGTTGGCACAGAGTTCACTGAGATAGGTTGAGTTGGATTACACCGTGATCTCTGTGAATCCTCTCGTGCCCTCTGTGTAACACCTCAGCGGTTTGGTGTCTGAGTTTAAGCGAATTGGCGGAGGAAGCGGGCGTCGTTTTGGTAGAAATACCGGATGTCATCGATGCCGTAGAGCAACATCGCCAGACGCTCCAGGCCCATGCCGAAGGCGTAGCCGCTCCAGACTTCGGGGTCGTAGCCAACGTCTTTAAACACGATCGGGTCGACCATGCCGCAGCCGCCGATCTCGATCCATTCCTTGTTCACTTTGGGCAGGTGGCGGGCCGAGAGATCCACCTCGAAGCTGGGCTCGGTGTAACCGAAATAATGAGGGCGGAAACGCGTCTTGGTGTCTTTGCCCAGCAGCGAGGCGAAGATGTAATCGAGCAGTGCCTTGAGGTCGCGCACGGTGACGTTCTTGTCGACGTAAAGGCACTCAAGCTGGTGGAAGTTGGCCGAGTGGGTGGCGTCGGTGGTGTCGCGGCGATAAACGCGGCCCGGCGAGACGATGCGGATGGGTGGCTGGCCTTTGAGCAACGTACGGATTTGCACCGAGGAGGTGTGGGTGCGCAGCAGGTATTTCTCGTCGGGATTTTTTTTGGCGACGTTACCAAAGCGGGCGGTTTCGGGCAGATAAAAGGTGTCCTGTGCGTCACGTGCCGGGTGGTCGGCGGGTGTGTTGAGTGCGTCGAAACAGTAGTACTCGGTTTCGACTTCGGGGCCTTCGACCACAGTGAAACCGACTTTGCGCAGAATACGGGTCATCTCCTCGCGCACGAGGGTGAGCGGGTGCTGGGTGCCGAGGACACGGTCAGGCGAGGGGAGGGTGGGGTCGACTGCGGGCCCGAGCTGAGCGGCGAGTGCGGCTGCCTCGATGCGTGACAGCGCAGCGTCGAGGTGGGCCTGCAAAGCGGTCTTGGCCTCGTTGACGAGTTTTCCGATGGCGGGCTTCTGCTCTTTGGGCACGGCGCTCATCTGCTTCATGAGGGCGGTGAGCTCACCGTTGGGGCCGACGTAACGGGCCTTGGCGGCCTCGAAATCGGGGCGCGTGGTGACGGCGGGCATTTCGCTGGAGGCTTTGGCGAGAAGGGCTGAGAGCAGGTCTTGCATGAAGGAGAAGATCGAAGGCAAACGGGCCGGGAAGAAAAACAAAAAGGACGGCACCTCAAAAAAATGAGGCCCGTCCTTCAGGATGCGACTCCGACTCGTGGGAGTCGGCGCTTGGTTAGCGAGCCGGGCTGGCTCGCGGTTTTTGAGAGTTAGACCTTCGCGGCGGCTGCAGCGGCGATCTTGGCCTTTAACGCGACCTTAACTTGGTTCACCACGGAGGTGAAGGCGGCTTCGTCACGGATCGCGAGATCGGAAAGAACCTTGCGGTCGAGACCAATATTAGCGGCGTGGAGACCCTCGATGAAGCGGCTATAGCTGAGGTCATGGAGACGCACAGCGGCGCTCAAACGGATGATCCACAGGCTGCGGAATTCGGCCTTCTTCTTCTTACGATCGCGGTAAGCGTACTGCCAAGCGTGTTGGACAGCATCTTTGGCGTAGCGGAAAAGTTTGGACTTCGAGCCGAAATAGCCACGGGCGTATTTCAGCGTTTTCTTGTGCCGCTTGCGGGAAGCGGGGGAGTTTGTTGCACGAGGCATGTTATATTATTTGGTTTTGGAGCTTTCGGGTCGTCTCGTTAGGATTCACCCGACTAGCTAGTTGTGGTTGATGCCTGGTTTTAGAGGCCGAACGGCAAGCAGCGTTTAAGCGGCTTAGCGTGGCCGGGAGCCACGAGCTTATCTTTGGAGGCACGACGCTTCTGCTTCGTGCTCTTCGCGGAAAGCAAGTGACGGAAACCGGGCGTGCGGCGAATCAGCTTACCAGTTGCGGTGAGCTTGAAGCGCTTGGCGACGGACTTTTTGGTCTTTTGCATGAGGAGAGCGGGAGAAAACAGAGCGTGCCTACGCGCTTGGCAAGGGGAAAGTTTATCCTTTGTGCGAATAGCTCGAATTGATTTTGCCGCAGCGGTGCGGCTCGTGCCGTTGCGCATTCGGGGGCGCGAGGAATTCTCTGGAATCTTAATTTCCGTTTAAGGCCAACGTCTCATTGAATTTAGACTTAGGAAGGGACCACCTCCGTGTGGTCTGGATCGAGGCACGGACGACACGGAGGTCGTCCCTCCCTTATCCAAACAAAGTCTAAAACCATTTAGCTCTTGGTATGAGGCGCCTCACCCTTACTACCGCATCCTCGCACTTGGTCCTAGCAGGTCCTGCAGAGGTTGTCAGCGGTCACTTCAAAACCGGCCAGTTGTGGTCACTTCAAAACCAGCCACTCTGAGGGTGGGTTGGTGATAGGATTGG
>Ga0209107_10002442_pt1 | contig 10320 bp, 4 predicted proteins | sample LakErihyJuly2011_2_FD_187460 | JGI IMG/M metagenome (GOLD analysis project Ga0209107, IMG submission 187460) | Freshwater microbial communities from dead zone in Lake Erie, Canada - CCB hypolimnion July 2011 (SPAdes) (version 2) | ecosystem: Environmental > Aquatic > Freshwater > Lentic >... | reverse complement strand
ATAAATATAAATATAATATATATATATATTTTATATTTATATAAGACCCAGAATTAAAATTAGAATTATAATTATTTAATTTTTATTTTCATTTAATAAAAAATTAAGGATGTTGAAGGGGTTGAAGGGGTTTGCTTACACTTCTTGCTGTCCTATTTTATTTAGATTTCATTGGATCGTCGTACTTAGGCTTCAAATTATCGTCGTCGAATATATGGTGGTACATATCATTTTGACCTAGATTTGCGATACTAAAATTAGGAACCCCCCCATCTGTATTATGTGATTTGTTGAAAATAGAAGACTGTTGATTATATTGATCTTTTATCGAGCTATAAGCGTAGTATTTAGTATCCCAGGGCACTACCGGCTTTATAATGACTGACTTATTTGTGTCCGATTTTTTCTCTCTCGTACCTTCTAGAGTAGCTAAAACCTTATTAGGGTTCTTTTTTTCTCTATAAGGAGACTCCCTAGCAGAGATCTTGATTTTGGCGTCTCTAGGAGACTCTATCGCAGAGATCTTGATTCTGGCGTCTCTAGGAGATTCTATCGCAGAGATCTTGATAACATTATTTATAAAGTGATCCTTATTCATTGGTGTCGGCTTTTGGTCCTAAGATTTAAATGTTTGTTTATTGGTCGTGATCTAAGCGTGTCCAATATCTAGATTAAAACTTTATTTGTAGTCTTCCTAGCGTTTCAATGTCTGTTTATTGGTTGTGGTCTAAGGCTATCTAATGTCCGGATTAAAACTTTATTTGTAGTCTTCAGTATTGGGGGGTATATGGGTCAGGATGAATTTATCCTTATTTATGGGTTTTATGTTGGATTTGGAATTCAGTTTATTAGTCGTGGTCTAAGGGTGTCCAATGTCTGGATTAAAACTTTATTTGTAGTCTTAAGAATTGGAATTGGTATTGGGGGGATGGATGGTCAGGTTTATGTTTGTGTTGTTCTGATTCTGGACTATGTTTCCTATGTTTCGGAAGCGAGGGGGTGTGTTATCGGTAAAATTAATCTTAATTTCGTCAGTTTTATTCTACAACTGGGTGATCTTGATCTACTTCGTCTTGTCTTTTTCGATCTTCTCTACTCTTGATACGATCTGGTTCATCATAAGTTCGTATCCATCAGACTTTAATTAAGCGTTTTTGCTAATCATTTCATCAATTTTCACCTACAAATTCATTAAAAGGTCTTTGTTTTTAAGAGTTGTAACGACAGTCATTGACTTTGTCAAACTCTCTACATCTTTTTGTAAAATTTGGATTTTTTTTTCAATTTTCTCCATATAATTTTCATGTTTTTTTAGTTCAAACACAAAATTCATTTATTTGGATTCCATGGAGAAGTCTGTGAGGGTGCCGGGTTGGAGATTTGAGGCATACTCCGTTTCTTTCATTGCTGGTTCAATTTTGTATTGCCAGTTCTATACAATTAACTTTATCTCTTTAGAATATTTATCGATTAGCTCGAGGTTTTTTAGCTGATTCTCATTTATTTCTTATTATAGGTCTTTTTATATTTTATTTAGATGATTAAAAAACTAAGAATCTGGATCTTGGGTGACTGTTAGGGATTGAGTAGGGGGAAGTTCTACTGTTTTGGCTTGGGTAGAGGGAGGGGTGTCTTCTGTTGGTGGTTGGATAGTGATAGGGATGTCTATCTTCGAAGTTTATTCGTTTTCAATCTCATGGTCTTTTTCAAATTATTACTAGAACTTTTTTTGCTGTTATTTGATTCCTTCTACTTCTCCTTTGAGTTGATCTTATTTTTTTTTCATATCTCCTAAATCAAATTTATTTGTGTGACTCATTTTTTCATAACTTTTTTGCTAAGCGCTCAACGTAGCCTTTACCTAAGCCATCATTTAATCAACAGCATGGAAATTCCCCTGCACTTATTTGTCTTTATCAGCTATTTTGGAGACTAATTGCTAAACTTACTCGTTGAGGGAGGTGATTAAAGTTTGTAAGTGGCAGTCCTACGAAAAAACATTAAAAAATTTCCATAAACTTCTTTAATTAATGTATTACTTGTGTTCATTTGAGTCCCTAATTTCTGGCTCCTTTACCAGCTTATCAAAGGTCATCATGTTAGACTCGTAATTTAGCTACTAAGACTACTAGACTTTTATATCTGGAAGGATTTTTTGAGTCTTCAAGGCTTCCTTCTACGCTTGATTATCATCCTTTAGATCGCTTATTATATGATACATTTCTTCACACTGTTACTTCAATCCTTTTTTTTGATATGTGAAATCGTTGTCCATTTATCGTTACATATCTTAAACAAAAACACGATTGTTTTCGTTATTACGCATAGCGTTCTTAAACTTCTCCAAAATTTATTTCTATTATAACCATTCTAGAAGATTATTCTAACTACTGTAGAGCTCCAGAATCGCGCCTGTTGCTATATCAGGTACACCTTGTAGTTGGAAGTTGGTAAAGGGGATAATTGGAAGCTATTTTGGGTATTGGTGATTATTCATAAAAAAATAATAAAATAATTTTTAATAACAAAATTACGAAAATTTTCGGAAAATTAAGTATTTACATATATTATAGAAAAATTCATTCACTTGAGCTTATATTGCTTATCATTAAGAAGATATAATTTAGCGTTAAATTTCACCCTGTATTGCTTGTTGGGGGTGGATAGTCGTTTTTTAGTGTTATTGTTTGATTATTTATTGGAAAATTTAAGACTTTGTTCTGAAAGATTAGATATATATATTTACTTTCGTCAGGGTTTAAGTTGAAATGGTTAGCGTATTTGTTGACGTAGTTGATCTCTTCTTTGAGAATCTTCTCATTTATTATTTGTTTTTAATTAAAAAATTTATTATCCTTTGCAGTCCGCCTCATCAAGTTTTCTATATATAGATCTCCCTCCGTAGACCCCAAAATGACCGTTTAGTGATAGTTGTCCTAAGTTGTGAGCTTGTTTCCGCTCACCTTGTTCATCTTGGACGTAGTTTATGTAGGCATCACCTTAGATTTATCTTGTGAGTAGAAAGAGTTCCTAAAAGCAATGTGGTTCTCATTATGCTCTTGACTCTCGTATTAATCGACTTTCCTTCCTTGACGTTCCGGTACCTGAACACCAGCTCCATTAATTTTTTGCTTTTGCTATATACTTGCTTGTGAGTTGGAGTTTCAATCTGTTTCGTCCACTTTTCTGTTAGTGTGTTTCTGAGAGAGGGGGGATTGGCTCTAGATGGATGGGGCAATAAACACCTCCTATCGATCGATTTAACCCATATCCTCCTGATCACTAAAGGTATTCTTAATTCCCATTTTTTTAGAATATTTTTCTCTTAACTTATTCGCGATAATATTTGCTCGCTGCTGTTTCAGCTAGTCCTAAGGAGTTTTTAGCTCAGCTATCTCCGAAGCATCTTATATTCTAGGAACGTTAGAGATTAAACTAGTGGTCTCAAAATTGCTCTCAGTGTACTCATCCTCATCAGACTCATGAATATCAAAATTTTCTTATTAATCCATGTTATGGTCCATTCGGCTATTGTGGTATTTTTTTTGGTCCATGAGAGGTTTTTATTCCTCAACTTGGAGCATCAAAACCTTTGTATTAAAGTAATCGTCAAGTGTTATGGATTACCCGACAAATGATTTTTACAACGTTTAGTCCATGTTTTCCTAAATAATTTAAATCGGGAAAGTAATCTCTCCTATATTTTTTCCTCCCTCACGAACACTATCCTTTGTGTTAGAACGTTTGTTTAACCTCGAGCCTTTTGAGGTATCCGGTCTGGATTCCTATATAAGTTATTTCTATTACATTTCCTATTATTAAAATTATTCGACAAATAAAAATAAAATTTAATATATAAGATAGCAGTTATTAAACTAAATGAAGTAAATATAAACAAAAAATATTTAAAAAAACCACTTAATTTATAAAAGAAATCACTAAGGCATTGAAAAATATTTGTGGTGATACATAACCTCCCCCCTATCCCTCTCTTTAATGAGGGATTTTATCTCTGATAATTATTTTTAGTAATTTTCATCTTTCTGGGTTTTTTTGACTTGGTTTTGATCCACTTCCAAGGAGTCAGCTTTATATCCATGGTATGCAGACTTATTAAAGACTTTGAAGTCAGCGGATAGATCCAATCCAGTTGAAATGGATTTTGCCCTCAAATGAGATTTTTTAGTATCTAGGTAGTATAAAGATCCTGGTTTTTTGTCGTTAAAAATACGGGGTTTAGTTTTCAAAGACATATGATGGTTGAAATTCTCAGTTTTCAAAGACATTTGATGACTGGAATTCTCCTTTTAATACTTAATGAAAGATCCTTTCTCTAGTTTAGCTGTTTAGAGACTTCTATTATGGGGCAGTCTTAATCTGGGGGTCAGTGGCGATTTCCGAAGAAATCTATAATCTAATTTAGGATTAACAAGATCGGGTACTACTGGAGCTAGTTCTAAATGAATCTTATCTTATGGGGGTGATTCGAACTCAGTCTCGACAGTGTTGGTATGACTCTCTGCCTTTAAGTCGGACTTACCAGCGCTATTATTAATCCGTTAAATATTCCTCTTTAATTTTTCATTATTTCTTTGTAAAAATTATTAATTTTTTTCCTTTGAAGGGGAATTTTTTTCCTTTGGAGGCGGATTTTTTTCCTTTGAGGGGGCTGTTTTTGGTAGTGTCATTTTAGAAGGGGAACTATATTTTTAACCGTCAACAAAATTATCCAAGATATCTAAGATTGAGCGGATTTATATCTCATGCTCATCAAGTTTAACGATCTACTTCTTGTTGATCGACTCCATCTTCGCCTAGATATTATTAATGAAGTTCTTTTTTTTGAATGTGATTATCTCGTGGATATCTTGATGGTGTTCTGCACATTTGACTTATAATTCCTGAATTTGTGAGGCATTCTCCGCATTTTTATTTTAAAATTCAGAGAAATCTTATTAAAAACTTTATCTAAGATCAACTAGAAGCCCTGTCTTTACTTTAGGATCTGTATCTAAGTCTTCATTTTCATTCTCATGAAGCCCAGAAATAAATTCTTCCTTGTCTATTTTAAGCCCTTGAAGTGTTAATTTATCGTCTTTTTTTTCCTATTCCCTCTTTTTCGCATTTTTAAGCCAATTCACCTTTTTTTTTTACTTTTCTGGTTAAGGATTGAAAATCTCCTGGAAAGTCTAAAAATTATCTAAATCCGCTGTGTTTCGCGGGCTTATTACCCCTTAGACTCCCATTTATCCTTAAAAAAAGGTCTGTTATGTATAGCTAATTTCTTCTATTTGAATTTTGAGTTAATCACAGGTTTCTTATAAAATTTCATCTTCTTAAATTAATTTCGAAACCTTTTCTTGAAATTCTTTATTAAGGGTATTGATGTTACCATCCAGGCTGGCCTTTAGTATCTCTCTTGAAATATTAGATCTCTCATATGAATCTGCGATTTATTTATGCATTTATTCGACTATTTACCTCTCATTCTTGCTGGCTTAAGTGTTTAACTTATTTAAAAAAACATTAAGCTATTCTTAACTCTTCGACATCTTCTAAAAGTCTTTAAATAGTTGTTCTTGGCTCATCCTTATTTATTTTAGGTCAATGTCATGAATGTCTTGAATTTTCTATGATTGTTGTTCGGCTTTTTTCTCATTTTATTCGATTTTTAATCTGTTATTAATTAATTAATCTTAGAGATTGTGATCCTTTTCATTTATCATTGCGTGTAGGTCTTTGACTTGTGCTTAGAGGGAGTTTAATTGGTCTTAAAGATGACAGTCTTGCGTGAACTCGTTGGTTATTTGCCAGATGTTCCTGGAATTTATGTATTGAAGGCATTCCTTACGGTATGTTGATTCATTTGGTTCAGGGTAAATTTTATCGAAAATTTTCATATTATTTTCAAAGTTTTTTTTATTTTCTGGATTTTAAATGTCTCGAACAGTCAGGGATTCCTAGGTTAGTTAGCTTAGAGTTCGGGGGGAAAGGGGGGGGGTAGAAAAATTACACTTAGAATTGTAATGATCTTTTTTAAATCTTTTATCTGATTCTCCAGTTGCTAAGTCTCGTACTTAGTATCAGTGGCTTGGATAAGTACCTCTTATCTCAACTAGTTATAGATATCGTCGATCTTTACCCTACAATTTTCATTATTTTTGAAACAAAGCTTCATTTTTTCAGGTAGTTATTTTTACTCCAACCATTGGTAGATTGCGGTTTACGATGTGATGATCAGTTGTATCGTCTCCTTAGCTATTCTTGGCAATGAGGTCCAATCTTCATCAAAAAAAGATATGTTCTCTAATTTATGGAAAGAAGCATTAATCATAATAAAATATAAATAAATAAATTTTCTACAAAAAAATAAAATCATTAATTAGAATATGGGGGAGTTCTTGGCAGCTTAGGTCTAGCTTCAAATGCTACTTTTTCTTCCACCTTCTTAGGCTACCCTTATTGTACATACTCTTAAGACTCATTCTGTTAGAACTATATATTTTCCTATTATTTTTTTTATCCTTATTTATCTGTGTTTGGATTGTATTTGTTTAGTAATTTTTAGGCTTATTTAGATTATTTTTAAGGTTATTATTCTAAAGGTTATATATATATTAAGTACGTTATAGCTGAGGTTTCTATGAGGTATTGGAGACTGAGATCTAAGGGGTAGTCGGGCGCGAGAAAGGAGATAGCTCTTCCTTGTTGATCCTGCTTGCATTCAAGAACTAAGAGGTGTTCTTATTATCCTCAATGATTGACTTAGTTAGATTGTTTTGCTATTAAATTATATTAAAAATCTAACTCTGATGGCGTCTTTTCCTTTGAGTGCGAATTCCTTCATTAGAAGCTCTTCGCCTAAGAGTATCCCTTCATCGTTCTCTAAGAACTCTTGAGTCTCATCTTCTTCCCCTATGTCCTCATCATCCTCGATGTCATCGACGTCGTTGTCTTCTTCATCGTCAGATTAAGTCTCATCATCTGGTCCTTCCTTGTTCAGTTGATCAATTATGTACTATATTTACTTAGTAAATCTTTCATCGGTTTGTTCCATGAGGAAGTTTAGGACCTCATTCATTCCTATCGATTTCGCTTACTCTCTTAAGCTAGCTTTGGAGAGAAGGGAGTAGAGCGTACCATTGACAAAGGTTCTAACCTACAAATTCTCGTGTTCGAGGAGATCATTTAGTACTACTAGGACTTCCTCTTTAGGATCCAGACACTTTTATTTTCCAAGACTCCTTAGTGAGAGATTCATAAACAGGGCAGTGGCATACTCATATGAGTACTCACTTAATTAGTCTTTTTCCTAAAGGGTTATATTATAAATTTACATTTTTTAGAATTTGTATGATCCAGCCGATTAGATTATTCTAAATCATTACTATTTGAGGTTTTTTTCTAAGGGATAATTTTTAGAGTGCGCCCAATGCGTTCCTTCTGATTGCGTTGTCTTCATTCTGAGACTTAAGGATATCTATTAAGAGTTTAACAAGATTGATTGATTCTACCAGGAACGATCTGCCATAGAAATCAGAAGCTATAGAGTTGACAAGTCTTAAAGAATACTCACAAACTCTGGGGTCTTTGCATAGTAAGGAAGTAATGACTTATTAATTTTCAGGGCTAAGGCCCAACAGATCAAAGGTTTTGTAGGATACTATGACTTCCCTTCTGACGTACCCTCCAGTAGTTCTGGTAAGTCTCCACCTCAAGGCTTAGAGTATAGCACAGGAGAATATGGGATCTTAATTACTGACGAATACTTTTTAAATTTATTTAAAATCAAGTGGGATATAAGGGTTCTCTTTGTTGTCTTAATCTTGCTAAAACTGCATCTTAATGTTCTATTGCTTTTGGGAGAGGATAGGGGAGACAAGATACTGTGAGTAGTCCTTCTCAATGTCTTGTGTTATTGAGGCCTTTTCAAAGAGTGAGATATCCTGACTGTGCTGAATCAGGTCTTCTATGTTAGAGCTTAGGAATTTCTCATATTGGTTCAATTTTTTTGTCATAGAATCTATGATTGTGGGCTGAATGGACTGGCCCTGTTGGCTCTACTCTATAAGGTTAAGTAGGTGTTTAGACATCATGACTAGGTCTTGGGCAACCTAGAACCATTTGTTTTGGCTCTCCATTACGTTCTGCTTAGCTTGCTCAGAGAATTAGCGGAAGTTCTTCTGCAAATTGTTGTACTTGTAGTTGAATTCTTGAATAACATTAAGAAGTTCTTTGTTGTTTATCTCGAGTTAACTGATATAGCCTATATACTAAGAGACATCTTGTTTCTCTTGTAGGGAGATGGGCGACTGAGCCTGGGATGCTTGGCTCTAATTTTAACCTGGATTTCTCATATACTGTTAGTACATATCGACTAGTACTGGGGCTTTCTCGTCAGGGTAAATAGTCTAAAGAAATTCTTATAAGTTTTACTGAAGTTATTATATCCATTTATTTGTGAACAAGTGCTTGAGAGCTTGATGATCTTAAGGCTTATGTATGTAAGGTAGCGCGTAGTAATGGAGGAACTCTGAAGTCTTTGAAAGATCACTGCCCCTCGTGTCTAAGTACTCTTTAAAGTGCTGCACATTCTCTTTAGAGATTGCTTGGGCCTAGTTGATCAGGGGATGAATCTGGTAAATAAAAAAATAGATTTGTAGGTAAAATTGTAGTTTATTGGCCTTTTCGTCTTTGTTTCTTATGTTGAGAGGGATATATTAATTCCATTTTTGAAAAAAAAAATCTCTTTGCCCTTTTTAAAAAGCCTAAAAATTAGTTGAGAAATTGTACACTGAGTATATCATTTTCGTATGTGTTTTAAACCGTTTGCTTATTTTTTTTGGGTTGCCTTATTTCGTCTTGAAAAATGTCGAGAGTCTTTGAAAGGTTTCTTTTAAGTAGATACTGATGAAATAGGTTGTCGATAGCTTCATAGACAGGTTCTAAGTCATTTTCCGAAGGCTTTTATCCCATAAGCTTAGAGTCAGCATTCACTTCGACTTGAGATTACGCCTCAATCACGCTTTTCTGACTTAACTTGCTTTGGATCTAAGGTCGGTTTCCATCTGCAGAATACACTTAGTTTTTGGGTGGGACATTCTGCTATTTGCCACCTTTAGGTTAGTTGGCGTTTTGTTTTTAATTGGTCGGCTATTACTTTTACATAAATTCAATTTTGAAAATTTATTATCAATTTTGAAAATTTAATTTATAACTACTAATTTGAAAAAAATTGTACAAAAAAATACGAATTAAACTCAATCTTTGAAATTACTTGACGCCATGTTGTAGCACATAGCAACAAGACCAAGGAAGAGAAAACAAAGAGTGACGTCCATGCAAAACTTGTTTGGCTTCCTATACTGTTATATGTTAGATTGGATGGGGTTGGGGTTACATTAAGCATGACCGTCTTGAGTTGCTTATTTTGTGTTATTACTATATTCTTAGTTTTTTCGGTTTCCTGATCCAATTTTTTTAATTAATTTTGTGTGTAATCAATGTTTTTTCCCATCATTTGAGCTTATTTTTTCCAAGTTTAAGTTCCGTCTATAATGTTTTATAGTTTTTCGTCCTATTCTAGGTCTTTTTTATGCCATCTGTCCATTGTCCCTTGCTCTTCTTCGTTGACATCTATTTAATATTCTGCCTTGTCCACAGCTCCATCTCCTTGTGACATGAGCTTAGTCTTTAATTCGTTTAAACTAATAGCTTCTATATTAGTCTGGCCCCCACCTGAGATTTCCCGGTCCTTCATATTCTCGAACTATGTACTCAAACTCGTGAATATTTCATTATTATTTTCATACACTTTGACTGGGTATTTCTTGTATTAAAATTCTAAAAAATACTTTTGGATTTTTAGATTATCTTTGTAGCAGCGCTTCCATGTCTTTGAAATCTTTAGTTATTTACTTTAGAGACTGTCTTATCTTGAAGTTGAGTTCCACTAGGTCTACGTCTGTGGCTTGCTTGTATTTTTCCTCTTTTTCGTCTCTTTCTTTTTACCTTTTTTGTAATTGAAATAGCTTTAAGAGGATTGTTTCTTTCATTATGTCGAATTCAGTCTTGTTTTTTTGCTAATCATTTTTCTCTTATTTTTAAGATGTAATATATTACTTTTGGAAGCTAAACCCCCTAATTTTGCGTCCATTTTGTACAGCTTATCGAGTAAATAGGAGATTTATGTCTTCATTTGATAAAGTAAATATTTAAATTTTATATAATAATAATTTGTTTTTTTTCTATTTTATTATAAATATTTTTTTAAATAAAAAATAAAAAAAATTTTAATTTTTTTAAATGATTATTTTTTAT
>Ga0209107_10002440_pt1 | contig 10324 bp, 16 predicted proteins | sample LakErihyJuly2011_2_FD_187460 | JGI IMG/M metagenome (GOLD analysis project Ga0209107, IMG submission 187460) | Freshwater microbial communities from dead zone in Lake Erie, Canada - CCB hypolimnion July 2011 (SPAdes) (version 2) | ecosystem: Environmental > Aquatic > Freshwater > Lentic >... | reverse complement strand
TGTTATTGTTAAAGATGACAGCGTGATTAGTTATGGTTACAATGGTATGCCGGCAGGTTGGGATAACAATTGTGAAAATATTGTAGGATATAACATGGGAGAACCCATGCTTAAAACTAAACCGGAGGTGCTTCATGCTGAATCAAATGCTATTGCAAAATTGGCAAAGTCTAACAATAGTGGTGCCGGGGCTGACTTATTTGTTACTCACGGTCCTTGTCTTGAATGTGCCAAACTTATTCATCAATCAGGTATTGGTCGTGTATGGTATAATAAAAACTATAGAGATGATGCGGGAATCAAATTCCTAGTATTGTCTGGAGTTGAGGTTAGACAAATATAATGGATATTGACATTGACTTTCCTGATAGACGACAAATACTTGACGTAATTAAACATATTCCAGCACGTCTCGAAGATGGAAAGAAACATAACACAGGTGTGTATTGTCACGAAATTCCCTATAACCCATTAACTGATACAGCAAGTCTTGATTACAAATCTGCCGAAGACCGTGGATACTTCAAAATTGATTTTTTAAATGTCAGTGCCTATAACGGTGTAAGAAATGAATCTCACATTGTTGAACTACTCAAAACAGAACCACTGTGGGATCTGTTATATGAAAAAGAAGTTTGTGATCAATTATTCCATATCAATGGATATCATAACTTACTTGCAGAATTAAAACCTACAAGTATTATTGAATTAGCCATGTTCCTTGCTATGATTAGACCTGGAAAGAAACATCTTGTCCCAATATGCAAGGAGCAAGGTTTTCATGCTATCAAAGATGAAATATGGATTAAAACTGAAGATGCCTATTTCTTTAAGAAGGCACATGCTGTTTCTTATGCCAGTGTTATTGTGGTGCAGTTGAATCTAATCTGTGAAAAGATCAGTTACGGATACTCTTAACAGATCGGACTAGTTGTATAGACTTGCGTTTGATACGCTTTTCTGCAATTTCACTGAGATTCACAGTGGGTCCAAATAATATCTCAACGTCTTTACTGCTGAATGTTTTGATATAGGGCTTGAACATTTGCATTTCTTGTTTGAGAAATATGTTAATTGGTATTTTTCTGTTACTTTCCCACCACCATATTTCACCTAATTCTAGAAAATACTTCCTCTCATTTTCTTTTATTATTAGAGATAAATCATAGATGCTGGAAACATAATCATCACAGTTGATAACTATACCCACATATTCTTTCTCGTTGGACTTTAAACAAGAGACAAAGGGGAAATTTTCTTGGATTGGGCTACTCATTAGGGTTTAAATAAATACATTATGCAATTTTTACCAATCTATTTATACGCAAACAAACTCGATGTAACGTTAGATTTGGACGCTGCAATTAGAGGAGTGAATCAAATTATGTACCAACGAGATCTAACGATACAAAAAGGTATTAAAAATCAAATAAAAATACAATTTAAGAATAGCGACCAAAAACGTATATCTGTTTCTAATTCACAAACATTTGTATTCACCATGTTTGATGCTATAAATCAACGACAAATACTTGAAAAAAATCTTGATGTACTGGCAGAAACTACCAGCACTAAAGGCATGGCGCTACTTACACTTAACGAAAACGATACCTTAGATCTTGATAAATCCAGTTATACCTACAGCGTAAAAGTATTAGATACAGATGGCACCTATACTCCTGCCTATGCTAATACCTATTATGGAATGAACGGTATATTACACTTGTCTAATGATGTGTATCCTGTACTAAAAGACAGTACTGCTATTACTAGTTTTAATCCTACATTTAATGCTGATACTGGAAAATACGAACATAAAAGCGGTAATATATATGCGTATCCAGAATATAACGGAAATACTGCATTACATACAGTTGCTCTATATATGACAGCCTATAAAGGATATATACTTGTACAAGGCAGTTTGGATAATGCTCCAACTGCTGACTCAAGTTATTATACCCTATCTTCAAAGGCCTATACTGGATTTACTGGAGTTGATTATGTAAACTTTAACGGCGTGTTTAGTTATATCCGTATTGTACATATTCCTGCAACAGCACCTGCAGAAACAGACAACAATAACCCTAGTTTCTTCGGTTCATTTGACAAAGTACTGTATAGAAGTTAAAATAGTGCATGAACGAAGTTCAGGCCGCAATCCAATCTTTATTACCCGCTAATCGAAAACTTACAACCGGTGGTTGGATAAGTTTTAATGCCGTTTGTTGTCATAATAGAGGCGATAGACCGGACTCTAAAAAACGCGGAGGCGTCCTCTTTACCCAAGACGGTTTTACTTATCATTGCTTTAATTGCGGATTTAAAGCAGGATGGAGTCCGGGCAAACTGCTGAGCGCTAATACCAAATCATTATTTAAATGGTGCGGTATGGGCGATAATGATATTAGTCGATTGGGTTTGATAACTCTAAAATTTAAAGAGGATCAACCACAGGTTAAACGAACATTAAACTTTACACTAGAAGAACGCAAACTTCCAGAAGGTACCATGTCTGTGATGGAATGGATCAATACTGCATATTTGCCCGATATAGCAGAGGACATTGGTAAAATAGTAGAATACATTTTGGGTAGAGGCATGGATCTGGATTGGTATGATTGGATGTGGACTCCTGCCCCTGGATACAAGGATCGATTACTGATACCTTTCTATCATGATGGTAAGATAGTTGGCTACACCGGCCGGAAGATAACAGAAGGTAAACCAAAATATCTTACAGATAGCCAAACTGGATATGTGTTTAACCTAGACCGTCAGACCTATAACAGATCTTGTGTTATAGTTGTTGAAGGACAATTCGATGCTATTGCTATAGATGGCGCTGCTATCATGACCAACGAACCAAACGAAACTCAATGTGCAAGAATAAATGCCGTGGGTAAACAGGTGATAGTTGTTCCAGATAGAGACCGCCCTGGAGCCAAATTGGTAAAAGCAGCACTGGACAATGGCTGGGCTGTAAGTCTACCGCCCTGGGAAGATGATGTTAAGGATGTGGCTGATGCTGTTAAGAGATATGGTAGACTCTACACCTTAACCACAATCTTGCACTATCAAGAAACAAATAAGATAAAAATACAATTACTACAGAAAAAATTAGAGGCACTTGATGAATAAAAAAGAAAAACACCCTAAACCAAACTATAATGCAGATATGCAAAGATTATATCTTGAGATGTTTCTTTCCGATGCTGAAACTTTTGTACGTTGCCAAAATATTTTTGATCCATTAAACTTTGATCAACGCTATCAAGATACCGCAGCATTTATTACCAAATATGTTGACGACTACAAAGTCATGCCCGAGTCTACTATTGTTAATGCTAGTTGTAAAATGGAACTACAACCAGTACAATTACCCAAAGAAAACTATGAATGGCTAATGGACGAATTTGAAAACTTCAGTAGACACAAAGGATTAGAACGTGCTATTGTGGCCAGTGCTGATTTACTCGAAGCAGGCGATTACGGCCCTGTTGAAAAATTGATCAAAGACGCTATACAAATATCTCTTAATAAAGATATGGGTACTGACTATTTTGAAGATCCACGTGGTAGACTTGAAGCACTTAAAGACGGTAACGGACAAGTTAGTACAGGATGGCCTAGCATTGATAAGAAACTGTATGGTGGCTTTAATCGAGGTGAACTGAATATATTCTGTGCAGGATCCGGTGGCGGTAAAAGCTTGTTTCTGGCTAATCTGGGTGTAAACTGGTCACTGGCAGGACTGAATGTATTATATCTTACTTTTGAATTGAGTGAAACATTGGTCAGTATGCGTATCGATAGTATGATGACTGGTATTGCTACTAGAGAGATCTTTAAGAACTTAGATGAGGTCGAACTTAAAGTAAAAGTATTAGGCAAAAAATCTGGAAACCTGCAAATCAAATACATGCCCAGCGGTAAGAATTGTAACGACATCCGCGCTTACCTGAAGGAATATCAAGTTAAAAAAGGATGCAAACCCGACGTTATATTGATTGATTACTTGGACTTGATGATGCCACTGAGCGTTAAAGTTAGCCCAAGTGACTTGTTTGTCAAAGACAAATATGTCAGTGAGGAAATTAGAAACTTGGCCATGGAAACCCAATGTGTTACTGTAACTGCTAGTCAGTTGAATCGTAGTGCTGTTGAAGAGATTGAATTTGATCACAGTCATATTAGTGGCGGACTGAGCAAGATTATGACAGCAGATAATGTTATAGGTATCTTTACAAGTAGAGCAATGAAAGAACGTGGACGTTATCAAATACAATTTATGAAGACACGTAGCAGCGCCGGCGTTGGACAAAAAGTTGACTTGGAATTTGATATTGACACTCTACGTATTAGCGATCTTGGAGAGGACGGCGATACTGCTAGTTTTAATCAGGGTGGTGGTCAATCTAATACCAACAGCGGTAGTTCTATGATGAGTGGATTTAAACGTACTAGTACAGTATCTACTTCAACCGAAGAACCAGTTAAATGGGAAAAACCTACTCCTGCTGAAGGCTGGAGTATTGATCGACCTAATCGAACTCCTATTAAGGTGGCTAGCGATATTAGATCAATGATCGCTAATATGAATTCAGAAAAAGATTAAAACCAATTGGACACTTGTTGACGGCTTGATTCAGTAATGACTTTATGCCACTGATCTATGTCAGTGAATCCAAATACTGTATCGGACTCTGCTTGGGTAAATGACCAACTTTGATTTATTTTCCAAGGATCTTCACCTAATACTTCTCCATCAAGATGTCCCGGTAACCAACGAACAAATCCTGCTATGGCCCTGAAGTGTGATGGACCATCATCCTTACTAATGGCACTTAGTACTGATAGATCACTGCTGATTCCAATTTGATCAGTAATTTTATTTGTTGTGGGACTGAACCAATCTAATGTGTGTATGACATGTATACGATTCGACGACTCCGGCCCACCATTGTATAACGGTTGATCATTGGGTACACTTAATCCTACATTACGCATTACACTATCAAAGGTGACATTACTAATGTAAGGCTTGTTGATCTGTAAACCTATTGCACCGGCACTGTCGTGATCTATAACCAAAATGGTTCCACGGCGTAAACTACTATCTATACGCTTGGGGTGTGCCGCTAACAGATAACCCGTATAATTTTGCTCTATCATACTTCTATTTAACCGATAAATACTTTTCTATGGCAATACTTGATTACAACTTGGGATTCGAACCACACAACGAACTTAACCCTAAAATATGGCAGGGCAATGAACTTATGCCCACAGTTGAATCAGCATTGATCAAAATTGCCCGAGACTTTAAAAAATTTATAGATGTACCCTTTGATGTGGTGGATGTGCGAGTTACGGGCGGACAGGTGTCATACTTCTATACCGAACATAGCGATTTGGATCTGCATCTTGTGGCCAACTTTGATAGCGTACAATGCGATAGGGAAGCTGCTGAACTGTTTGACGCTAAACGACTACTGTATAAAGCCAAATACGATATCACGGTACATGGCATACCTGTGGAACTATATGTGGAAGATTTAAATCACCCTGCTGTTAGTGCTGCTTATAGCGTGATGAAACGTAAGTGGATTACTAGACCTAAACGGGAACTTGGACCATTTGATGTGGATAAAATAGAACATATGACACATGTATGGGACACAATAATTAGGCACAGTTTAGAGTCAAAAGATGTCAAAACTGCTAGAAAAACTATTGATTTATTGCGAAAATTCCGCCAACAGGGGCTGAAATTACAAGGAGAATATTCTACTGCTAATCTAGTATATAAAACACTACGTAACAGTGATATTATCCGTAATCTACAAAATTTCATAGATCAAGATCACGACCGCGGTTTAAGTATCTAATATAACTACTGCTAATCATACAAGGGATTAGTAATGAACAATTTAGTATTAGGTACGGCTTTTGGTTACAGTGTAGATAAAATTAAACCATTTGTGCTATCACTGAGAAGATACTACACAGGAACTATTGTGTTTTTGGTCAACGAACTTACACCAGAGACAGATAAATTTTTCCAAGAACACGAAATTTATACATATATCCCAGATCAACCAATTACTAAAGAATACGGCAATGTAACACGCTTTAGACACTATCTGGACTGCATAGAAGAAAACTTTGCGGACATTGATAATATCTTCTTGACCGATATACGTGATGTGGTTTTCCAAAGCGACCCTTTTGCCAACTATCCAGTAAAATCTATCGAGTTCTTTGCTGAACCAGAACTGTTTAAAAATTGTATAGAACATAATGCTCCTTGGTATGCGGGCATTTATGGCGTGGATAAACTAAAAGAAATTGAAATGGAATACGTACTATGTGCTGGTACTACTATGGGCAATAGAACAACTATTGTACAATACATACGAGAACTAATTAAGGAAATTACTAGACTGGAACAAATTGGCCGCGCTCATGGCACTTGCGATCAAGCAGTACACAATCACTTGGTCTATACCGGACTGTTTAACGACTATAGAATTAATCAAAATGGCTCTGGACTGGTGTCTACTATGCATCATAGTCAAATACTGAGATTTAATAGACAGGGGCAGATGCTTAACGACGACGGCACACTGACTCCTGTGATACATCAATATGACCGCTGTGGCCCTATGAGTTTACTGTTTATCAAGAACGCTTTGGACCTTAAGGGTATTCCGGGTATCCGAATACCTGCGGAATATGCTGTGAATAATTTCTACGAGTGGGATTTGGGCTGAGAACTTGAGCGCGAAGCGCCGGCGCAAAAGTTTTTCAAAAACCCTATTATATACCCACTTAACTTATAATATCTCTACTATAAGTCTACGTGTGGATAAGGCATGTACCCGGGATTCAAAATCGTCACTTAACTCTGCTATTACACTGTCTAAGGTTCTAGCCACCTTGAACGCCCGACCACCGGCACTCGCCCACTCTTGACAATTGACCAATCTGTCATCTACTAATATATCACCTGCACTACAATGTCTATGCTTGTCTGTACTATAGGGCCCAAAATGTACTGATATGTCTGTGAAATGTAATCGAGCCCACTGAGCCTTGTCATGAAATGCCCAGGGCAAATCATTGTTGTGCGGTATGGCAGTGAGAAAATGTAATTCCCAACCCAGTTGATCTCTATATCTACGTGCAATATTAACTAACTCTGTGGCACGAGCCATTAGGGGTAAATGTAAAAATAAATGCGGATTATCTCGCAATCGTTGCCAATCTTGATCAGGATATAAATCACCTACTGCTGGATGTGTGCCTATTAAACCTGCGGCATACGCTCTGAAATCTGCTACTACTCCATCCATGTCTAAATATATTTTTGGTCTATTCATAACTGTAGTTTACACTGTCGGCATTGACATTTAATACTTGAGCACCATTACGCAAATGAAATATCTTGGCCATCTCTGTGGGTGGACTAAGTGTAACATACTTGTTTATTGTAGGTCTACTACTTTCTATATGCCGTCTTGCCGCAACTATTAATCGTCGCCCTGCTCCGGGTACATAACTCCATATGGTGTAGAATACTGCTACTACGGGCTCATACGATGCAAACTCTAATAACTCTTCTCTACTACGGGGAACACTATCTCTATACAATACACATACCGCTGCCATGGGCTTACCATACTCATCTAGGGCTACTATGACTTCACTGACTTCACTGACCCTGAAATTGACTCCAATCTCTGGCCGCACTGGATCATCTGCTATTAATGCTAGTAAAGGATCTGATAACTGATTGACAATGTGTAACTGCATGGGACACCTGATATAATACACGTACTTATCTACATGTGGAAAAACCATATATATAATGATAAAAAATTCTAGCGTAAAATTTTTATAACCAAAAACATAGACCTAATAGAGTTTTTATTATACACTTACTCTATGAACAATACAAATAAATCTTTCATTAGCCTTACTAATAGTGCTCCTGCACATAGAGGCAATCGTATCGCTATCTCTAAAGAACTGATAGTTACTGTACATAACGCTATAGCCACTAGAGACGACGGACTGACCGAACTGGTAACTTACGTGTTTTGCCCTCCTCACGGTACTTGGGAAGTGAGCGAAACATATGAGCAAGTGGTAGAACTACTAAACAGTTGATGCATATAACATTCCCTACTGCTACTCAATCTGGGGTTGAACTACTCCGGGCTAGACGTGCGGTGTTGGAATGGAGTCAACGTAGAGACTGTCTTTATCAAGAATTCTATAATCCCAACTACTGTATAACTCTAGAACAACGATCAGTTTATACACTATTTGCCCTAGAATGGGAACTGCCCCCGGCCTATATAGTACCTTAAATTTTTGCCGCGTATTTAACAGCAGATCTGTTATTAATCTCCCCAGGCCGTTCTAATCTAACTCATCATTTTTACCATTGCTCATACATGCTTGCTTGCTGTGCTAGCATGTATGTGACCACCGTACCCCCACCAGGCCGGTCAGGTCACCCCTCTCAATCATGCGTCCTCAAAGTCCTCCACATGCTGGGTTTGGATCAATTCACTGTCACCGTAAACATCAAAGCCTTCCGCTTCCAATTGATCGCAGGCTTCGTAGAACAGTTGCTGGACGTACCTAACACGTTGGGCCTTAGCGGTATCCTTCTTACGCTGCTTACCGCTACCTACCCGGTAGACTACAGCGTAGTGATCCGTACAGTAACTCCTACCCTCTAGTGCAGGGTGTGTACAGCGTGGGCCTGTACCTATGTATGTGCATGTGGTCATTAGTCTTCCTGCCTTGCTTGGGTTACCAGGGTGATCATCTCTCTGCGTTGTTCATCAGTCATGTCCACCCACATCTCTATAGCCTGTGCCACGCCAGTCTCCACACCGTCCCTGTAGTGTAGCCAGTTGCTGGCCAGTAGCATGGCCAGTACTGACCAGAACTCCCAAGTGTCTAGGCCGTGACCCATAGCCGTTAGGGCCAAGCCCAGGGTAACCGCTATGGCTATTCGTTGTAGGTATTCAGTGTTCATTAGCGTTTCATACAAGTGGTCTTCACCATTGCGGTCCAGTTATTAGGAAAGCCTTTGCGTAGGTCTGCAATCTTCAACACCATACGCAGGCTCAATTCACGTAGACGATCTTGATTCTGTTCTACGAACTCAATCAGTTCGTCCTCTACACAGGGTTGGAACTCATAGCGTTCCAGCATCTGTCCTTGCTTGACCACCTGACGGATACGTAAGATCTTCTCACGGCTGGTATCCATTTGCAGATCAATGTAGTGGCAACGGCTTTCCAGGGCATCCAAGTGATCACGCAACTTCTTGCTTCGTACATGTTCGAACTTGATGTTGGTGATAAAGATAGCAGCACCTTTGAACTCAAAGCGATCCGGAATGCCTTCACTGCGGAGGATGCGGCTGTCTGTGTTCCAACTGATGAACCTGCGGCTACCTGAGTCCAGGGCACCCTTAAGGATGTTGAGACTTAGGTCTTCCATCAGGATACTGTCGCAGTCGTCGAAGACCACCACATTGCCTTCTGCACTGAACTCATAGAGTTTGCTGTAGAGTCCAATGCTGGACATGGCACCCTTGACCACTTCAAACTTGGGTTTCTTCTCTGCTAGGATGTTGAACAGTTCTGACTTGAGCAGGACCTTCTCTACGCCAAAACTTTTGCCCACACCTGGGGGACCACTGACAATCATAGCACGGATCTGTCCGTCTTTGACTGCCTTAGTCATCAGGTCCAAGATCTCAAAGCGTTCACCCAGTCGGGTGTAGATCTGCTCGTCTGTTTCTTTAGCCACAGCGGCTTCGGTACGACGGATTGCATCTGTGTCGAACTCTAGTACTGTTGCGCCCTTGCTGGGTTTCTGTGATGCTTTGGTTGCCATAGTGTGCCTTTCGTTTAAATGTGTATTATAACAGGGAGTTGCCTCCCTGTCTATGTTCAATCTGCCCGACCGCCTGCGTATGCTGTGACACCCAGTCGTTCTTTCAGTATCCGAGCAGCCGCCGATGCACCTGCTTCTTTGACTGACATGCTCTGGGTACCGTGGCCACTTGGGTTCCACCATTGCAAGCCGCCACCATAGGCTTTGCTGAAGCCTGCTTTGATCAATGCGCGGCCCAGTTTGGTTGAGCCTTTCTCGTAGACGTTAACCCAGGCAAATCCGCAGTACCAGTCTTCGCCATGTTGGCGGATGTAGTCTTGTGCGGCTTGGGCGGCGGCTTGTTGGGCTTCTGCTACAGCGGCGTTGACGATTGCTTGTTCCATTTAGTGCTCCTGTT
>Ga0209107_10002438_pt1 | contig 10327 bp, 14 predicted proteins | sample LakErihyJuly2011_2_FD_187460 | JGI IMG/M metagenome (GOLD analysis project Ga0209107, IMG submission 187460) | Freshwater microbial communities from dead zone in Lake Erie, Canada - CCB hypolimnion July 2011 (SPAdes) (version 2) | ecosystem: Environmental > Aquatic > Freshwater > Lentic >... | reverse complement strand
CTGAATGCCGTAAAAGTTGCGCCTGGAATCCTCGATGACTGCGTACTCGGAGTTATCGGTGGTGCCGATGGCCGTGAAGCCGGGCGGCAGCTTGATGAGGCGGTCACCGTGGGAGTTCCAAACGTTGAGCTTTTTGGGCAGCTTTGAAAAAAGGCGGCCCGATTTTTGAATTGTGAGGGTGCCGTGGCCGTATTCGCGATGGTCGCTCTTGGACACCTCGCCACCGAGCAAGTGACCCATTAACTGAATGCCGTAGCAGATGCCAAGAATAGGGACGCCCATGTCGAACAAGGCCTTATCAGGAATGGGGGCTTTTTTTAAAAAAACCGAACTCGGGCCACCTGAAAGGATGATGCCAACTACGCCATCTTTGCGCAATTCTTCTGCGGTCACCGTGTAGTGGTAAAGTTTGGAGTAAACTTGGCACTCGCGGATACGGCGGGCGATGATCTGCGTGTACTGGGAACCAAAATCAATGACGGCAATAGTCTGAGGCATGTAAAAAGGGTAAGCGAAAGGGAGAGCGATCGATAAAAAATAAAGGGTCAACCGTGGGCGAAAGATGCAACCCGTGTCAATGCGTTGACTGAGGTGAGGGGTGGTTAAAAGCGAAGCCGAATATTTTCCTGCCCGCACTTGGGACAGGTACCGTTTTCCACCTCTCCACGAAGAACGTAAAGCTTCTGACAACGCACACAGCAAAACGAAGTGCGCCGACGTTCACCCTCAAAACGTGCATGATCGCGACGATCATAGTAGAGCCACAGACCAATGAAAACGGTGGCGACGAACAAGCAGTAGATGAACGAAACAATTTGCAGGCCCATGAATGAGATAAATAGGAGCAACACAAGGGCACTAGGGCCAGCAGGGAATGACGTTTACTTGAACAATAGACATGAAACTGGGGAGCCGATTCAACACCCACGTGCTGACTCAATGGGATCTAAATAATGGAAACAAAAATGCGCCGAAGATTGCTCTTCGGCGCATGGACTGGGCGTAAGTGCACCCGAAGGCGCGGTCACGAATTAGGCTTGGGCCACAGGAGCGACTTCCGCAGCGGGAGCGTCAACCTTCTTGGCTTTGGCTGGTTTCTTGGACTTGGTGTAACCCTTGTCGTCAGCCTTGACGAACTCGATGATCGCCATTTCTGCGGCATCGCTCACGCGGGGGAGAGCGAGCTTGTAGATACGGGTGTAACCACCGTTACGGTTAACGAACTCCTTGTACTTCTCGTTGAAAAGAAGGGTGACCATGTCTTCGTTGCGCACGTCCTTGAGGGCGAGGCGACGGAGATGGACGGCATCTTTCTTTTCGGTCTTAGCGGCGGCTTGTTTGGCCTTCGTGATGATCTTTTCGACAAAAGGACGGAGGGCCTTGGCCTTGGCCAGAGTGGTCTCGATACGGTCGTGCTCGATGAGCGAGGCGGCCATGTTGGAGAGCATAGCAGCGCGGTGGGGCGAGCTACGGCCGGCGAGGGAGTGACTGTGTTTTTTGTGGCGCATTGTGGTGTTTTTTTAAGAGCGGCGCCCGATCGGCAATCCGGACCGCAGCGTTGAGCGGCACGAACGGCGCGAGAGCCGCAAAATTGATAGAAATGAGTGGCTAGCGGGTAGTGAGCAGTCGGGCGAGCGGCAGGTGGAGTAGTAAGCAGCAAGCTCATGCTCGCTACTCACTACCCGCTACTCGCTACTTCCGAATCAGGCGTCTTTTTTGACGGCATCAAGGAGACGCTCGTCGATCTTCATACCAAGCGAGAGACCGAGAGCCTCGAGCTTGTCTTTGATTTCGTTGAGCGACTTCTTGCCGAAGTTGCGATACTTGAGCATTTCCTGCTCAGACTTCATCGCAAGTTCGCCAACCGTGGTGATGTTAGCGTTGTTCAAGCAGTTAGCGGCACGAACCGAAAGCTCGATTTCGTTAACCGACATGTTGAGGAGCTTACGGAGCTTATTCTGCTCTTCGCTCACCTCAGACTGTTGATTCTCGAACTCGAAGGCTTCTTCGCTCACGCGATCGAATACATCGAGGTGGTGCTTAAGAATCGAACCGGACTGTTTCAAGGCGTCGTCCGGGGTGATGCGGCCGTCCGTCCAGATCTCGAGAATGAGCTTATCATAATCGGTGATCTGGCCGACGCGGGTGTTTTCAACAGCGTACTTGACGAGACGAACAGGCGAGAACAGCGAGTCGATCGGGATAACACCGATAGCCTGCTCTTCTTTTTTGTTCTGCTCACCAGGATTGTAACCACGACCGGTCTTGATCTCGATTTCAGCCTCAAAAGAGGTGTTTTTCTCGAGGGTGGCAATGACCTGTGTGGGGTTGACGATGGTGATGTTTGAATCACCCTGGATGTCAGCGGCCGTGACGGAACCCGCACGGTTCTTTACCTTGATGGACAAGGTGACGGACTCACGTTTCGTGGAAACGATAAGCACCTTCTTCAGGTTGAGGACGATGTCAGTGACATCTTCGACAACTCCATCAATGCTCTGGAACTCGTGATTTACCCCCTCGATCTTGATCGAGGAGATGGCGGAACCCTCAATCGAGCTCAGGAGAACGCGACGCAGGGAATTGCCGATGGTGTGGCCATAGCCGGCCTCGAATGGCTCGGCGATGAACTTAGCGTAGGTCGGCGTGGAGCCTTCCTCAACCTTGTTGAGTTTATTGGGCAGTTCGAACTTTCCGAGGCGTTTGGGCATGGAGGTGAGTGTTTGCTGCGTTAGGGTGAAACTCCGGCTTAGAAGCGGGAGTAGAACTCAACGATGAGTTGTTCGTTAATGTTGGCAGCGATTTCGTCGCGATTAGGCAAACGATTGACCACGGCCTTGAATTGCTCGGCATTGAGCGAGAGCCAGCCCGGGACGGGACGGCCGCGGTTCTCTTCCAAGTTGCGCTGGGCAAGCTGGCGGGAGGACGCGAGGTTCTTGATCTCGATCTCGTCGCCCGACTTGATGACGGCGCTGGCGATGTCGAGCTTGTGACCGTTAACGCGCACGTGGCCGTGGCCAACGAGCTGGCGGGCGGCGGCGCGGCTCTTGGCAAAACCAAGGAGGTAAACGACGCTGTCCAAACGGGTTTCAAGGAGCTGCAAGAAGCGCTCGCCGGTGACACCGCGCTCGCGCTTTGCGATTTCGAAGGTGCGGCGGAATTGACGCTCAAGCAGACCGTAGGTGTAACGGAGCTTCTGCTTTTCGTTCAAGCCAACTGCATACTCGGAGAGCTTGCGGCGGAGCTTGGGGCCGTGCTGCCCTGGGGGGAAGTTGCGCTTCTCAAACGCCTTGGTCGCGCCGAAGATCGGCGTGGCGAAACGGCGGCTGATGCGTGTGGTAGGACCTGTGTAACGTGCCATGGTGGGTTACTGTTAAATGAATTCCGTGATGAGGATAAGCGTCAGATTAGACGCGACGGCGCTTACGGGGACGGCAGCCGTTGTGCGGCACCGGCGTAACGTCGATAATGGTGTTGATTTCCAGACCGATGGCCTGGAGGGCGCGGATAGCGCTGTCGCGGCCGAGGCCGGGACCGGAAACCTTGATCACGACGTCCTTAAGGCCATGCGAAATGGCATTACGGGCTGCGTCTTGAGCGACGACCTGCGCGGCGTAAGCAGTGGACTTACGCGAACCGCGGAAGTTGCACTTGCCTGCGCTGGACCAAGCAATGACTTGGCCCTTGGCATCGGTGATCGAAACGATCGTGTTGTTGAAAGAGGCAAGGATGTTGGCGACGCCGGAAACGACGTTCTTGGAGCCTTTGGCCTTGCGGATCTTGATCGTACCGAGCTCTTCTTTAAGAAGATCTTCAGCAGTGGGCTGCTTGGCAACGCCACCGATGAGCTCGACGGGCTTCTGATCGACCGCAGCAGCGGGAGCAGCGCCATCGGCACCTTCGGATTTGAGAGCCTTGGAAGCCTTAGCGGGCTTATCGGCAGCGGGAGCTTTGACCTCGGCGCCGGCAGCGGCGACCTTCGGGGTCTTTTCTTTCTTAGGAGCGGACTTTTCTTCAGCCATGGTGGTAAATTATTATTCTTTGGCCTTGGTGACGCCGACCGTACGACGTGGGCCCTTGCGGGTGCGTGCATTGGTGCTCGTGCGCTGACCGCGAACGGGCAGGCTCTTGCGGTGGCGAACGCCACGGTAGCAATTGATCGCCTGGAGGCGCTTCAAGTTGCCCATGAGTTCACGACGGAGATCACCCTCAACCACCCACTTGTTTTCAGTGATGATGTGGAGGATTTTGTTCAGCTGCTCTTCAGTCAGAGCTTCTGCGCGGGAGTCGGGATCAATACCGACTTCGCTAACGATCAGGTCCGCGCGGACGGGACCGATTCCGTAAATGTAACGGAGGGCAAACGCGATTTTCTTTTTCGCGGGAATATCAACACCGAGAATACGTGGCATGGATGGTTGGGTTTAGGAACGTTGGAAGGTTGAGAACAGGACCGCAAAGCGAGGCGTTAGGTCCGGAAAGTGTTAGGGAAAGTGATTTAAAGAGCCTTAGGGATCGTGAGGATCTCAGGGCCGGTTTCAGTGGTGAGCACGGTATGTTCGAAATGCGCGGAGGGCATATTGTCAGCGGTGACAATGGTCCAACCGTCGCTGAGCGTCTTGGTTCGATAAGTCCCCAGATTGACCATCGGCTCTATCGCCAAGGTCATACCGGGTTTAATTTTCTCGCCCGAATTGCGGCGGCCGAAGTTCGGAATTTGCGGGTCTTCGTGCATCGATATGCCAACACCGTGCCCAACGAGATCACGAACGACGCCAAAGCCGTGGGCTTCGACATGCATTTGGATAGTATTGGAGATATCGCCAATCCGATTGCCTACGCTTGCCTGTTTAATCCCGAGATAAAGCGCCTCTTCAGAGACGCGCAATAACTCGGCGATTTTCGGGCTGACCGAACCCAGCGGGACAGTAGTCGCGTTGTCCCCGATGTAGCCGTTATATTCGATAACAACATCAAGGGAGACTACATCGCCATCGCGTAATACGCGCTTAAGCGAACCGATTCCATGTACCACTTCTTCGTTAACCGAAAGACAGGTGTAAGCGGGAAAGCGGCGACTGCCGATTTTGTAACCGTAACAAGCGCTCCTAGCTCCGTGCTGCGACATAAAGTCGCGTGCAGCTTGATCCAAGTCATAAGTCGTAATCCCGGGACGAACCAGTTCTTTAAGCTGTTTCAATACGAGGGCGGCAATCGCACAGGATTCACGCATCCGCATGACCCCTTCTTTATTTTTAATAGGGATCATAGGACGGTAAATTCCTCAGCTTCTATGAGAAGACCGAGGGTGCGATAGTGTTCAACGAGTAACTCAGATGAGTCAGAAGTGCTTATGGCACCGTGAAGATTTTCATCACGGGCCTCAACCCACTCGTCGAATACTTTGGCTTGGAGCAACGTAGCCGGGAAGCCTGTTAAGGCGAAACCCGCATCAGGTTTACGTGCCCAAAACCACCGTCGCACGATTGCGATACTGGTTTCGTCCGGCAGGAGTGATTCCTGACGGATGGTCCGTTCGACTTTTTGGCCTAGGGACGAGGCACGTGAAATCTCTAGCTGAATCAAGTCAGCGAGAGAGACGTGCTCAATATTCAAAGAACGAAGCTGATTCCCCCAGCTTCCAGAGGGAAGTGGGGATGAACCGAGCAGTAAGAACTTCTGTTGGGCCGGTGGGCCGAAAGAAGAAAAGAAGTCGAAGCTTTCAGTCACTACTGACGAAGTAAAGCTTTAATTTAAAAGATTTCTATAAGCCCAAATCCCTACGCCAAGAGCAAGGAGTCCGAGCACGGGTACGACTAACTTAAGCAGGGCTTCTGAGCTAAGGGCGTCACCCGTTGCATTAACGACATTCGAACTACGGGCACGCACACGGCCTTTTTTGAGGAAGCCATCGTAATGCCGTTGTAGCAGGAAAGTTTCAATTTGCTTCATGGTGTCCAGAATAACACCAACTGTAATTAACATACCCGTGCCACCAAAGAAAACGGCCACGCGTTGTGGGATACGACTTTCAAGTGACAGGATGATGTCTGGCAAAACGGCAATCAATGTCAGGAAAATGGCACCCGCAAGCGTCATCCGCGTCATGATGAAATCCAGAAACTTGGCCGTTGGAGCACCAGGACGAACACCCGGAATATAACCACCGTACTTCTTCAAATCGTCAGCAATTTGAATGGGCTTAAACATAACGGACACCCAAAAATAACTGAAGAAAAGGATCAGCGTCGCCATAGAAGCATAATATACCCAGTGACCGCGCAAAAGATTTTCGGCAAATTCGACAAGGAATTTTAAGTCAAAAGCGGCACCCACTTGCGAGAAAATCTGCTGAGGGAAAAGAAGGATAGCGCTAGCGAAAATCACAGGCATAACCCCCGAATAATTAACCTTCAAGGGCAGGAAAGAACTCTGGCCACCCATTACCTTGTTACCAACAACACGTTTGGCATACTGTACAGGGATTTTACGTTGTCCTTGAACCACTAAAATCAAACCCATCGTTACCGTTATGAATAACAGGAGCATACCTATGGCATGATGCACACCTAATCCCTTAACACCGATTGCGGGAGCAAACAGTTGGTACGTAGCCGTAGCTGCAGCAGGAATATCAGCCAAAATACCTACAGATATAAGCAAGGAAACACCATTACCAATGCCCCGTTGAGTAATCTGTTCACCCAACCACATAAGGAGAAGGGTACCAGCCGTAAGAAATGTAACCGATGAAACTAAAAACCATGCCTTGGGGGCCAAAACAATAGAGCCATAGACATTAACATCGAAACTGGGTCCAAATAAGCGCGCGGGATTCTCAAGTGCCAGAATAAGCAAAGTGCCTTGGACTAAACAGATAATTAGAGTGGCGTAGCGTGTGTATTGGGTCAGCTTTTGACGCCCAACATCACCTTCTTGCGATAGGCGACTCAATGCGGGCACAACTGCCGTCATCAATTGGAAAATGATCGACGCACTAATGTAGGGCATGATGCCCAGGGCGAAAACAGCACCTTTAACAAGGGCACCGCCCGTGAACATATTATAGAGCCCCACGAGGGCACCGGCGTTGCCACCTGCTTGATCCTTAAAGAATGCAGCTAACGGAGCTGGGTTGAGTCCTGGGAGCGGAATATGTGCACCCACACGGGCGACAAATAGAAGCGCGAGCGTATAAAATATACGTGAGCGAAGCTCAGGGATCTTAAGTGAATTCGTAAATGCAGAGAGCACGGCGATAAATCGATAATCAGGAAATCAAAGTAAAAAAAAGGCCGCGCGATCAAATTTCGCGCGGCCTGCACCTAATATTAGGCGACGATGGCCTGGCCGCCAGCGGCCTCAATTTTAGCCTTGGCGGAGTCGGAGAACTTGGTGGCGGTCACCTTGAAGGCGCGCGCTAGTTCACCGGTTCCGAGAACCTTGAGCAGTTTTTTATCACCGCGAACGAGACCCAGCTTTACGAGAATCTCGGAGTTGAGCTCCGTGATGCTTGCGTCAAGCTTGGCAAATTCACCGATGTTAACCACCTCGGGTGCATTACGGAATGCAGCCTGGTTGAAGCCGCGATGGGGCAACTTACGATAAAGGGGCATCTGACCGCCTTCGAAGCCGGGACGGATAGAGCTACCGGAGCGGGCCGATTGGCCCTTACCGCCGCGACCGGAGGTCTTACCGTGGCCGCTGCCTTCGCCGCAACCTACGCGCTTCTTACGGTGGACTGCGCCTTTAACGTTCTTAAGTTCGTGGAGTTTCATGTGTATTCCTAAATGGGTCGCCCCACCCTACTTAATAGTAAGGTGGGACTCGGATTGTTATTTGTCAGATTAAGCCAAACGGGCGGCTTTGATCTGCTCGGCCGTACGGAGTTGCAGGAGACCGTTAAGGGTCGCATGCACCACAGCAATGTGGTTGCTGGAACCGCTGGACTTGGTGAGGATGTTTTTGATGCCAGCAGCCTCAAGAACGGCGCGAACAGCACCACCGGCGATAAGGCCGGTACCGGTCGAAGCAGGCTTAAGGAGGACCTTGCCGCCGTCGGCAATACCCATGACGTCGTGCGGGATCGTGTCGCCCTTGAGCTTCACGGTCACGAAGTTCTTCTTAGCGTTCTCGGTGCTCTTTTTGATAGCATCGGGAACCTCGTTGGCTTTGCCGTAACCGACACCAACGCGACCTTTTTTGTCACCAACGACGCAAAGAGCGGAGAAGCTGAAGCGACGGCCACCTTTAACGACCTTGGCGCAACGATTGATGAAAACGATCTTTTCAACCAACTCATTACCGTGTTCGTCATAGGACTTTGGAATCTCGCGGGGACCGCGATTTTCACGGCGTGGTGGACGCTGCTGCTGATCACCAGCGGGGGCTGCAGGAGGAATAGTGCTCATAGATTAGAATGCGAGACCACCTTCGCGAGCGGCATCAGCGAAGACTTTAACTTTACCGTGATAAAGAGCGCCGGAGCGATCGAACACAACGGAGGTGATACCGGCGGCCTTGGCCTTGGCGGCGAAAGCTGAACCAAGGGACTTGGCACCGGCGATGTTAGCGGAGAGCTTCAACTTGCGCAGATCGGCATCGAGGCTCGAGAGGAAGGCCAGCGTGGTGCCAGCTTGGTCGTCGATGGCCTGTGCATAGATGTGCTTGCTGGTGAAGCGAACGGCCAAACGAGGACGGAGGGCCGTACCGAAAACCTTCTTGCGGATGCGCCAACGACGCTTCTGGAGGAGGTCTGCTTTGCGGGTAGTGGACATTTATTTTTTTGCTCGGAAGAGCGTGTAAATTATTATAATTATGAAGGTTAAGCGACCGTCTTGCCTTCTTTACGGCGGACGCGCTCACCAACGATACGGACACCCTTACCCTTGTAGGGCTCAGGCGGGTAATAGCTGCGGATAGATGCGGTCACCGCACCGACCAGCTGCTTGTCAGCACCTTCAACCTTAACCTTGGTCTGTTCGGCGACGGTGATCTTGATACCCTCAGGGATATCAAAGAGAATCGCGTGCGAATAACCGAGCGCGAGATCGAGTTGTTTGCCCTTGAGGATGGCCTTGAAACCAACGCCTTGGATTTCGAGATCCTTAACGAAGCCTTCGGAAGCACCCTTAACCATGCCAGCGATCACCGAGCGAACGGTGCCGAACATAGCGAGGGAGAAGCGGCTGTCGTCAAGTGCGGCTACGGTAACAGTTTTGTTAGCGAGCACGATTGATACAACGGGAGCGAAGGTCTTAGAGACCTTGCCCTTGGGGCCTTCAACAGAAACGGTGTGGCCTTTGATGTCGACCTTGACCTTGTCGGGAATGGGAACGGGGATTTTGCCTACGCGTGACATGTGGGTTGTTTTCCAGGTTACCAAACTTTGCAGAGCAATTCGCCGCCAACTTTTTGGCGACGAGCATCTTGGTCCTTCAACAGGCCCTTCGAGGTCGAAAGGATGCTGATGCCAAGACCGTTCAGCACGCGGGGGATTTCCGTGTAGCTGTAATACAGGCGGCGACCGGGGGTCGATACGCGCGAAAGGTTTGTGACTGCCGGAGCGTTGTCCACATACTTGAGCTTAACAACCAAGGTCTTGTGACCACGGTCATCAGCCGAAAGGGAAACGCCGGAGACAAAGCCTTCGGATTTAAGGATAGCGGCTAGGCTTTCCTTGAGGTTGGAGTGCGGCGATACGCACTCGGCGAGACCAGCTTTATACGCATTGCGTAGGCGGGTCAGGAAGTCGCTGACGGGATCTGTCATGGTGGATGTTGTTTTAGTAGAGCTCGCGGGTCATATCCGACCCCCGTGGCCCTGAAATTGTTACCAGGAGGACTTGGTCACGCCCGGGATCTTGCCGTTAAGAGCAAGCTCTCGGAAGGTGATACGGGAAACGCCGAACTTGCGAATGAAGGCGCGAGGGCGGCCGCTCATCGAGCAACGGTTACGGATGCGGTTCTTCGCGGAGTTACGGGGAAGTTTTTGCAGCTTTTTCTGTGCAGCGAAAAACTCTTCGTCGTTCGTGACAGGATTAGCGAGGATGGCTTTAAGCTCGGCGCGTATAACGGCGAATTTAGCAACGAGAACCTTGCGCTTCTCGTTTTTGTTGATGGCGGATGTCTTCGGCATGGCGAAAGTAAATTAAGCTGCGTTGATCTTGGCGGCAGCCGCATCTGCGGCGACCTGCTGCTCAGTGCGACGGAAAGGCATACCGAGGAGCTTCAGGAGCTCGCGGCCTTCTTCGTCGGTGGACGCGGTGGTCACGATGGTGATGTCGAGGCCCATGGCCTTCTTTACATTCTCAACGGTGATTTCCGGG
>Ga0209107_10002435_pt1 | contig 10331 bp, 5 predicted proteins | sample LakErihyJuly2011_2_FD_187460 | JGI IMG/M metagenome (GOLD analysis project Ga0209107, IMG submission 187460) | Freshwater microbial communities from dead zone in Lake Erie, Canada - CCB hypolimnion July 2011 (SPAdes) (version 2) | ecosystem: Environmental > Aquatic > Freshwater > Lentic >... | reverse complement strand
TCTTGCCAAGGATGTTGTACTTATTTCTGAGAGCCGGATCAAAGCCCGCATGGCCTCCCAGCCCGATCCCGAACCCGAATCAATCATCCTCCCTGTCCCCGCCGAACAGCGGGATTAGTTCGATTTACACCCCTCACGAGGGGTATCCATCCTATTAAAATATCCCTTCCAAAGGGACGACACTCCGTCCGACCTCGCAAGATATAGAGAGGGGATTTTTTTCTACAACTTCTGAACGGAGATCCGGAGGAAGGAGCGGTTTCCTGTCAACGTAGACTTAAAAATCCGTCTTTCACAATCGGTTGGCACGCCAATTTGACTTACTCCTTCTGACGTTCCCGTAAGCGAGGTAACAGACGCAGGCGTTCCGTAATCTTCTAAGTTAGCGACCGCCTGACCCACAATCGTCAACGTGGAATCCTTACGCACAACTGCCGTTAACGTAAGATAGCTTCCATCCTTACCGGCCACAGGAAGCTCTCCCGTAGCCGAAGGGCTCGCCGCCCCGCCAATCGCGTACTTCATCAGAAGCTCAGGCGTCATTGATACTCCCTCTCCCGCCCAACCCGCAAATGTGGATTCTGCTGCTCTCACAGTTAGGGTTCCATTCGTAAAAGTGAACGCATAATTCTCAGGACGGAACCGGTTTAATGCCCCACCCACAGGATCGGATGGAGTGATACTGTAAGATCCGACAGGGTCTTGCGCGTTAACTCCACCTGATGCAACTAGGGTCACCGTACTGATCTCTTCACCTGCCACCAACCCATTGGCTGTAAATCCACTTTGTCCTGGTCCGAGGGTTAAAATATTACCAATGGTTTTCAATTGATCGTTCGCTCGGATGGTTGCTGGTCTAGGCGTGATATCTGCAGACAAACCAGCGGGTTGAACCAACTGATAATTAAGTGCCTCCGCCCCACTTAAGGCATATCCAGATACGACAAGCCCAATACCTGTCCCTGCGTTCTCACTGACAAAGGATACTAGGGGAGTCCCACCCAAAACCACACTCGCCTGATCGGCTAACTCAACCCCAAGTAAATTAGCTGTTCCAGTTAATGTTCCTGACAAAGTTCCATCGTAAGGTTTATTGACCCCGCTCAGATCAACAATCACAACTTCTTTAGGGGCAATACTTGCTGTTACGGTTGGAAGTGTGACGGCGTAATTTCCATTCGGATCTGTGAAGCCAGAAATCGTCACGATTTTTCCTACACTGACATTTTTATTGGCGAAGGTCGCAATGGCTACACCTGTCACACTCCAACTCTCACCATTCACCAATCCAACATAACTCGGCGTTCCCGAGAACTCGGCAGAAGTTGTCCCATTATAAACTTTGTCCACTCCAACTAGGCCAGCGATCGTGAGTTGCTTCTTCGCAACGGAACTTGGCACCGTGGCAACCGTAGCTCCAGCCGACCCAGCACTATTGCAAGTGATGTTTCCCGAATATGTGCCAACGGGCGTCGTTGCCATCAACCTCACATAAATCGTCTTTGCCGGAACCGTCCCGGTCGCCCCCACAGCTTGCGTTGCCGCATAACCAGAGGCACCCCCATCCGTCTGGGAGATTTCATAACCTGATGGTGCATTAATCGAGATCGCTTCGGTCAAGTTCGATCCGGAAACCGTGAAGCTTGTCGGCGTAGAAGACGGAGCTCCATAAGTCGTGTTCACCGCCACCAACGTTCCGCTTACGCTAACCGCGGGTATTACCGCCCCCACAGGATCGATCGTTAGCACCAGTTGGGCCGTTCCCGTTCCCGATCCGTTCGTTGCGGAAATCGTCGCATTGAAAGTCCCTGCCGCCGCCGGAGTTCCTGAGATGGCTCCAGTCGTTGTGTTGAGAATTAGCCCTTGAGGCAAAAATATCGCGCCGAAGGAGGTTGGACTACCTGAAGCTGTGATCTGATAACTAAACGCCGTGTCCACCTTGCCCGACTGTGCCAGTGAACTATTGATCACAGGTGCAGAGGCTGAGGAGTTCACCGTAATCACCAAAGTGGCTGATCCTGCTCCCGAAGCATTTGTTGCGGAAATCGTCACATTCGAGGTTCCCGCCACTGTCGGCGTTCCTGTGATTGCTCCCGTCGATGTGTTGATGCCAAGTCCCCCAGGCAAACCTATTGCTCCATAAGATATCGGACTGCTGGAAGCCGTAATCTGATAGTTTAACGCCGTACCCACCGTCCCCGACTGTGCCAGGGAACTGCTGATCACGGGTGCCGTCACACTTAACGAGGACTTCGTCACGATGATGTTGTCCAAGAAAGCCCTCTTCGCTGAACTAATGGTTGAGAAAGTGACAGTAGTATTTGCTGTGCCAGCCGAAAAATGCAAAACCTTGGTCTCGAAAATTCCACCTATAATGCTCGTATATGTCACATTCTGTGTTTGACCATTTGCGGTCACAGTAATCCCGCCCGCCGAATTCCACCCTTTGACATCAAAACTCACGTCAAACTCACTTCCGCTTAAATCCAGTGACTTACTTGTGATAGAGCCCAGCGCTGAATTTGAACCCAACTTCACCTCACCTCCAGCGGGGAAAGCCTTTGTAGAGATTGGAAAGTTCGGTGTTAGATCCCTCGTGACCTCAATTGCAGACGGGGATGACTCGCTTCCGGAGGTCAACGTCGCAAAATCTTCACTCAGCACAATTGGCACAACCACAAAGTCGGTGGCACTCGTTCCCGTTCCAAATACGTTACTCACTGAGATCTTCCCGCTCGTCGCAGCTCCCGGGACAATAACGGTGATCTGAGTTAGTGAATTCACCGTATACGACGTGCTTGGAGAACCATTAAAGCGGACAGCTGTAACCCCTGAAAAGTTGCTCCCTGTAATCTTCACAGAAGTCCCCGCCGCCCCGCTTGCAGGGGAAAAAGAACTTATCACTGGCGAACCGTCTCCACTTAACACAGAAAACTCAACCGCAGAGGACGTAGTCATAGCCCCCTCACTATCCGTCGCACGAGCCGTTAATAAATAAGTACCCGGAGAAGTTGGCATCCAAGTCGCGCTGTATGGACTAGTCGTATCTGTCGAAATAACGGTCGTGCCGTAAAGAAACTCAACTTGATTCACGGATCCGGTCTGAACCGTGGTTGCCATATCAGCGGCAGTTGCAGTTAGTGTTACGCTTTGTCCTGGCGGAACAGCGGCACCATTCAAAGGCGACGTCAGGCTGACGGTAGGCGGTGGATTGGCCTCCGCGCTCGAAGCTCCTGTTACAATTAAAGAAAAGGCTTGGGTGGTAGTAGTCAACGATCCATCTAAAGATACCGTAATAGTGTAGGTCCCCGTTTGGGTTGGGGAAGGAAGATCGACTCTTTCCACATTATCGACGTTGTTTTTTCCTTTGGTGGCATTCTGGATCATCGAAGCCTGAGTCCAAGTTCCGACAAAAGGCATCGTGTAAGGTTGGTGGATTGTAGCGCCATCGGGAGCAGTAATCTTCAAATCCAGATTATGCTTCAGGTTAGGGGTACGACTGTCCGTCGCCGTCTGAGCCGTGCCTGCAGGATCGGTCCAACAAAGTGTTGCCTTGAGCGGACTCGCTCCATCCCACCGATAAAGGTATGTCTTGGTTTTTGATGCACTACTGATCGAATCATCCACCATTTTGGGTGCAGCCAGACTGGCCTTGTGGGCCAATATCACATCTGCCGCTGCTTTAACATTCAGGTATCCCCAGCCGTACTGATAGTCAGGACCTGGGCGGCCCACATCATCCGCCGTGTGGATCAAAAGTGCCTTCAACATGCTGGAACGCATCCGTTGACTAGAAAATTCTCTACTGTAAAGTTGGACTAACAAAGCAGCAGAGCCCGCCGCATTCGGAGTTGCCATGCTAGTGCCGTCATAAGTTCCGTAAACCGTATCGCTCGTGGAAACAGGGGAGTACACACCCACCCCGTTCGCCACTAGGTCTGGCTTGATCCGTCCGTCATCGCATGGCCCCATACTAGAAAAGGATGCCAAGGTGCCTTTAGTGACGTCACGAACAACCGAGGTGACTGCATCGTTTCCTGCCCCCACAGTTAAAACATTTTTTGCAAGGCCATTGAAGGTGATCGACTGATAGCCCCCAAGCGAGGGCAGAGCCGTTTGATCGTTTCCCGCCGCCCAAAATACCAAGTAGTAAGGCAAACTTAGAGCAAGTGCATCCAGCCGGTTACAGTTCAGTTCATATCGCCCCATATCTGCGGTAGCGGCATCAAACCCATAGGAGTGATTAGAGAGAGGAATCTTTGTCGTAAAAGAATCACTCGCGGTAGCGGCTCCAACGGCTGTCATTTCGGCACTGTCACTGTTCCAATCATATGAATCAATCGCCACAAGTGGCGCCATTCCCTTGGCACTGGCCTGAAAGCCGGAGGCTCCAATCGTTCCTGCAACGTGAGTTGCGTGATCAATCGCTGCAACCGTTGAGTTCTTGATCACAACTCGGGTCGTATTAAACTCCTGATGCGTATTACGTACAGACCCACCATCCCAAACCCCCACCTTGATTCCCGAGCCATCCAGATTATAGGGAGCCGTTTGACGGATCAGATTCGCACCCGTGGAAATGGCCGCGTTGGCGTTGAGGGTCGTTCGATAGAGAGGTTCCTCGCCCCGAAAATCGTAAAGAATACTTACCTTGTGGCCTGGACCATCCAAACGCACAGGAATCCCCAGCAACTCCGCCTTAACTAAAACGGCCTGGTAGCGAACTTCTTCACGATTCGACATAAAGGCCACAACAGCCGCCCTTGTTTCAGGATCACTCATGTCCGCATTCTCAAGAATTTCCGAAATCGATCTACGGGGGTCGACTTGTGAAACCATCTTGTAGGTCTGCTTCGGCTCTTTTGTGGTGGCGTTGACAGCCCAAGCACCAGCTCCGCTCGCATAGGGAGCAACTTTTCTTGATATTTTATTCTTCGATTCGGGCGAGTTTTCTTTTTCGCCTAAAGATGTTGATCCACTTTTATCGTTTCCGACCTGGCTGATATTTCCACCTTCTTTGGATGCCTCATTTTCCTTTTGGGCAGCGGTATCACCCTCCTCCCCGACAACTACTTGGGCACTCTGAGAGACGATTTTTTGTGTGTTTTTTTCGTTCCGATTCGATTCCAAGACAAGATTCAGTATTCCCAGAGCGAAACACACTCCAAATATCGCAACTAAAACATTGCCTATCAATGATTTGCTGTTTTTTGTTTTCGTAAACTAATCCTATTATCATTTTACACTAGAAACCTTTTTTTACTAGTCCCTGTCTCTGTCCCCAACGCGACAATTTGATGGCAATTTTTCACCTATTTTAACCACTTTTGAAAGCGACTTAGACTGCCCCCTTCCTTCTTTCGCGCCTCTATATTCCGAGTTAGCCTTTTTCCCTATGTCCGCTACCCCCCATCTCACCATTTACGACACCACCCTGCGCGATGGTGCTCAAGCCGAGGGCGTTCACTTCTCCCTATCCGATAAACTTCGCCTTGCCGAACGCCTCGCCTCCTACGGTCTCCACTATGTGGAAGGCGGTTGGCCTGGATCCAACGACAAAGATCGCGATTTTTTTGCTGAGGCAGGAAAACTCCGCTGGGGTTCCTGTAAACTTGCCGCCTTCGGGTCCACCCGCCGACCTGACATCGACGCGTCGGCCGATTCCCAAGTCAAACTCCTCCTCGAAGCCGAAACCCCCGTCGTCACCATCTTCGGGAAAAGCTGGCTCCTTCACGTTGAAAAAGTCCTCCGCACCACACCCGTAGAAAATCTCCGTATGATCTCCGATACCATCGCCGTCCTCAAAAAAGAGGGCCGTGAAGCCATCTACGATGCTGAACACTTCTTTGACGGTTTCACCGCCGACAACGAATACGCCCTCCGTACTTTGGAAGCCGCCACCGAAGCAGGCGCAGACTACCTGGTCCTCTGCGACACCAACGGAGGACGTCTTCCTTCGGAAATCGCCACCATCGTGCGCACCGTTCGAACCCGCTTCCCCAAAACCAAGGTTGGGATCCACACTCACAACGATTGCGGACTCGGAGTCGCCAATGCCGTCGCCGCTGTTCAAGAAGGTGCGTTGCAAGTCCAAGGAACGATGAACGGGTACGGGGAGCGCACGGGAAATTGCAACCTCACCACCCTCCTCCCCCTCCTTGAACTTAAACTCGGGAAAAAAGTCCTGCCCGATGGAAATCTCCAACAACTTTCCGAACTTTCCGCTTTTGTCGACGAACTGGCCAATCTACATCACGATCCCCGCGCCCCCTTTGTTGGCCGAACCGCCTTCGCCCACAAAGGCGGCATGCACGTTAACGCCGTCAATAAAATCGCTGCCAGCTTCGAACACATCGATCCCACTTCCGTTGGAAATCATCAACGAATTCTTGTCGGGGAACTTTCGGGTGGAGCCAACGTCATGATGAAGGCTCGCGAGCTTGGCATCGCCGTGGAGGAGAAATCTCCACAAACCCGCGCGATCCTCGCAAAGATCAAAAAGCTGGAAAAAGACGGATACGAGTTCGAGGCGGCTGACGCCACATTTGAACTTCTGGTTCGCCGCTCCCTGGAAAAGATCCCCGCTCCTTTTCAGATCGAATCTTACAAAGTGGAGGTGATCCGCGCTCGCCCCACGGCCCGTGAAACCAGCCACGCCACGATCTCCGTCCGCATCGGAAAAAAGATCCAGAAAATTTCCGCCAAGGGGGACGGACCCGTGAATGCTCTGGATGCTGCATTAAGAAAAGCTCTGCTCCCTTCGTTCCCCTCTCTTCGAAAAATGAAGCTGATCGACTACAAGGTCCGCATCGTCAGCTCTCGCGGCGGGACCGCTGCGAGGATCCGAGTTTTGGTCGAATCCAGCGACGGAACCCGCGAATGGGGAACGGTGGGAGTTTCCACCAATATCCTTGAGGCCAGCGCGCTGGCTCTTACCGACAGCTTGTCCTATTTCCTGCTTCCTCGTGCAGGATAATTTTGGCCCTTTGTGGGAGTTGAGTCCTTTCTAGTTTTTCGGTAGGTTACCCTACTGCTTTCCGGAGTAGCTCAGCGGTAGAGCGATGCACTGTTAATGCATTGGTCGCTGGTTCGATCCCAGCCTCCGGAGCAAATTTTCTATCCCTTTTTGAAAGTTCCAAAACGGCCTACCTGCACCCGGCGCGGGTCGAACGCGCAACCTTCGGCTTCGGAGGCCGACACTCTATCCAGTTGAGCTACGGGTGCTCTTGAAAAAAGAATCCTAATCCCACCCACCCGCTGGTTCAAGGCTCACTCTACCCGGGTTCCTCACTCGCTTTGCCGTTTTTAAAAAAAGCCTTCTTATCGATTGTCCCATCCTCATTCCACTCCACCCACCAACCGTCAGGCGCTCCCTTTTTATAGTTCGTCTCCTGCCTCTTTTTTCCAGTCTCCCACCAAACGACAAAGGTTCCACTCCTCTCCCCTTGATCATAATTGCCCACTCCCTTTCGATTCCCACTCTCAAACCATGTTTCGATCTCCCCATGCCGCTTTCCAGCCCTCCAAGACGTCCGCCTCTCCATTTTTCCATTCGGATACCATTCGGTTGCAGGCCCGTCGGCCAACCCGGCCCGGAATCTTGTCTCTCTCACAATCTGCCCCTTCTCATTCCAAAGGCGTGCCCGCCCATCCCGTACTCCCTTGTCAAAATGAGCCTCTCCCTCCATTTGCCCGTTCGAAAACCAGCTCTGGTAAACTCCGTGCATTCGACCTTGCCAAAATTCAGCCTCTGTTTTTTTCCCCGCTACCTGACTCACCGCCGTTCCCGTGAAAGGCTCCTTTTCACCCTTACGATAAAAAAGATCTCCTTTTCCTTTCAATTCGCCTGCAGGCACCACCTCCCCCGATCGCTCCATTCCCAGCGCCACCACCCCCACCAAAACACAAACCGCAAAAAGGATTCTCGGACTCAAAGACCCTCGCTTGCCAATTCCCACTCCCGACCCCTCTCTTGTTCGAGATTTGGGAGGATGTTCCCCAAGACGAGACCTCAGAGCAGACCTCTGTTTCGATTTTTTTCGGCTCATTCCCATGATGAATTTTCCACAAATTTACCTAGATCCCAATGGCCCAAACTTCGCTTACCATAGGACGATGGCAAGCCCTACCAGCCTTTCCCCGTTTGCCGATCGGCCTCTTTTTCGCCATTCTAATTTCCGTGCCCCAAGTCACCCATCCCCATACCCGAGCCCGAACCCGCCCCTTTCCGAAAGAGATCAGCCGAATCCTGCGCTTTGGCCTAGTCGGTGGGGCAGGAACAATTCTCAATGCCCTCCTCATGTGGGGACTTCTTTCCCTTGGAGATATTTTTCTTGGGCTCAATCCAGGCGGGCATCGGGTTGCCACGGGAGCTGCCCTCTTAGCTTGGATTGTGTGCTGTGGGACGAACTTCCTCCTCAACGCAGCATGGACCTTTCATTCGTGGCCTCCCTTGTGGAGACAGGCCAAAAATTACTACCTCTCCGCCGCCCTCGCTTTTCTCTTTCAGATCTTTCTTCTCAATCTTCTCCTTCTGCTTCTCGAAACCGATCGTCCCATTGAGACGGCTGTCCTTAATGCCGTTGCCGTTGCCACTGGTTCGCTACTCAACTACCTCTTCGCCTCCCTCTGGGTATTTCGCCGATGAACTTCTCCCAACCCCAAGCCAGCTTCTATTCCCCCAAAGGCCAAGATCTCTCCACCGCACTCGCATCCACCACCCACATGGGAATCGGCGCCCACGCGGATGATCTGGAAATCTTGGCTTTCCCAGGAATTGCGACCTGTTTTCAAGATCCGAAAAAGCACTTTTCAGGAGTCGTTGTAACAGACGGTGCTGGGGCCCCTCGCACAGGGCGCTTCTCCTCCACTCCAGACGCCCAACTCATTCCCATCCGCCAAAAAGAGCAACGGGCGGCCGCCGACCTAGGAAAGTACGCCTCCGTAATCCAACTGGCTCATCCAAGTTCCGTCGTACGACAAGCCGACCGTTCTCAAGTCGTGGCTGAACTTACTCAAATTCTAGAAATCGCCCGACCCGAGGTTCTCTATCTTCATAACCCAGCCGACCGACATGAAACCCATATCGCTGTCCTGCTCGCTTGCCTCGAGGCTTTGAGAAAGTTGCCTACCTCGGCGCTACCCAAGGAGGTGTACGGATGTGAAGTTTGGGGAGATCTGGACTGGGTTCCCTCCTCGCACATTGTTCGACTCCCCTGCCCCGCAAGTGAAACGCTTGGCACGTCTCTCCTGCGCTGTTTTCAATCACAGGTCGAAGGGGGAAAGCGCTACGACCGGGCTGCAGTAGGTCGGCGCCATGCCCAAGCCACTTTTGGAAATCCCACGCAAACCGACTCTGCAGAGGAGGTGGTTCTCGCTCTTGATCTACGCCCCCTTCTTCAAGGCAAAGACTCACTCACAGACTTTCTTGCCCCCACCCTCGACCTCTTTCGGGCTCAAACTCTCGCACGTATTGAAAAATTAAGTTCAAAGAAATGAGCGTCCTCAAAGCTTCCGTAACTGAGGCAACCCAACGTCTGCTTGGATTTTTGGAGAGCACACAGGTCGAGGACGGCAGTTGGTCCGTCCCTTACACAGGACCCAACTTTCTTTTGCCTCTCTATGTCATCACCACCTATCTGACGAAACATTCGGTGTCACAGAAAGACCGTTCCCGATTCGTTGCAGGCCTGCTTCGCCCCCAGTTGGCGGACGGGTCCGTCGGACTGCATGAGGAGTCGGTCCAAGGCGCTGTCTTTACAAGTGCGATCTCTTACGTCGCTCTTCGAATCTTGGATGAAAAGCCAGATCGCCCGGAACTTACCCGAATGAGGAATTGGATTCACGACTCAGGCACCCCCGTAAAAGCCGCGGCGTGGGGGAAGTTCATCCTCTCTATTCTCAACCTGTATGACTGGTCCGGGGTGACTCCCGTCCCTCCCGAGCTTTACCTGCTGCCCTCTTGGGTGCCGGTTCAGCCCATTAATATTTCGGGTTACGTGCGCATTGTTTATCTGCCTATGGCCTACTTCTACGGACGTCGGTGGCAGGCACCTCTCGATCCACTACTTCGTGAACTTCGAAAAGAGCTTTTTCCACAGGGATTCGATCAGATCGATTGGCCCAAGCACCGGGCCGACCTCGCCCCCACTGACCATATTGTTCCCGAAACCCTTCTGGTTCGTCTCGCCATGCCAATCGTGCGTTGCCTGGAAAAATGGGTTCCTCCTTTTATCCGTCGCAAAGCACTTCATCTGACTTACGAGCACATCTGCTACGAGGACGAACAGTCCGACTACATCCGACAAGCCCCTGTCAACGCCTGCTATAAC
>Ga0209107_10002434_pt1 | contig 10333 bp, 13 predicted proteins | sample LakErihyJuly2011_2_FD_187460 | JGI IMG/M metagenome (GOLD analysis project Ga0209107, IMG submission 187460) | Freshwater microbial communities from dead zone in Lake Erie, Canada - CCB hypolimnion July 2011 (SPAdes) (version 2) | ecosystem: Environmental > Aquatic > Freshwater > Lentic >... | reverse complement strand
TAATAATATATTTTTTACTTATAAAAAAAAAATAAATTTATTTTTTTTAAATTTTATATTTATTATATATGTTTATTATTTTTACAAATATGCATATTATTTCAAACTTTCCTTATTCATTTTAATCGTGTCTCAGATCTCATATCAGTTCTTTTAGTCGCATCAATGACATTATTCGAAGGAGATGGTCTAGCTGGTGATCGTTTAGCAGATGGTCGTCGTTTAGCAGATGGTCCTCCAGCAGGAATAATATCTTATTTAGAAATATCAGCATTAATCACTTATACGTACATCTTATCTTTAATAACTTCTTCATTCGGTTATTTCAATTTAACTGGGTTTGATTCTTGATCATCTGTTGGTGTTTTAGGAATTGGATCAAATTGATCAATTTTTTTATTTGATAGATATCTTATCAATTTATAAATTAAGATAATCAAAATCACGCTTCCAAGAGTCCCAAAAATGATTACGCATATCAATACAGATTTACTTAATGTATTATAAAGGGGTTGATCTTCTTAATCTTTTTAGTTATTCATTTCTGTTATTTTGGTTTCATCATTTACATTTTCAGGTTCTAATGGTTCAGAATCTAATGGTTCAGGATCTAATGGTGGAAGTGTAACAACCTCATAAGAAGCACTCTCTACTTTTGCTCCCCCACCAAATCCTATACTTAAATTTCCACTCATGATATTAGTTCTTTAATTTTAAATTAATTAAAATACTTTAACTACTCTGCCATAGCCACTAACGCAGCAGTTTCTGCCTCTACATCTGCCGGTGTATCGGTAGCAGCTGTAGCACTTTATATTTCATACGAAAGACTAACTGAAACATCACCTTCTGCAAGCACCCTTAGTCTTGTTTCTATTTTAATTCCTACAATTCTCATTCTGTCTGTAGGGATATTTAGGAAAGCAGCCATCATATTAATAAAATTAGTTTGATAACCCGTATTATATACATCTTCTAATTTCATTGTTAGTCTAAGTGATATTCTAACAGAATTTACTAGTCTTATTTGCACCAGACAAGAAATATCTCCAGTTATAACAAAATGAATAGTATTATTCTCATAGAAATAGTTATTGGCTCCACAAGCGCCTGTGTGATTTAATAGGTCTTCAGGTAAGGAAGATGCGAAACTTGGAATAACCACCCCATTTACTGAAACCTATATACTCAATGGAACGTCATATTCATACTAAAATATAACATAAATATCTGGCTCTCCGAGTTCAGTTCGTTGTTATATTCGATGTATTAATTCAACAGGTTTGGATCCTGCATATGAGATATTATAGACCATATTTTTAAGCCCCAGAGAGACATAAGAGTTAGCCCTTAAATTTAAGGGCTCCCCTCCTTCCCACTCCCATTCTCTATAAATATTTATCTCATTAACAAATAAAGAATTATTGACTTTAACTGGAGCCGAACTTAATTTATCTCGGTCCTTACCATTTCCATCCCACTCAAGTACTATTATATCGTCGGTCTGACATATGTATACGTTCATATCAGCATAAGGTTTACAACCTGGTATAAATCTTCCAACTAGGTCGTTTAGTGGGATAACTTATGTAGGTACTTCTTTTCCAAAAAAGCTTCCAGTTAAATCAGAAAATACAAAGTTTTTCAGTCCCGTGCAAGTTAAGACATCGCCACATCCTCCAAACCAACCGATCCATCCAGGGTTGGGATTGTCAAATTTGAAAAGACTGTGTAAGTCGCAATTATCACAAGTCACGCCTGTGAGGTAAGTTCCGCACAAAAAGCTGTCTGCGGCTGGGTTAGTCTTTACAGCATAATTTTGTTGACATTTCAGGTCATCATACGTTTGCTTAAAGTTGCTTAATTGTGAGTTTCTAAAGTAAGAGGATCCGTGGACTGTTGGGGAATTACAGACGACATCGAAACTTATATGATTTTCAACTGGGTCGGCTCCTCCCTTCATTGTAGTAAGTGCGATTTAGTAACCGAAATTATTTGAGCACTTTTATGTGTCCGTGTAGCAATCAATACAAGTTGGCCTAGCTAGACCAGAGATATATATATTCTCTGTCCAATAATTACTTATAATTACATTTCCAGTACCTGTTCGGAGTACAAGATTAATCTTGGATTCAGCTAAAATCATTTATCCGACCTTGACACCCTTATTTTAATAACTAGGATTGACTATAACTCCTTTTTTAGCATGGTATACGGCAACTCCTCCATGCCAATAACATTTATTATCGATAGAGGTAAATAATACTCCAACTGCATCACACGAACCTACTGTATTATCATAGAACCCATTATTATCTTGTTAATCACAAGGAGTACCAGGAATAGCAATTCCCAGACTTGCACTTCCTTAGACAGTATTCCCAAAAACAAGGAGTTTATCAGTGGATGGATCATAAGATGGCTAAAACTCCATAGCTACTGTAAGATGCAGCCCAGCCATTACCGAAAGAAGTATATTATTTGAGATCTGCCAATTCGTTATTGATACAGTTTTTATCAAGAATTCGACACCTTTATATATAACATTATTATCAATCAAAACATGATCAGCTAGCTCTGCATATATACAGATTCCGTTACAGTCGTGGATGGACGACCCTGTTATACTGCTGATTTCACCTTCAATATTGGTGTAGAAGAAATGAAGTCCAGCCTGCAACGAATCGTGTTATCCCATGTTATCTAACTCGACACCGGAAAGAGTGACTACCCCCCTAAAGAAAGTAGCTTCACCGTTTCTCATTTCCATCTTACCATAGACAAGAAGATGGCCGCCAAGATTGTCTTCGCTCACCCCTATGATCTTTATATTTCTTGTTAGATGTCCCACTCGCGCTCTCATATCTAAACCCTTCTCTCCGTATGTTGAACTGATTATTGTATTTGCATCTTCAGGGCCAAATGTCTTAAGACGATCACCATAATGGAAAAATTTGATTGTATCGTTCAGAGTGATATTATTCTCGTTAATTTCATTGATTGTGAATTTTTCATCTCCAATAGAATTAAAAGAACTAGTTCCAATTACTATTTCATCTCCTACAGCCCAACCTTCAGCAGAAGCTACTTATATAGTTTTCTCATTAATTAATGCATTAGAAGTGAGTACAGTCCAAACCGTCTTAGGATGTACACTGAAAAGATTCAATTAACCTGTCACTGCTAACACTTTGGTACCTGCTGCAGACAGATCATCAATGACCAAATTAGGCGATTTTGAATGTCCTGTTAACTTTATGTTTATTTTTCCTAAATATGGGGCATTTTAATATCCTGCTTATACCCTTCCGTATCTTACGACTAAAAGTGTGAGTTTTTGGGAAAGAGGGGGATGGGGTGGTGTGGCAATTACACCAACACTACCCTTTAAGGGTAGTGTTTGGGCGGAATGAGGGTTTCGGGGCATAATATATACATATGTTATTTGCTATTAGATTGATTTCAGAAGGGGTTATACCATCTTCAAATATAAGAAGTCCATCAATATAGAGAGTTCCGAATGTAAAGTCTACATTCATTACTACGGTCCAATTACAAGGGATAAGAACATCGTCACCAGCTTATGGATATCCTGCTTGCCAAACTGTATCCAATGGTTTTTTCCTTAGCAATAATTCCCACTATTAGGCATCTTATGGATTATTGAACGTTCTTCTTTTAGATTCTCTTTCACAATCTGATCCCGGCATGGGGCAGGTATCTCTGCAGTATATAGCATTCAGATCTATAGCTTCATTTTTGATGGTTTTATTCTTTCCATTTATACATATATGTAATAACATATTATCGACGTCATTGTACCAGTCTCCTAGTTAGCAACCCTCTTCACCCAATACAATAGGGATATTAGTACTATTATCAAATAATTTTTCAGGACCTAAAAGTTAATTATATGATCCGTTTAATCCAGCTGGTATACGGCCTGCTATCATCTTCTTAATTTCAAATAGTTCTCTTTGAAGGGTATAATTAAATCTCAGGATAATTGATGGGTCCGTATCGAGTGCATTCTCATCAGGCACTATCATCATATGATTCCAATTAATCCCGTCACCCCAATGGATATTATAATATTAGTTCACAGCAAATATAGCGGTATGAGCTAATTTTGCATCCATTTCCTTATTCATTACATCTATAGATTATGAATTTCCATAGTTCCCTTCCCCTTCAGCATTAATTAAGTCAAGGATCTTCATAGGACTATACTCCATAAAACCTTTTGGTATATAATTTCTGAAGTAAAATGATCTTAGAATAACACTACACAATACGGAGTCATCATATAAATCTTCTGGTCTAACACATGAGTTGTCTGCGATTAAATTATCAAAATGATGGTAGTAAGGTGTTATATAAGTCATGACATTCTTTCCAGTCAGGGTTCCATCAAGATCAAGAATCATATTTTATCTATTACCGGTCCATTTAATAACATTAGCCTATTCAGAATTTACTATTGTAGATTGTTCAATGGTTGAAAGTTTTCCTCCCTAAACCATAAGTTATGGGTTTTCGTTTTCGGATGCCCATTCGACAAGTGTCATTCCTTATCCATAATTGTAAAACGTGATACCTTTAGCAAAAAAACCATTTGTCCTAGGACATAAAATACCTATACTATGAGCATGTTAGTGGAATTCTAAACTTTCGCCATTGCCGTTCGAAATACCAACTACCAAAGAATCTGTAAAATGTATTCCTTCCTTACTATAGTTGGCTACATGGGCTTAGAAAGCTGCTCTATAGGAATCTGCAATCATAAATTCCTTGAAGAGAGAGTTGCCTATTCTTTCAGCTAAAACTCCAGATTCACCATTTTTATAAGTTGTAAAATTAAAATAAGTGGTCGGGATAGAAGGATTATCAGCATAAATATCACCATCTGCATTCAAGGGGTTTCTTTCTTTCTGGCATGGGAACATCCTGGGTACGAGAATGAAGAATCTTAATCCAAATCTGGCATTAGAATGTGCAACATTATGAGAAAGATCTCCCATCTCCATTCCTTAAGGGCATACAAGAGAAGTAGCTGATGGCCCATCAGGAAATTCCTTAATCTCCCACCACATTCCATAAAAGTCTGATCCCGCTAAATGGTTATATCTAACAAAATTTGTAGGATGTGTAACCCATATAGACGCCACTGTCATATCTGTTTGTAGCATGATACTACTGGTCCGAGATGATATAATAAGGTTGTACTCAATCACGTTGTTTGTCTCTATACCATCTTCCAAAAATATGTTATGGCCTTTAATGTTATACCCTACGTTATTCTAAACTCGTAGATTTTAGATTGCATGGAGGGCGACTAATCGAGCGTATGAGTGGTGGACAGCGTTGCCTCTCACGTAAGACTCTGAACAATCGCCGATCATGTGGAAGTGAATAGTGTACCTACCTATTATTTTAGGCTGTCCGGTGTATCTAAATTCGACTTATTCTATTCTCGCTGCAGTCCCTTCAGTGGATTTTCCATGAAGCATTAAGTGGGCTCCATACTCATCTCGGATTGAATCCTCGGGATTTCCTTAAATGACTATGTTCCTTGTAAGGACTCCTATCTCAGCTCTCATGGGGAATTCATAATCTCCATAGGTTTCTATAGCAGAGTAATGCTTGAATTTCAATGCTGGTTCGAACTCTATATCATGACTGTCGGTGATAGAAACAATTGTTACTTATTCAGCCTCGTAGTGACTGAAACCAGTAGGAGCTATAATTAATTAGTCTCCTACTACCCAGTTAACATCTTAGGACGTAGTTAGAGTGGTATCACCTGGGCTAAGGGTGGCATCTATAAAGGTCCATGTAGGTGTTTTAGGATCCCCATGTATATCTAACTGACAATGATGACATCCAATAACTTTATTCCCGAATTCCGGCAATTATTTACCCCAATAATTACCATGCATAGTGATGGTTAGTTTTGTTCTGAAGGGGTTGCCTTCTTGTCCTATGATCAGTTTACCCATTCTGATGATTATATATTATGCATCGAATGTGAGATCTTGTCCAATATCAGCAAATATCAGGGTTCCTTCAACCACAACTAATTGAAGTAGAGGAGAGCTCTAGTCGATGATTAGGACTTAGCCAAATGGGACCCAAACCGTGTCCCCATCTCTAGGAGCGGCTTCTCCTCCCCAAGTAGCATCATAACTCCAATTAAGACCATATAAAAACATAACTAAATCCTATATTATTGCATCATTTCCATTGATAGTTACCTTTATACTTTGGGGGGCAGGGTTAGCAACTCCTTTATCTCCAGTAGTGCATTATATCTCATCGTCTGTAACAGAAATTATGCTACATACTACTCCATCCAATAAAACTTCGGCCTCTGTAGCTACATCTCCAAAACCACTTCCTCTCAGAGTAACTGTATCCCCTCCTAAGAGCCATCCATACTACGGACTTATACTAGTAAGATGAGGTGTTAATGCAGCTTAATATGTCACTATTTGGTCTAATTACTCACTATTCTAATTAATTGTTACATTGACATCACATACAATGTCGGTGCTTATATCGCCTGAATCAGTAGCATAAAAGAGATTTCCGTAGAGCAGGACCTCCGCTAACTGACACCATTTATTCTCTGGGTCAACGTCGTTAATAAACCTTATATATCTGTAGGACTAGGTGATATTCTCATTAATGTAGATATTAGGCCCTAGATTTATTTTTTAATCGATCGTAAAAAAGTAATCCCAGGTTGTTAGATCATTACTTCCTTAGAATTTTATACCGTTGTATCTATGTAGGAAGTTCTTATCAAGTCGGGGCTGATATATAATTTTTGATATGTAGGCTGTTGTCTTTTTACCGAAGTCATACCCAAGCCAACAAGATTCATCGCCTGGAATTACCTCATAAAAAGTGCCGACTTCATTATCGCTGACTTTCACTCCTCTATCATGGTTTGTTCCGATATGTTAGTAGAATATATCAGTGTCAGAATTAAGCAATTTTTGTTACTTCTAATTAGTAACGTATTTTGTTTATATTGTCTTGGTAGCTATTTGTGGCGTCATACAAGACAGTTAGCCAGAGTCGGCATTAAGCACTTTGCAGGGTTGATTGCATACATTTATTTTATTGTTTTCTAGGTTATAAATGTCCCAACCTTCACCTGTAAAGTCTAATAATTTACCACCGGCATAGGAGGATGATATAATAGTTGCTGCTATATTAGATAGTGATACATTGAATCCTTAAATATCACCTTAGAATTTTGCATAGCCAAAAGTATCATATCTGACTTGAATTTTGTATGCACCTGCTGGAATATTTTTGAAAGTGAAAGTTGAGCTTCCTAATGCAGAGTCTAGAGTCCCCTTAAATCTGTACATAAAATTAGTTGCCAATTCAAGATAGACTTCCAAGTTCTTTCCCTATAAAGTAGTTCCTGTCAAGGCTATTGAAAAGCTACTTGGGGTACTAGTAGATGTAGGAGAATAGGAAGAAACAGTGAAGGTTTTCGAGTTTAAATAATTCAGGAATTATGTATTTGTTGCTCTATTTACCTTATTAACAACAGTAACACTTTACTAAATTTCTCTTTTAGGTTAGGCCATGCATAAAATTTCGGAGGAACTTATCATCCTTATTATGCTACAAGCAACAGTTCCTATCATAACCTGGTCTCCAGAGGTAAAACCTGAACCCCTGATAGTTATGTCCTCTCCACCCGATGATATTTAGAATGGAGTTATTGATTTAAGGGAAAAAGCTACATTTAAATTAAACATTCCGAAGAGACCAACATCAATCACCTGTACGAAACCATTGTAAGCGCCTGCCCCTAAATTATGGGGGACTATAAATTAAATTTGAGTATCACTAGTCACCGTTGCTGTGATTATTTAATCCTCAATTAAAATATTTACACCTCCACCAGTGTCAAGTAGGGTACCATTAAGTACCATAATATCTCCATTTTAAAAATCAGATTATTCTGGGTTCTCGATTGTTCCTGTGATTTACTCATCATATGTAAAGGTGCATTCCCCTGTACATATGCTCTCTTCGACAAGTTTAGCTGAAACTACTACATTAACAGTCGTGTTAATAAATGAATCGTCTCTTGGAGGGGTTCTGCAGACTATTTATTTATCTGTAGCTTTCAGCACATTACACATCAAGTTAACGTCTCCTAGGTAAATGAAAACATTATTGTCCAATAAATTCAAAGCAAAATTGTCCCCATCTAAGGTTATATCTGTTCCTCCGTAAATAGATCCTGAAGAGGGAGTTACACTGAATAACATCACTATGTACTAGAATGTAACATCGCCTAAAGAATAACCAATGTCTTATTTTTTCACACGAACGCCGTATTTTCCGTTATGACCTCCAGATAAGGTCGCTGTTATTTGTGTGTCTGTTACATCGTTTATATTGAGTTTGTATATTGTTTAATCACTTGTTATATTGTACAAATGTAGTTCAAGAGCTTCCACATTGGTGCCAAAATTTGTACCGATTACTGTAAATCTTTGCTTAATGACCGGTGAGGCACTTGAAGGTTATGCATCCGTTATTGTAGGTATACCTTCTGAGGAGTATTCGAAGTTTCCAGATGTTTCTGTATCAGTCTCTTTCCCGTTGAATTTGACTTAAATTTTAATTGGTATGGGAACCATTACATCAATATCTCTACCACCTAGTATGAATTTAGGTAAATTTATAATTATTTCGGTGTTAGAAGAGGAAACAATTGTTGAATTCTAGTTATCTACCGTTACTTATAAACCATCTATTTTGCTAATTGGAAAGCCCGTTCCTGTTAGCGTTATCAGCTTTCCACCATTTATACTTCCTGATGATGGGGATACTGATAACAATGTAAGGGGGATTTCTAATGCTGTAAGAGCTGAATTATCTGAATATCCATAACCTATCTAATTAACAATTGGAATATAAGATCCAGCTTCTAATTAATTAGAGAAATCAGGATTCTTTGGTAGCATACACGTTACGCTCTGTGTATCCGATGAATCAATTTATGTACAAAAAGCCCCTCCAAAGTAAATCTAGATAGTGTCAGATGCGATAGTAGCATCTTAAAAGGCTAGAGTTGGTATACTTGCTGCATCATTATTATCAAAAGTAAAAGAAGTTATCACTAACTAGGAGGCGGGATCGGTCAAGTATGAACAATTACATGAGCATCTCGATATAATCCCATTGGCTTTTACGATCACTTGAGGGATGTTCGATGGTATTCTAAGCATGTCATTGGGAACTGGTTCATGGAATAAACGGTTGGATGGTTTATTGTCAACTGATATCACAATATCAACAATCGCAGTCTTCCCACCAGTTAAAAAACTTTTATAAGTTATTAAATTACCATTTCCTTTCTTAGCTGTATTAAGGAAATATATGATATATGAGTGTCCATCATCTGATCTCTCGTATATATTAATTCTTACATCTAAGTCAGTGAAAAATTCGGCATATCCTCTTTGTATTGTCTATGGTTAAACATCGTAAGGCATTTCTTCAGTCCAACCATTAGCTCCCCAAATTTTAAGAGGTGTATCATTGTGCTGGAGAGTAAAATAACCCCTGACAGGATCAGAGGGTTCGTTAAGTTTAGTAATAACCACTTTATCTTTAGGGGCTGTTAGTTTAGGAGGAGTTCTCATCATCCCTGGGCTTCTATACAAACCAAATGTAATCTCCCATTCTCTTCCTGCTACAACACAGCTATCATCGGGGCATCGCTTACCCGTTAAATCCAACGGAAATGCATTTAAAGTAGTACCATAGTATCCTGAAGCCCAGTCAATCTAATCCCTGAATTATACATCTGTCCATTAAGACCATGTTAAAGAAGGACCACTTTTTCTTTGCCATGTAGCCTCTCTGGTCTTTGGGTCAATATAAGTAAATTCGATTTAAAATGGGTCAGGATGATCAAATACTTTAATTGACCACATTTCCTTCTCAGTAATTGGCTAGATGTCTATTTTTTATGAGTAGTACATTGCATTAGGGGGTAAGTCAGGAAGGACTTTAACATTTTCATCATCTGATGTACTAGCTATTGTTGAATCATCTAATGTAGGGTCTACCATATCTAATGGGGAGGATACATTATAAAAGACTACTTCTTAATTATCTAATGGGGGAGTTTCCACAGAAAAGGTCACAGAATTATCCCACCACCAATTATAGGTAAATATATCGATCCAATACATTTTACCTTCTTCTAAGCTAATATCAATTGAATGAAGATCGTTACACGAATTAACACCAGTCCAGTAGTCTCTCTGACCATTAGTACTACATTTAT
>Ga0209107_10002433_pt1 | contig 10335 bp, 9 predicted proteins | sample LakErihyJuly2011_2_FD_187460 | JGI IMG/M metagenome (GOLD analysis project Ga0209107, IMG submission 187460) | Freshwater microbial communities from dead zone in Lake Erie, Canada - CCB hypolimnion July 2011 (SPAdes) (version 2) | ecosystem: Environmental > Aquatic > Freshwater > Lentic >... | reverse complement strand
AAGATGGGTACGCCGCAGTCCGCCGACCGCGCGATCTACCAGGTCACCGACCATCCGCGTCGCGCGCCCGGTGCGTCGGTGTCGGACGATGGGCGTTGGCTCTTCGTCTCGCTGTTCGACGGCTACCGTGCCAACGGTGTCGATGTGATCGACCTGCGCGACCCCGCCGCCGCAGCGCGCCGCCTGTTCGGCGAGTGGGACGCGCGCTACGACATCATCGGCAGTGAAGGCGACACGGCCTATGTGCAGACGACGAACGCCGCACCGCGCGGCCGCATCATCGCGGTCGATCTCAAGGACCCGACGCCCGCGCGCTGGCGCGAGCTCGTCCCGCAGCAGGACATCGCGCTCGACGGTGCGAACTTCGTCGGCGGCAAGATCATCGCCACCTATGTGAAGGACGCGCGCGGCATCGCGCGGATCTTCGACCGCAATGGCGCGCCGCTCGGCGAGGTGGCCTCACCCGGTCTCGGTACCGTCGGCGGCTTCGGCGGCAATGGCAAGGACACCGAGACCTTTTTCGCATACACGGACTTCCTGACGCCGGGCCGCGTGTTGCGTCTCGACATCGGCACGCAGGCGGTCAGCACCTGGCGCGAACCGAAGATCGCGGGTGATACCTCGCCCTATGTCACGAAGCAGGTGTTCTACACCAGCCAAGACGGCACCCGCGTGCCGATGTTCATCACCCACCGCAAGGATCTCGTGAAGACCGGTGACACGCCGACGATGCTCTACGGCTACGGCGGGTTCAATGTGTCGCTCACGCCGTCGTTCTCGCCCACCGTGTTCGCTTGGCTCGAGATGGGCGGCGTCTACGCCGTCGCCAACCTGCGCGGTGGCGGCGAGTACGGTGAGGCTTGGCACGAAGCGGGCACGAAGCTCAAAAAGCAGAACGTCTTCGACGACTTCATCGCCGCGGCTGAGTTCCTGGTGCGTGACGGTTGGACGAAGCCTGCGCGGCTCGCCATCTCCGGGCGCAGCAACGGCGGCCTGCTGGTCGGCGCCGTGATGCTGCAGCGACCCGATCTCTTCGCCGCAGCGCTGCCCGGCGTCGGCGTGCTCGACATGCTGCGCTACCACACCGCGAGCGCCAACGCCCGCCAGTGGTCCTCGGACTACGGACTCTCCGAGAACGCCGAGGAGTTCCGTGCGCTCTCCGCCTACTCGCCGGTGCACAACGTGAAGCCGGGTGTCTGCTACCCCGCGACGCTTGTCACCACGGCCGACCGCGACGATCGCGTCGTGCCCTGGCACAGCTACAAGTTCGCTGCCGAACTGCAGCGCGCTCAAGGCTGTGCCACGCCCGTCCTGCTGCGCGTCGAGACCCGCGCCGGCCACGGCGCCGGCAAGCCGACCTGGATGCAGATTGAGGACTTCGCCGACCAGTGGGCGTTCGCGGCGCAGGCGATCGGGTCAGGGGCGGATTAGCCGCCTCACCCGCAGCAGATCATCTCGAAGGGGATGTCTTGCTGCGCTTGGCGCGGGCGCTCTTCGGGTCCCTGCCATAGGACGAAGCGCACGCTCGAGCGGTAGTGGCTGCCGCTGATCTCGGGGTAGATGCGAAGGTCCGCTGGCACGACCACGCGCAGCAGCTGCACGGGGTTCTCCCGCTCGAAGGTGATGTGGAACACGCCGTGCACGGCGGTCTCGCGCCGCGATCGGCCGCCTTGGCGCGTGAGCCACAGCAGTTCGGCGATGGAATCGCACAACGGGCGTAGCATGGAGAGCCATTTGTTGAGCGTCGCCTCGCGCACTTCGGGCGCCTGGCTCAGCCAAAAATAGAAATCCGGCAGGTCGAACTCGCAGCTGCCGCCCGGGATGCTGCTGCGGTGGCGAACGGCGGCGAGGAACGCGGAGTCGCGCAGCGGCTGCAGATAGGCGGACCCGGCGCCGAGCAGTTCGTTGCGCAGGCGTTGCAGATTGGCGACCAGTCCCTGCAGGCGGTCGGTGTCGACCCCGGGTCGGCGCAGGTAATCATTGAACGCCATGGTCTGGCGCTCGAGCTCCTTGAGGACCTCGGCGCGTGTGTCGGTGCGGGTGATGATGGCGAGAATGTCGAGGATGCTCGTCACCGCGGCGCGGCTGCCCCACTGGCTGCGTGAGTTGGCGTGGAACACGGCCTGCGTGTAGAGGAAGTCGATGCGCAGGAAGGCGCGCATCCGCTCGTTGAGCGGCTGCTCGAAGACGAGCTGTCCTCCCTCTTGTACAGGCGTTGGTACAGGGAGCGGCTCGCCGTTCGCGGCGTTTTCCTCAGTCACCGGACTATTCTGCAACAGTGTTGCGGGCGGCGTAAACAGCGGCGCTCTCGAGATATCGACGGTGCAAGGCGGTCACGGCATCCCTCAGGGCGTCGAGCCCCCGGTCGTTGACGATGATGTCGTCGGCCGCGGTGAGCCGTTGAGCACGACTCGCCTGGGCAGCGAGCACCGCGCGGGCGCTGGCTTCGTCCACCCTATCGCGGGCCATCACGCGTGCCACCTGAATTTCCTCGGGGCAGTCGATCACCAGCACCCGGTCGATGCCGGGCCGCTTTGCACCCCCCTCTACCAGCAACGGGATCGCGTGGATCTGGTAGGGGCCGCCGGCGGCGGCGGACTGGGCCGCCATTCGTTCCCGAATGAGGGGATGGGTGAGGGCTTCGAGGTCGAGTCGGGCGGCGGGGTCTGCGAAAACCTGCGCGCGTAGCGCACGGCGGTCGAGTTGACCGTCTGCCTGTAGCACGCCCTCGCCGAAGCGGGCGCGGATCGCGGCGATGCCGGGAGACCCGGGCGCGACGACCTCGCGTGCGATCACATCACTGTCGATGACCGGCACGCCAAGTTCTGTGAACACGGCGGCCGCGGCGGACTTGCCGCTCGCGATGCCGCCGGTGAGGCCGATCCGAAGCATGGCGTGTCCCTGCCCTCAGCTGCCGGTTAGGAGCCGTTGGAACGCGGGCAGCAGCCCCTCGCCCCACAGCATCACGAGCCAGCCTGCGATCGCGAGCCAGGGGCCGAAGGCGATCGGGGTGTCGCGTGCGTTGACGCCGCGCGCGATCATCGCAAGTCCCGCGACCGCGCCCGCGACCGAGGCGATGAGCACGATCGGCACCAAGGCCTGCCAGCCGAGCCAGGCGCCGAGCGCGGCGAGCAGCTTGAAGTCGCCGTAGCCCATGCCTTCTTTGCCGGTGACGAGCTTGAAAGCCCAGTAGACGCTCCAGAGCGCGAGGTATCCCACGATCGCGCCGAGTAAGGCGTCGGGGGCGCGACCGGCGGGCAGACTCGCCGCCAGACCCGCCCACATCAGCGGCAGCGTCAGTGGGTCAGGCAGGAGCTGGGTGTCGAAGTCGATGAAGGTGAGGGCGACCAGCACCGCGGTGACGAGCATCGCGGCGGCGAGCGTCCAGCCGAACCCGAACTTGAACGCCGCGAGTGCGAACAGCAGCGCCGTTAGTGCTTCGACGAGGGGATACCGCGTCGGGATCGCGACACCGCAGGCGGCGCAGCGGCCGCGGGCGAGCAGCCAACCGAGGAGCGGCAGCAAGTGCAGCAAGCGGATGGGGGTCTGGCAGGCCGGGCAGTGCGAACGCGGCACGAGCAGGTTGTAGGCGGGCCGTGGCGCGGGGTCACGCCCGGCGAGTTCCTCGCACTGCGCATGCCACTCGGCCTCGAGCATGCGGGGCAGGCGGTGGATGACCACATTGAGGAAACTGCCGATCAGGAGCCCGAGCAGCGCTGCGCCGGCGGCGAGCAGCAGCGGGTCGACGGCGTGGACGGGGGCGTCGATGAGCATCACATTCCGGTCTCGTCAAGGTTCCCTAAGGTGACGGTTTTCGCCACAATGGTCAGTCTAGTCCACGAACTGCGGGTCACCGGATGAATCTTCACGAGTATCAGTCCAAACAAGTCTTCGCTGCCTACGGCATTCCGGTCCCGACGGGCCGGGTGGCGGCCACGCCCGAGGAGGCGGTCGCTGCGGCGGAAGCCCTGGGGGGGAGCCTTTGGGTCGTGAAGGCCCAAGTGCACGCGGGCGGCCGCGGCAAGGCGGGCGGCGTGAAGCTCGCCCGCGATAAAGACGCGGTGCATGCCGCGGCCAAGGCGATGCTCGGCACCCGGCTCGCGACGATCCAGACCGGCCCCGAGGGCTTGCCGGTCAACACGGTCTATGTCGAGACCGGCTCGGCCATCGAGCGCGAGATCTACCTCTCGCTCACGCTCAACCGCGAGAAGAGCCAGATCGCCATGATCGGTTCGGCGGCGGGTGGCATGGACATCGAAGAGGTCGCGGCGCACACGCCTGAGAAGATCACCACGGTGAACATCCACCCGGCAGCGGGGCTGCAGCCCCACCAGTGCCGCCGCATGGCCTTCGCCCTAGGGTTTACGGGCACGCAGGTCGGCGAGTTCCAGAAGATCGCGATGGCGCTCTACCGGCTCGTGATGGACAAGGACGCCGCGCTGGTCGAGGTCAACCCGCTGATCGTCACGAAGGACGGCAGCCTCATCGCGCTCGACGCCAAGATCAACATCGACGCCAATGCGGTGTTCCGCCAGCCCGAGCTCGCCAAGATGCGCGACACGGCCCAGGAAGACCCGATGGAGCTCAAGGCGAGCGAGCATGATCTCAACTACGTCTCGCTCGACGGCGACATCGCCTGCATGGTCAACGGCGCCGGTCTCGCGATGGCGACCATGGACCTCATCAAGCTGCATGGCGGTTCGCCCGCGAACTTCCTCGATGTCGGTGGCGGCGCGACTGCTGAGCGCGTCACGGCGGCCTTCAACCTCATCCTCTCGAACCCGAAGGTCAAGGCCATCCTCGTCAACATCTTCGGCGGCATCGTGCGCTGCGATCTCATCGCCGAGGGCGTGATCATCGCGGTGAAGAACGTCGGCGTGAAGGTCCCGGTGGTGGTGCGCCTCGAGGGCACCAACGCCGAGAAGGCGCGCGAGATGCTCGCGGCGAGCGGCCTGAAGGTCACCGCGGCCGCCGACCTCACCGACGCTGCGCAGAAGGCGGTCGCCGCGGCGCGCTGAGCGCGCGCTGGCACCGACCCCACGCACGGCATCCCGAACCACGATACGGAACAGTATTCATGAGCATCCTCGTTGACAAGAACACCCGCGTCATCTGCCAAGGCTTCACGGGTAAACAGGGCACTTTCCACTCGGAGCAGTGCATCGCCTACGGCACGCAGGTCGTGGGTGGCGTCACCCCGGGCCGCGGCGGCGACCAGCATCTCGGTCGTCCGGTGTTCGACACCGTGGCTGACGCGGTGCGCGCCACCGGCGCCAACGCCAGCATGATCTACGTCCCGGCGAGCTATGCCGCCGACGCCATCCTCGAGGCGGCCGACGCGGGCGTCGAGCTCGTGGTCTGCATCACCGAGGGCATCCCGGTGAACGACATGGTGCGCGTCAAGGCGGCGCTCGTCGGCACGGGTGTGAACCTCATCGGTCCGAACTGCCCCGGGGTGATCACGCCGGGCGAGTGCAAGATCGGCATCATGCCGGGCTTCATCCACAAGCCGGGCTGCATCGGCATCGTCTCGCGCTCGGGCACGCTCACCTATGAGACGGTCTTCCAGACCACCAACAACGGCCTCGGTCAGAGCACTTGCGTCGGCATCGGCGGCGACCCGGTGCGCGGCCTGAACTTCGTCGAGGTCCTCGAGCTCTTTCAGAACGACCCGAAGACCGAAGGCATCATCATGGTCGGCGAGATCGGCGGCAGCGACGAAGAAGCGGGCGCTGAGTTCATCAAGCAGCATGTCACGAAGCCGGTGGTCGCCTATATCGCAGGTGTCACGGCACCCCCGGGCAAGCGCATGGGCCATGCCGGCGCGGTGGTCGCGGGCGGCAAGGGCACGGCGGCTGACAAGTTCCGCGCCCTCGAGGCTGCCGGGGTGCGCACCGTGAAGTCCCCGGCGGAGCTCGGCGCCGCGATGAGCGAGCAGCTGCGCGGCCGGCGCTGACGCCGGCGGCAGCACTTCTGCGGGCGCCGCAAGCGATGGACACGCTGCGCGTCGCGCTTGCCCAATCAAACCTGTTGGTCGGCGATATCGCGGGCAATGCGGCCCGTGTGATCGCTGCCGCTCAGTCGGCGCGCGCCGCCGGCGCCGATCTTTTGGTCACACCCGAACTTGCGCTCGCGGGGTATCCCCCTGAGGACCTGCTCTTTCATCGGGGGTTCCGCCAACAGATCGAGGCCGCGCTGGTGCAGGTCGCGGCGGCGAGCGAGGGATCGCCCGGGGCGGAACCGGCAGCCGATCGGGGCACCGCGATCCTGGTCGGGCACCCCGAGTACGCCGGCGAGCGGCTCTTCAACGCCGCGACGCTCTATGACGCGGGTCGTGAGCAACTGCGCCATCGCAAGGCCTGTCTGCCCAACTACCGCGTGTTCGACGAAAAGCGCTGGTTCGCCGCCGGTACGCAGCCCTCGGTGATGGACTTCCGTGGCTTCCGCATCGGCGTGCTCCTCTGCGAGGATCTTTGGGAGCCGGAGCCTGCGCAGCTCGCAAGATCCCAAGGCGCCGAGATTTTGTTGGTGCCCAACGCTTCGCCCTACGAACTGCATAAACAGGCTGCACGCGAGGCCATCGCGCGCCGCCGCGCGGCTGATGTCGGTCTGCCCATCGTCTATGTGAACCAGGTCGGTGGTCAGGACGAGCTGGTGTTCGACGGCCAGTCGTTCGTGACCGATGCGGCAGGAGAAGTCGTGCTGCGCGCAGCGGCGTTCGAGGAGGCGCTCGAGATCGTCGAGTTCCGCCGCCCGTCACCGGGCGCGGCGCCGGTGCCCAAGCCCGGTGTCATCACGCCAGCCCTCGATGACGAGGCGAGCGTGTATCGCGCGTTGGTGCTCGGTGTGCGCGATTATGTGGGCAAGAACGGCTTCCCCGGCGTGGTGCTCGGGCTCTCGGGCGGCATCGACTCCGCGCTCACGCTCGCCATCGCGGTCGATGCGCTCGGCGCCGACCGGGTGCAGGCGGTGATGATGCCTTCGCGTTACACGGCGTCGATGAGCGTGGAGGACGCGGCGGAGCAGGCGCGAGTCCTCGGGGTGAAGCACTCGGTGATCGGTATCGAGAGCTTGTTCGGTGCGGCGCTCGAGTCGCTCCACGCCGAGTTCGCCGGGCGCGCGGTGGACACCGCCGAGGAGAACCTGCAGTCGCGCTGCCGCATGCTCATCCTGATGGCCCTCTCCAACAAGACCGGCCAGATGGTGCTCACCACCGGTAACAAAAGCGAGATGGCGGTCGGCTACGCGACGCTCTACGGCGACATGGCGGGCGGTTTCGCGCCCATCAAAGATTGCAGCAAGCTGCTCGTCTATCGGCTCGCCGCATGGCGCAACGCGCAGGGCGGCGCGCCGCCGCAGGGGCGGGTGATCCCCCAGCGCGTCATCGACCGGCCGCCGTCCGCCGAATTGCGGCCCGACCAGAAGGACAGCGATTCTTTGCCGCCCTACGAAGTGCTCGACCTGATCCTGGAGGCCTTCATCGAGGACGATCTGTCGGTCGAGGAGATCGTCGCACGGGGTTTCGAGCGCGCGACCGTCGCGCGGGTGCTCGATCTCGTGCAGCGCAATGAGTACAAGCGGCGGCAGGCGCCGCCTGGCGTGCGGGTGAGCCGCCGCGCCTTCGGCCGCGACTGGCGCTATCCGATCACGAGTGGTTATCGACGCTGATCCGGCCAGCGCCAGTCAATCCCGCAGCGGGTCAATCCCAGGGCACATACCAGCGCTTGCGCACCGGTACCACGCTGCCGGCCTCGCCGCCGTAGTTGAGCGCGTAGACGCTGCGCGCGCGATCGGCGAGTTCCTTCATCTCTAGACGTTCATAGGACAGGATCATGATGCGAAGGGCATCCTGCACCGCCGGGGCGCCATCGTATTCGGTGATGATCTGGTCGGAGCGCTGTGCGGCGGCGATCCAGGCGCCGCGCTTCACATAGTGCTCGGCGACATGCAGGTCGTAGTCGGCGAGCCGGTTACGCAGGTGGATCATCCGCCGTCGTGCGTCATTCGCGTACGCGCTCTTCGGATATTCCTCGACCACTTTGCGCAGCGAGGTGAAGGCCCGACGCGTGGTCTGCGGGGGGCGTTGATCGAGGTCGACGCGGAACCAGCGCTCCAGGAAGTTCGCTTCCCGCTCGAAATCGGTGAGGCCTTTGATGTAGTACGCGTAGTCGAGGCGCGGATGGGTCGGGTTCTCGCGGATGAAGGTGTCCGCTTGGTCGAGCGCGGATTCGGTCTCGCGGCCGCGGTAGTAGGCGTAGATGAGATCGAGGCGGGCTTGGCGGGTCTCGGCGGCGAACGGATAGCGTGCGATGAGCGCTTCGTAGACGCGGATCGAGCCGTCGAAATCCTGGTTGTCAAGGCTGCGGCGGGCGCGCTCGTAGAGCACGCCGGGCGCACCTTGGGCGGGCTGGTCGTCGTCCTTGTTGAACATGCTGCAGGCGGACAGCGGCAGCAGGAGCAGCAACAACAACAGCGGCGCGAGGGCTGATGGCGTATGCGGTTTCACAAGTCCATTATAACCCCGTGTCGACCCCTACGCCGGAACTTCATGAGATCACCGTCCCCGCAGCCATGGCAGGCCTGCGCTTGGACGTCGCATTGGCGCAGCTGTTGCCGCAGTACTCGCGCGCCCGGTTGCAGCGTTGGATCGACGAGGGTCGTGTGCAGGTCGATACGGATCCCGCACCGCTGCGAAGGCGCCGACTCGTGGGCGGCGAGGCGTTGCGTGTCACGGCCGAGTTCATCGCCGACGAGCGCGTGGCGGCGGGCGATGCCCGGGTGCCGTTCGGCGTGCTGCATCGGGATGCGGGGTTGTGGGTGATCGACAAGCCGGCAGGTCTGGTGGTGCACCCCGGGGCGGGCAACCGCAGCGGAACGCTGCAGAATGCGTTGCTTGCGCTCGACCCGGCGCTTGCGCGCGTACCGCGTGCCGGGATCGTGCACCGGCTCGACAAGGATACGGCGGGGGCGATGTTGGTCGCCCGAACGCCGCAGTCCCATGCCGCGCTGGTGCGCGCGCTCGCGGCGCGTGAGATCGGCCGTGAATACCTCGCGCTCTGCCACGGCGCGCTCACCGGGGGTGGCACGATCTCTGAACCCATCGGCCGTCATCGCACCCAGCGGGTGAAGATGGCGGTGCGCCCTGATGGGCGAGAGGCGGTTACGCATTATCGGATCGAGCGACGGCTCGGCGCCCTGACGCTGGTGCGGGTGCAGCTCGAGACCGGTCGCACCCACCAGATCCGTGTGCACCTCGCGCACCTCGGGTATCCCCTGGTGGGTGATCCGGTCTATGGCGGACGGCGTCGTTTGCCGCCTGGCGCGGGCCCGGCGACGGTGACTGCGCTCGAGGCGTTCCATCGGCAAGCCCTGCATGCCGCGCGGCTATCGCTGAAGCATCCGCTGACGGGTCGGGAGTGCGTCTTCGAGTCGCCGCTGCCCGCGGATCTCACCACTTTGCTCGAGGTCATCGCCCGCGAGGCGATCGGATGACGCTGCCTTGGCTGCGGCCAGCGTGGGAAGCCCCAAACAGGGTGCATGCGGCGTTCACGCTGCGCAGCGGCGGCGTCAGCGCTCCGCCGTGGAATTCGCTCAACCTCGGCAGGCATGTCGGGGATGATCCGCGCGCGGTGGCGCTCAACCGGCAGCGCGTGGCGCAAGGACTGGCGCTACCCGCCGAGCCCTGCTGGCTCGAACAGTTGCACGGTATCGAGGTCTACGAGGTGGACGCTGCGACCAAAGCGGATGCCGCCCCGCCGCCCCGCGCCGATGCTGCCGTGACGCGGCAGTCCGGGGTCGTGCTCGCCATCCAAGTGGCCGACTGCCTGCCAGTGCTGCTCGCGGCCGAGGACGGCAGCGTGTTGGGGGCGGCTCATGCAGGGTGGCGTGGGCTCGTCGGTGGGGTCATCGAGCAGACGGTCGCCACGATGGGCACACCGCCTGAGCGGCTCGTGGCCTGGCTCGGGCCCTGCATCGGGCCAGAGCGGTTCGAGATCGGGGCGGAGGTCCGTGAGGCGTTCCTGGGGGCGGGAGACGCTCCAGAGGCTTTCCGGGAGGGCTCGGCTGGGCGCTGGCTCTGCGATCTGCCGGCGATCGCCCGGGCGCGATTGCAGCGCCTCGGGGTCGGACGGGTGGCAGGGGGTAGTTGGTGCACCGTCGCCGACCCTGCGCAGTTCTTCTCGCACCGGCGCGATCAGTTAACCGGACGCATGGCCGCGATGCTCTGGCGCGAAGCCTGATCTTTCATGTTATATTATTACAGATGACCGCATTGACCATGATCCTGCTCGCCACGGCGTTGGCCGGAGCCTTGAGCGCGCTGCTGGCGGGGCTTTT
>Ga0209107_10002431_pt1 | contig 10336 bp, 9 predicted proteins | sample LakErihyJuly2011_2_FD_187460 | JGI IMG/M metagenome (GOLD analysis project Ga0209107, IMG submission 187460) | Freshwater microbial communities from dead zone in Lake Erie, Canada - CCB hypolimnion July 2011 (SPAdes) (version 2) | ecosystem: Environmental > Aquatic > Freshwater > Lentic >... | reverse complement strand
TATTTTAGAAAATGAACGTGTGTTATTAAGGCCATTAGTGTTAAGCGACGGCTCCTTATTAGCCCATTTTGTTGAAGAAGAACCCGAATTATGGAGCTACTCATTAGTGGCTATTCATAATAGCGCCGACTTAGAACAATACATTCAAGCTGCCATTGAGGCAAGAGAAAACAAAACATCCTATGCATTTATTGTATTTGATAAATTATTAAATGAATATGTGGGCTGCACTCGATTTTATGATATTCAATTAGCCTTTCAAACTATACAAATTGGGTATACCTGGTATAGTAAAAAATGTTGGGGAACCAAATTAAATGAAAATTGTAAATATTTATTGTTGGAATTTGCCTTTGATCAAATGGGTTTTGAAAGAGTAGAGTTTAGGGCAGACAATAATAATAAAAGAAGTATTGCTGCTATGCAAAAAATTGGCTGTACAGTGGAAGGTGTATTAAGAAATCATTTACCCATGCCCACAGGAAAAAGAAGAGACTCCATTGTACTTAGTATATTAAAGGAAGATTGGAATGCTTCATTAAAGCAGACTTTAGCAGCTCAGCTAAAAGCTTAGTAAAAAAAATAATTAAAGTAAAGTGCCTTGTAAGAAAAAGTAAGCCAGGCTAAAATAAATAAGTATGGCAGTTACGTCCACTAAAGTAGCAACGAAAGGTGCAGAAGATACAGCAGGGTCAGCACCTAATCTTTTCAGCACAATGGGTAACATAGATCCTGTAATGGTTCCCAAAATAACCACGCCTAAAATGGTGAAGCCAATGGTTATACCTATTAAAAACCAATGAAGACCATAAAAACCTGGAGCAATCATATGCCATACAGCCACTCTAAAAAATCCAAGTATACCTAATAAAATACCTAATAAAAAACCACCAATAATTTCTCTTCTTAATATTTTCCACCAATCGGCAATGGTAATTTCGCCAACGGCCATTGCTTGAATAATGAGCGTAGACGATTGTGATCCAGAATTACCACCTGTCGATAAAATCAATGGAATAAAACTTGCTAGTACTAATACTTTTGCCAACTCGTCTTCAAAATAACCCATGGCAGTAGCGGTGAATAATTCCCCAATAAATAAAACAACCAACCAAGTAATTCTTTTTTTGAAGAGTTTAAATATTGAAATGTCCAAATAAGGTTCATTCAATGCTTCCATACCTCCCATTTTTTGCATATCCTCGCTAAACTCTTCATTTGTTACCCATAAGATATCATCAATGGTTACAATTCCTAATAAAACATCGTTGTCATCCACAACAGGAATAGCAGTGCGGTTATTCATTTTAAAAACCTGACTGGCATGTTCCTGATCGTCGTATACATTTAAGGCAACAAAACGGCCATCAATAATATCTGAAATAATATCATCGGGTTTTGCTAATAATAAATCTCTAATTCTGATATCATCAATTAAACCCCCTTTTTCATCAATAATATATATAACGTCAATGGTTTCAGAATTCTTACCATACTTACGTATGTTGTCTAAAACTTGGGCCACTGTATAATGCGGGTATACATACACATAATCGGGCGTCATCAAACGACCCACACTATCCTCAGGATACCCTAATAGAGATAAAGTAATTTTTCTTTCTTCTGGGTCAAGTAATTTTATTAAATCGCGAATGGCCGCCTTAGGTAATTCTTCTAAAAAGTCGGTACGGTCATCGGGAGGAAGTTCATTTAAGATTTTAGCTGTTTTACGTGCAGGTAATTCTTTAATGATATCTTTTTGCTGATTAATATCAAGTATCTTAAATACACTTACAGCTCTGTGCACAGTCATGTTGTCAACAATAGTAGCCTCGTTTTCGGGGAACTCATTCACCAGTTCCACTACGTCGCTAATATTTTGTTCATCTAGAAATTCTTTTAATAGATGCATGTCGCCCTTGGACAAAATGTCCAAGAAAACTTCGGATAAATTAATTTCTGGTGTTTCTAATTCAACTGACATGGGTGCAAGTTAAGAAAAATACTAAAGTATGCCCTATATTTATACTATGATTCTACCATTTCTAACCATTGCGCCATCTCCTAGTAGGGGTCGTGGTGTATTTACGACCGAAGCTATTGCGATGGGTACTACCATTGAAATAGCGCCTGTTATTGTATTTGATCCCACACAGCGAATTAAATTGGAAGAAACATTATTATATGATTATATTTTTGAATGGGGGGAAGATGATAAAAGTGCGGCTGTAGCTTTAGGATATGTGTCGATATATAATCATGCTATTAAAGCCAATTGCAGATACGATATGGATATTGAATTTGAAACTATGTCCATCATCACTAATAGAGATATTAAGCAAGGTGAAGAATTATTTATTAATTATAATGCAGATGGGCAGGCCGATAAACCTGTATGGTTTGAGCAGCATTAATGATGCTTATTTAATTAAATCTTTTGGGCCCAATTAGTAGAACAACAAACAAACCGGCATCGATAATTTAATGGACACACCCGTGGATGTTAAGGCGCCTGTTTGAATATTTCTTCTGAAAGCTATAATATTATTTGAATCTTGATTAGCAACTAATAACCAATTACCGTCTTTGCTAATGGTAAAATTGCGGGGTGCTTTTCCTTCCGTACTAGTATATTGAATCGTTTTCTCTTCCAATTTTCCATTGGGCAGTACTTTAAATGAAACGATATTGTTTTCATTACCTCTATTACTTGCATATAAATAAAGTCCATCAGGTGATAAATGAATATCGGCACTGGCAGCTACTCCTTTAAAAGTTTTCGGATGTGTAACTACTTTTTGTAGGAAGCTAGCTGTTCCTTTATAAAAACGGTAGACGCTAATACTTCCTGTGAGCTCTTCAATAACATAGAGATATTTTCCATTGCTTGAAAAACATAAATGTCTAGGCCCTGCTCCAGGACTTGATTGTATACTACTTGCTTTCTGTGTTAAAAGGGGAGGTCCGTTTTTTGTTTGATAAGGATAAATAGAAATTTCATCCTTGCCTAAATCAGGAGTTAATACATATTTTCCATCTGGTGAAAAGAATATACCATGTACATGTGCTTTTTCTTGCCTTGCTTCATTTACACTTTTCCCTTCGTGTTGAATAAATTGTTGTGGGTTAGACAGACGGCCATCGGCGAAGCGGTGGTAGCTTGTAATACTGCCTCCACTATAGTTGGCAACGAATAAATTGGATTGGTCGGGGCTTAATGCAATGTAGCAAGGATGCGCACCCTTTGATGTTTTCTCTTGTATCAAATTCAATTTATTATCTACAAATGAATAGGCGCTAATTTTGCCATCACTATCTTCATTCGTAGCGTATACTTGCCCATGGTCTTTTGAAATGGTTAAAAAAGAAGGATTAGATGCAGTTTCAGTATGACTTATTTCAGTAGCCTTACCTGTAGCTGTATCAAATGATAATACATAAATACCCTTGCTTCCATTTTTAGTATAAGTACCTACTAATAAGTTAGGAGTTAATAAACTAGGAGCCGGTGCAAGGTTTTGTGCAAATGAGACAATCGAAGTAGTTAAAAAAATAAAAACAAAAACAAGTTTTTTACAACGAGCCACTAAAAAAAATGGTGTAGTCTGAAACATATTTTTATTTTTTTTAATTTATTGGTAGACTCTGACATAATCCACTACCATTCTACAAGGGAAAATAGTATCATCAATAGTGTTGCCAGCAAAATTACCACCTACCGCTACATTTAAAAGTAAAAATTCAGGAGCCGTAAACGGGTAAGCGTCTGTACCTCTTCCATCGTTAGGTACATAATAATATAATACACCATCTATAAAAAACTTAATCATGTCCTTGGTCCAATCAATACTATAAACATGAAAGACATCGGTTACGTTTTCAACATTGGTTTTATATGTTTTTTGAGTACCTAGGGTCCAGTTGAGTAATTTAGAATGCGCTGAAAAATGAACAAGACCTAAATCCTTGCCTGTGTGTTCCATGATATCAATTTCTCCACAAGCAGGCCAACCCACAGCACCTGGTCCTTCAATATTATCACCTAGCATCCAAATGGCAGGCCAAGAGCCAACGCCTTTAGGAAGCTTTGCTCTTATTTCAAATCGTCCATAAGTCCAAGAGGCTTTGCCTTGGGTTAGTAATCTTGCAGAAGTATAATTTTTACCACCTCTGCTTTCCTTTCTAGCTTCTATAATTAAGTTGCCATTTTCAATTCTTGCATTGGTAGAATCCCTGGTATAGTATTGTGATTCATTATTACCCCAGCCATTTGAACCAGTACCTATATTATATTTCCATTTGGTCGTATCTGGCAAACTTCCTTTATCAAACTCATCCGACCATACTAATTTTTTAGCGGTATCAGTTGGGGTAGTAGGTGTAGGAGTGGGGGTAATAGGGGTCACTACTACAGGAGCAGGAGCCGGCGCCGGCGCTTCTTTCTGTGCACAAAAAGACAAAGAAAGAACCGTTAAAACCATAGTTAGGGGTAGAATACGCATAAAAACAATTGTTAATAGTGAATTATTGAAATTTGTGCTAGCAAATTAGTCAAAATATTTCTTTTTTGTTGGGGAATTTCTAAAAGGGTCGTAAATTTGCGCCATGACATTAAACAATCATACACATCATTTGCATTTGCTATCCAATGGGTAGGCTATGGGTGTAGGTATGTAACTATATTTAACCAAAGGGCTTACTAACAAGTAAGCCCTTTTAGTTTGTAGTCAGTCAAGTAAAATATATAATATAAATAATATGCGTTTAAAATTAGCCATACAGAAGTCGGGTCGTTTGCACGACGATTCAATGCGTTTATTAAAAGAAGCAGGCATTGATATTGGTAATGGCGTCAATAAGCTAAAAGCGGAAGCGACTAATTTCCCCATTGAGTTATTTTTTTTAAGAGATGATGATATTCCTCAATACGTGGAAGACGGTGTAGCCGATATTGGATTCGTGGGAGAGAATGTAGTGTATGAAAAAACTAAAAAAGTAGAAGTGGCCTATAGTTTAGGTTTTGGAAAATGCAGACTTAGTTTTGCGGTTCGAAAAAACGAAAATTTTACAGGGCCTAGTTATTTATCGGGTAAAAAAATTGCTACAAGTTATCCAGTACTTGTGCAAGGTTATTTAGACAAGTATGGTATTAAAGCAGAGATACATGAAATTAGTGGCAGTGTGGAAATTGCGCCAGGCATTGGCCTTGCCGATATTATTTGTGATTTAGTAAGCAGTGGTTCTACTTTATTTATGAATGGCTTAAAAGAAGCAGAAACTATTTTAGACTCTCAAGCCGTTCTTATTAAAAGAAAGGCGTTGGCGCCTGAAGCGGAGGCTATTTTACAAAAATTATTATTCAGAATTGAATCGGTAAAAAAAGCAAAGCGTAATAAATATGTTTTATTAAATGCACCGAATGATAAATTAGAAAAAATAATTTCTTTATTACCAGGTATGAAAAGTCCTACAGTGGTGGCCTTGGCTACACCGGGTTGGAGCAGTGTGCATAGTGTCATTGATGAAAGTGATTTTTGGGAAATTATAGAACAATTAAAATTAGCAGGTGCTGAAGGAATATTGGTGGTGCCTATTGAAAAAATGATATTATAATGATTCAAGTATTTAAAGAGCCTGCAAAAAAAGACTGGCCAAGTATCTTAGCGCGACCTCAATTCGATGCAGCTCCCTTAGAGGTTAAGGTGAGAGAAATATTATTGGCCGTGAAGCAAAGGGGAGACGCCGCTGTAAAAGAATATACCCTAGCTTTTGATAAAGTAGCAGTAAGTAATTTTAAACTGAGTGCTGAAAAAATAGAGGCTGCTGAAAAAGCTTTAACTCCTAGTTTAAAAACGGCTATTCAATTAGCGAAAGTAAACATTGAAGTTTTTCATCAGGGACAAATACAAAAAGAAGAAAGAATTGAAACCATGCCCGGTGTTTGGTGCTGGCGAAAGTCGGTGGGCATTGAAAAAGTAGGTATTTATATTCCTGGTGGTTCTGCTCCTTTATTTTCAACAGTACTTATGTTGGGCATTCCTGCACAATTAGCAGGCTGCAAAGAAATTATTTTATGTACGCCTCCAAATGAAAAAGGAGAAATTGATCCAGCCATTATTTATGCAGCTTCTTTAGTGGGTGTAACTGCTATTTTTACAATAGGTGGTGTACAAGCTATTGGGGCGCTTGCTTATGGTACAGCTTCGGTACCTAAAGTGTATAAAATTTTTGGTCCAGGAAATCAGTATGTAACGGCCGCTAAACAAATGATACAACAAGAAGGCGTGGCCATTGATATGCCAGCAGGTCCTAGTGAAGTATGTGTTTACGCAGATGAAACAAGTATCGCTTCCTTTGTGGCTGCCGACTTATTATCACAAGCCGAACATGGTGCCGATAGTCAAGTAATTCTTATTGCAAATAGTATAGAGATAGTGGAGCAGGTTCAAAAAGAATTAGATATGCAATTAGTATTACTACCAAGAAAAGAAATAGCCACTAAGGCCTTGGCTCATTCTAAAGCCATTGTAATTGAAAATACAGAAGAGGCGATTGCAATGATGAATGAATATGCACCCGAACATTTAATTTTATCTATAAATAATGCAGCACAAATAGCTGAAAAAATTATTAATGCGGGTTCTATTTTTATTGGTAATTTTTCTCCAGAATCGGTGGGCGATTATGCAAGTGGAACCAATCATACACTACCTACCAATGGTTTTGCGAAAGCTTATAGTGGAGTGAGTATGGATAGCTTTGTGAAGAAAATTACCTTTCAGCAATTAACAGAAAGAGGACTAGAAAATATTGCACCTACTGTAATAGAAATGGCTACAGCAGAAGGTTTGCAAGCGCATAGCAAAGCAGTGGAATTAAGAGTGGAATGGATAAAATCTAAAATGTAAGGCTATGCAATTTGATATCAAAAAAATAGTAAGACCCAATATTGAAATATTAAAAGCCTATTCATCTGCTAAAGAAGAATATACTGGAGAAGCCAATATATTATTAGATGCGAACGAAAACAGTTTGGGATCTCCTTTAACAAAATGGTATAATCGTTATCCCGACCCTTATCAAAAAAAGTTAAAAGAAAAATTAGCCTTCATTAAACAAATAGAAGCTTCACAAATATTTATAGGTAATGGCAGTGATGAGTGTATCGATAATTTATATCGTACTTTCTGTATTCCTGGTAAAGACAATATAATTATTTGTCCTCCCACCTATCCTATGTATGAAGTGGGTGCGAATATTAACAATATTGAAATTAAATTGGCGCCCTTACTTGAGAATTATCAATTAAATGTAGCGCATATAGAACAGTTGGTCAATGAAAACACTAAAATTATTTGGATTTGTTCACCCAATAATCCCACAGGTAATTCTTTAGATAGGATTGATATTGAAACGATCTTAAATCATTTCAATGGAATAGTAGTGGTGGACGAAGCCTATATTAATTTTTCTAAACAAAAATCTTTTGCGCAGTCTTTAATTGATTATCCAAATTTAGTGGTACTTCAAACATTAAGTAAAGCATGGGGACTTGCTGGTATAAGATTAGGTATGGCCTTTGCAAGCAAAGACATTATTGGTTATATGAATAAAGTAAAGCCACCTTACAATATTAGTATTGTTACACAGGAATTGGCTTTAACGGCATTAGAGGAAGTTGGTCAGGTAAATGATATGATCATGCATTTAGTTGACATGCGTAATGCCTTAGCAGTAGTGATAGAAAGCATGCCTTATGTAGAAAAGGTATACCCTTCAGATACTAATTTTTTATTGGTCAAAATACCCAATGCAAGAAGCTTGTATGAGTTCTTATTAACCAAGGGTATTGTGGTAAGAGATAGGTCTAGTCTAGAAAATTGTGCCGATAGTTTAAGAATTACAGTAGGCAATGAGCAAGAAAACACAGAATTGGTAGATGCGATGGCTCAGTGGATAGAAATAACATTCCCCAATGCCTCCGTTTAAGTTAATTTTATTAAATTACACACTCAACTTATTTTAAATAAAATAGTACCTATTATGAAAAAAATGACTCAATTTTTAAGTGTTGCTTTTTTAGCTTTTTCGCTGCCTGTTTTGGCGCAAGAAAATGCAGGTTTAAAATTACCTGAAGGATTTAAAGCTAATTTATATGCCAATAATATTGGAGGTGCAAGACATATAGCCATAACAAAGTCGGGCGTTGTTTTTGCAAAATTAAATAACCCAAATAAAGAAGGTAATTCAATTGTAAGATTAGAAGATGCCAATAACGATGGCGTAGCCGATAAAATTAATGGTTGGGCTAAATATGGTGGTACTGGAATTTTTGTAAAAGGAAATAGTTTATATGCTAGTTCTAATGAAGCCATTTTTAAATATGAATTAAATAGCAAAGATGAAGTGGTTAATCCGCTGGCCCCTGTAACCATTGTTAGTGGGTTAATTGATAGAAGACAACATAATTCAAAGTCAATCACATTTGATATGGCTAATAATATTTATGTTAACATAGGTGCTTATTCTAATGCTTGTCAAGAAAAAGATAGAATGCCAGGTTCACAAGGAATGATGCCTTGCCCAATTTTAGATTCTGCTGGAGGTATTTGGAAATTTGATGGTAGTAAAGAAAATCAAACATATAAAGATGGTAAGCGTTATGGCACTGGTCTTCGAAATGTAATTGGATTAGATTGGAACACAAGTTCTAATCAGTTATATGTTGCACAACATGGCCGTGATCAATTAAATAGTTTTTATCCGAATTTATATACCGATGCACAAAATGCAGAACTACCTGCTGAAACTTTTTATGAAATCAAAGAGGGTGATAACGCAGGCTGGCCCTATGTTTATTATGATCCTAGTCAACATAAAAAAATAGTTTCTCCTGAATATGGTGGAGATAGCAAGAAAGAAGGATCTAGTGAGTTTAAAGATCCTGCTGTTGCATTTCCTGCGCATATGGCACCCATGGCTGTATTATTTTACACAGGCAATCAATTTCCTGCAAAATATAAAAATGGAGCATTCATTAGTTTTCATGGTTCATGGAATAGAGCCCCACTTCCTCAAGAAGGATTTTTTGTAGCCTTTGTGCCTTTCAAAGATGGCAAGGCTACTGGTGAATGGGAAATTTTTGCCAACGGATTTGCAGGTACAGAAAACGGAGCTAAAATAGCTAATCCAAGTAAGGCTAAGGCAAGACCCTGTGGTTTAGCGCAAGGTCCAGATGGTTCTATTTATGTAAGTGATGACACCAAGGGTGCCATTTTTAAAATTACTTATTCTAAATAAATATTTTTAAAAGAAGTTTGAAAAAATAAATGCTAATTAAGTATGGTGAATCCTTTAATGAATAGAAAAATAAATCGAGGCATAAATAGAGTAGCTAAATTTATATTATTGTTTTCCTTTTTAGTTATTACGCAATATAGCAATGCGCAAAACAAAATCAATGGTAAGAAAATTTATGAAACTAGGTGTTTAGTTTGTCATCAATCAGATGGAGGTGGGGTGCCGAATATGAACCCTCCTTTAGATGGCGCTACCAATGTGAATGGAAAAGACATTGCAAGACTAGTGAAGATAATTAGAAACGGTTATGATGAAAGAGTAGCCTTAGATGGTATGTATTATAATAATGCCATGGCTGCGAATCCGGATTTAAAAGAAGATGCCATTGCAGATGTATTAACCTATATCAGAACAAGCTGGTCCAATAAAGCAGGGGTGGTAACGACTAGTCAAGTAAAAGCAGCCCTGCTTAAAAATAAAGCAGCCAAGAAGTAAAAATATATGAGACCCATTTTGTTTATAGATAGAGACGGCGTTGTGTTGGAAGAACCCAATTCGGATTATCAAATTGATAGTATTGAAAAAACACGTTTTGTACAAGGTGCTATTACTAATTTACATAAGATAGCCGCAGAACTGGGCTATTATAAAGTAATGGTCACTAACCAAGACGGTTTAGACACTGCATCTTATCCTAAAGAAAATTTTGAGCCTTTTCAAGCATTAATGTTAGATACTTTAGCTAAAGAAGGCTTTGTATTTGATGAAATACATATCGATTCCAGTTTTGAAAAAGACAATTTGCCTACACGTAAGCCAGGAACGGCACTTGTAAAACATTTAATGGGAAATGAATCATTCAATATCTTAAATTCATTTGTGATTGGAGATAGATGGTCTGATATAACCCTTGCTAAAAACTTAGGTTGCAAAGCCATTTATTTAAAATCAGGTAATCATGTGCTTAGTGCAGAACAAGAATTAGCATTAAGAGATACGATTGCTTTTGAAACATCTAGTTGGGATGAAATATATT
>Ga0209107_10002430_pt1 | contig 10339 bp, 11 predicted proteins | sample LakErihyJuly2011_2_FD_187460 | JGI IMG/M metagenome (GOLD analysis project Ga0209107, IMG submission 187460) | Freshwater microbial communities from dead zone in Lake Erie, Canada - CCB hypolimnion July 2011 (SPAdes) (version 2) | ecosystem: Environmental > Aquatic > Freshwater > Lentic >... | reverse complement strand
ATTAAAAAATAAATATGATAATAATTCTTTAACTAATTATATGATTAATTTAATTAATAATAAAAATATAACTTTTTTGATATAAAAATAGTAAAAAATAAATTTTTAAATTAAAAATTTACTTGAATACCACAAAATAAAAAATAAAGATTTTGATAATTTTTATAAATTATAGTTCATGTTAAGACAATTGATAAAACAAAATCTACGGATTTTCACTAATAACAAAAGATTTACCTCTCAAAGCATGATTCAAAAGCTAATTCGATAAAATATAACGAATCTCCCCCATTTCCAATATTAAACAAATACTGAAGGGATGAGAATAACCCACTCAAACCCCATGATCGAAGACAAGTATCTATACCAAATTGATAAAATAAGAAACCCCGAGCTAGTCTAACAAAAAAAACCTCTAACCGACATCTACATTAACGAAAAAAACCCAATAACACTCTAAATGTTGCACGAAAAACTCCAAATACCATTAAATTAACTCCAAATATCCGTTAGGAGTGTGTCCGGAAACATCGAGGACACCCCCTTAAGCATGAAACAAGCTTAAATAATAGCATATGAGTACAACTACAAACTCCTAGACATAGGCTAACTCAAAGTCACCAAGTCGTTCAAACCACCTGTAGTAACCATCATGGGACATGTCGATCACGGAAAGACAACATTATTGGACGCATTAAGAGACAGCAAAGTAGTAGACACTGAATTCGGAGGAATCACTCAGAAAATAGGTGCTTTCCACAATATCTCAGAAGATGGGAAGAGAATCACTTATATCGACACCCCTGGTCACGAGGCTTTCTCTAATATGAGAATAAGAGGATCTCAATGCACGGATCTGATAGTCCTGGTGGTTTCAGCAGCAGATGGAATCCAACAACAGACTCTAGAGGTGATCAACCTAGCTAAGTCCAACAACATCTCCATCCTAGTCGCGATCAATAAAATTGATATTCCAGGTGTGACTCCCGAAGACATAGAAAAGGAACTTCATGAGAAAGGCAACTTGCATCTAGAGTCCTTCGGTGGGAACATCCCCGTCATCCACATCTCAGCCAAAGAGATGAAGAACATTGATCTACTAGAAGAACTCATACTATTTGAGACAGAGTTATTAGACCTAAAAGAGACTCAAGATGGCTTTGCAGAAGGGACAGTTCTTGAAGCAAGAAGAAGTAACAGCAATGAACAAAAGAGTTGTACTATAGTTGTTCAAAAAGGCACTCTAAAGAAAGGTGATATAGTTGTTTTTGGTGACAATTACTGTAAAATAAAACAGATTAGAGATGATAAGGTTTTTGTAGACTCCGCCCTCCCTTCCCATGCAGTAGAAGTGATAGGCATCAAGGATCTACCAAAAAGTGGCGATATCTTCTTCGCGGTAGAAGATGAGATCACCGCAGAACTAATATGCTAGCGCCGAAAATACCAAACTGATCTCAAGAAGGAGAAATCTCAATAAATCTCAAACTCAAACTCCAAAATCCAATTCAAAAACCGCAAAGAGAAGAGGAAATTTCACTCAGGCAATAAAGAACTTAAGGCTCTCAAGTACTCTGAGATAGAAGATCGATATATTTAAGAGATCAAAGTGATAGAGGAAAGCTAGGTGGAGAACAAGGAGGAACTAATTGAAATCGTACAGAACAAACTGAGTGAGCACAAGTAGTTCTGCAAGTCTATGGTTGAGGACCAGGGTCCCGATGAATAGATCAACATCATACTTAAGACTCAAGACTTTGGCACCAAGGAAACACTACTTGAATAAATATATAAAATCCTTAATGAGTTCCCTGACGTTGATCTTAATATCGTCTCAGCAAGCATTGGAAACGTCAATGAAGGTGATATTAAGGAGGCGAGTATCACAGGAGCTAAGATCCTTACAATGGATGTTGGGGTGACAGGAGCGGCACAGAAATTAGCGAAATAAGAAAAGATCGAGATCAAGTCTCACCGTATTATATACTCCATTATAGATGAAATAAAGTTAATGATAAACGATAAAAATGATAAAATTGTTTAAACTATTGTAGTAGGGCACGGAAGCATCAAGAATGTTTTCAATATAAAAGGATCAAAAAATAGTAAATTCGGCACCTCCCCCGCCGCTCCTCCCCCGCCGCTCCCCATAACCCCATACTAACAATAAAACAGAAGACAAGGTTGTAGCAGGTGTTACTGTTACATCAGGCAGATTCTCGAAGGGCTCTTTTTATAAAATTAAGAGAAAGAATGTAGTAATTGCTGAATAAATAGAGTTGGCCAACTTAAGGCATTTTAAGGAAGAGGTTTAAGAAATTGGGTAGGGCGAAGATTGTGGAATGATATTCTTAGAATATTCGGAATTTGAACCCGGTGATATAATTGAGGCGTATGAATAAAGTGCAAAGAAAAAATGAGAAATTTTGTATATTATTTTGAAAAATTTATTTTATTTTAATAATTAAGAAGTAATAAATTGTTAATTTTTACCTTTACCTGTGTTTAATCTTTTTTTATCTGAATGGATTAAAATATTTCTTGGAGTCATCCATTTATTCAGGTGCAATCTCTAACAGTACCAAATCGAGCTACCTCACAATAGAAGGACTGAAACTAAAATTGATGCATATTATTTTATTTTAAATAAAAAAAATAAATTATATTATTTTTTGGTCTCGTTAAATAATGATTTTTATCCTGTTGGCAATTACATTCACTGATAAATTTTATTTAAAATTTTTTTCTTAAATTAATTCAGAAATAATATAAATAAATAAAAAGATACGTGTTCTATTTATATGTCCACAGAACAACAAAATTTTTTCGAAATCTCTGAATGGAGATAATTAAGAGATTCCTGTAAAAGTTTTAATGACCAGGAAGAGACAAAAATTGTCCTCAATGTGTAAAAATCCTTGCTCCTATTCGATAAACTATCTGATGATGAGGTGTTTTAGACTCTAACGCCCGAACAAAAAGATTTTTTTATCAATAATTTCACCCTTTAATTCACCAAAGATCTGTTAAACCACAGCCAATATAAAGGAGATAACTTTATCATCATAGAACAAATAATCTTCAAAGTACTTTACTTGATAGTAAAGCTACTGCCTAGGGACGTTACCCAGCTCTCCGAAGCATTCAAATAAATATTCGAGTTAACCAGACCCTTCTACAAAAATAATAATCAAGATGAAAAGGAAAAGATGGCGGTAAGTTTATTTTTAATATTTTTTTAGCTTGGATTTCAACCCTCTCCATGCGCTAAACGTTAAGAATGGACAGAATCCTTGAAGCAAGGAGACATTATAGATGCTATTAAATAAGAAAAAGGATATAAATAATCATGTTGGAGCAGGGCCTAAATCCTTTGTATATTGGATAATTAAAATGAGGTTAAATTGGGGTTTTTAAACGAATATGAAAGAAATGACTGGTAAATATGATCTTATGCACCCGTCCCCCCTCCCCCCCTCCCCCTCACCAAAACCCACTCAACCCGCAATTACTAAAATTAATTAGCTACATCAATCTTAACTCGTGTGATATTGCGGAGTTAGGAACAATGTCAATTGACTATGAATGGAGGGAAAATCTTTAGAAAGGGGATCTTTTAGATGTGTGCGATACTATAAGTGTGTGGTATAATTCAACTGTATTGGATAGAAAGAAGAGAGTCGGGGAAAGAGGAGATGAGATTATAGAGGTAAAGATAGGCTACCGTGTGTATGATAGTGCAGGAACGTCTTTGGATGAGAACGGGTAGCCTTACACTGGGTGGTCTGAACGTTACGACGACTGGTTCACAATCTCCTCACCTCGTATCTAGAAACTCAATAAAATGGCTAAAAAATTCTCCAAAGCTGCTTCTCAGCCAGAAATTGAAGAATTCCTCGACGACTCAATGGACATAATCCACGAACGTACCTACCAGGAGAGGCCCTTATGCGGGATCATCCGACATCATCTTCCTCTAGCAGATATCCCCTCTAATAGTGTCTCTCTCATAAAATTCATGAATTTCTTCTTAGAGTAAAAAGGTTTTGAAGGGATCATCTAAAGGATAAATGATAGGGAGAACTGGCTTTCCTTCGAGATTCTCACAAATTACATGCAGGCAATCGGAGCTCTCAACCGAGTTTACCTCCGCCAATTCTGTATAGATTTTATCCCAATACTGTGGGAATCTGTGAAATCTTACATGTTAGAAATGCCCGACTTTATCCTTAGAACAGTGGACAACAAATAAGACTTAATATTCAAGTCCTTAGATGTCCTTATCAAGAGACCCTTCTCGGTTTTTCAAAAATAAGAGATGGTTGAAGGGCTTTACCTCTAATTCTCTTCCAAGTGCTTCAACTGCGATTTCCTGCAACAGAAGATTCTAGGTCTTAAAATGATGACTTAGTTACTCACTAATGTAAGAACCAATACCTTCCGATATTTCACAAATGCATCCATCAAATCTTGGATGAAGGAGACACACATATTTGACAGCATTTTCACACAAGACTCTCATGCCCAGGTCATTCAGAGATCAGTCGAGGTTCTCAAATTCATGATAACAGGGGAAATGATCTCCTAAAGATCATTAAATGTGATATGGCAACTAATAAACTCCAACTCCTCAAGTAAGGAAAAGAACCAAAGTATATTTAAAGTCCTTTACGAGATATCACCTAGTTTATAACCATCCTAAGTAGAGCACATCCTTAAAATGATAGAAGAGATGGAAGTTAACCATATACAGGTAGAGCACATCAACCTCATCCATGAGTTATTCGGCCCAGTATCAGCAGGTAAGAACTCGCCGTACCATGACAGAGCGTTAAATGCCCTCTGGTAGATATTCACGAATAGCTAAATCGCTGAACAAATAGCAGACAAAGCTCTCCAGTAGTTCCTTCATCTTGGGAAGTGCATGGAATCCTCCGAGAGCAAGTACGGATTCATCACTAAGTGTCTCTAAAATATCTAGAACAATGTTTCTGTCTCTCAATCCATCAGAATTATGAAACAATTAATTGAGAGCTACCCTCCACAATCCTCCCATACCGTGGAGACATACCCACCTACTGTTAAATATTGCACTTTGACTCCTTCCTAAGAGTCAATTGTGGCCCATATCTGCAGTCACTATGACATTAACAAACTCATCTTAGAGAATATTAAGAACATAAAAAGACAAGCAAAAATAATCCTTTCATCTCAGAATAAGGATTTCTAAGGATATCTGATTCAATACCTTGGTAAGCTAGAGGATAGAATCAATATAGTTAAATTTATCAATTCCTTATAAGATGGTCGGAGTGTTGATTTGGAGATCCTCTCCTTGCTTTGGGAGGAATTGATAACTAATCAGATCATCCAATAAGAGAGCGATCTGATGTTCAAATGGTTGAGGGAATTCAACTCTGATAAAAATGTCTCTACCATTGAACAGTTCTACACAGAGAAGATGTTGTAAAGTGAGATCTTCATCAAGTCATTGACGATCAACGGTTTCGAATGTTTCCAATCATTATTCATTATGATAAATTAATAACAAAATAAAATCGTTCAGAAATCCATGGCTGAAGTCCAGAAATAATATGTTTATAGTATGAGTAGTCAGGATTACCAGCTCCCGCACCACTCCCCTAAAGAGGATGATTAGGGGAATATATTTAGATATTAATGCGATGTCAACCCAAAGGAATTATCTGGGATCAACAGAATATGGGACTTCGTCGAGTTAGTTGAGGACTCTTAGGTCGCCACCAATGCATTGTAGTTCCTAATAAAGTTATATCAAAACTTTACACCTCTTATGTAACCTCAATTACACCTTATAACAAATGAGTATCTTGAGAAATGTTTTTCCAAACTCAATCAGGAGAACTCAAGAGGGGATCGAAAATAAGACAAGATTAGAAGAATCCTCACAATGATACAAAAATTTCAGGAGGAGAGCGAGGTGAACGGAATCAGCGGGTTGAAGTCTCATAGTGGACTCATTAAGGGAGAGCAATAAACAATCTAGATCATCAACGAGCTTACAACAATATCAAATCAGGAGAAGAAATTTGATCTCAAGATTTACTCCAACAAGACGATTTTTGATCTCAAAATTGAGATAGCTAGGAAGATAAAGCTCAGTTGGGACACTATCCGACTTAAGAGGTTCAGCAACGACGACATCTAGGACTCAGATAACGGAAAGACGATAGGGGATATGAGATTCAAAAACAATGAGATCCTTACTGTCGTCAATAGGCAGACTGAGTACATACCCCAAGCAGTGCTATTGGATCAAGATGGGAATCTATTGGAGAAACCTAAGGCAATATTCAAGAAATGGTTTGAGATTCACTCGCTACCTAATGGGCTGATGGACCAGGACCTGTGTGCGAAGTTTATCTCCTTCTGCACCAATGATATATGTAAAGGTGATGACTCAAGGGTTAAAGATGTTTTCCAGCAGATGGATGACGACAATGACGGTTTTCTAACTCTTTCAAATTTCCTCAATTTCTACCAAAATGCTTGTAAAAATAGACTCAATACAGTCTGGAAAAACCTCTAGACGCATGGGTACCGAAACGATCTCAAAGACAATGACGAACTTGCTTAGGAGGAGGTCGACATTGTCTGTATTCCGCGGTTCATTCTAATGCAGAATCAGTAATTCTATGACATTCTCTTCGATTTAATCAATCTTGGACAGAATGACGCCTGCTCTCTCCAGATCTGGTAGATACTGCAGAACATACCTACGAGTCGTAAGATACAAGAAATGATTGTCAAACTTGAAGGCATCAAGAATTAACAAGTCCCAGATTGGAGTAAAATTTTTGACGAGAGTCTAAAGAATAAGATGCTCTATATACTGAGTATAATTGAGTATTTAATGGAGGATGAGGATGAGGACTAGCTGCCTGAAAAGCAGGAGGCCCAATAGGTTCTATCTACTGAGTTATAGGAGAGAAAGAAAAATAATTCCTAGATTTTATAAAATTTTGTTATCAAAAAAACAAATGAATGGAGATCCGATTTCATATTTTATGGAGGTTTTGAGCAACTTTTTAAAGTCTTTCAGAAGTATGTCAAAGTGGACTAACCAACTCTAATAGAGAAGCAGATTCTTCAATTTATTTTGAAGATTATAAAAAATTATTTGACAGCTACCCTATTCTACAAAGTCAAACATATTTACAAAATTGCCAATTATGCTCGTCTTGCCTTATACCCTTTAGACGTAATAGATTAGAACCTAAAGGAAGATGATGACATTAATTATGTTAAGTAAGATGACTTGCTCAAAGTAGAAGACCCTCCATCAAAAGAAAATGATGAGGAGAAGGAGTTAAAGGAAAGCAAGACCGATAACCACAAGGAGGAGGACAAGTCAAAAGAGGACAAGAGTTCCTCAAGAAGACAACAGCAAAAAATAAAAGAGACAAAAGATTTTCTTATTCTCTCAGAAAAACTCCAAGGAGAATTAGGCGATAAGATCATCCAAACACTCAACATCAATCAGCTCATGAACGAGATTATTAACATCATTTTGAACATAATCAAGGACAATTCTGAGCTTGAGTCAGAAGACCGTCTAATCATTGACTTCGGCCTCAGCATTTTAGTAACAATAATCATGCAAAACGACAATAACATAGAAAATTTTCTGAAAAATCCAAATTCAACCCAATTCTTGATCTCCGGAATCTTCCATACTTAACTTAACGTACGAAAAGTCTTTAGGAACTCTATGTATCTAATATTGAGGCAACTACGGAGCGCCGAGCTATATATTTGGCTGATCAGTCTTAGTATTGAGAACTTGCCTACTGAGAAATTTGAATAGAGGAGAGAATGCGAGTAGTACTATAATCTGTTCTGCAAAGTATTGGAGGATGCATTGAGTTTTGAGGGAGAGGTCATGATTGATTACGAGAAGGTTCTTAATTAGATCATAGGGGAGCTCCACAATCATACCTCTACTGAAAAAAGAAGTAACAGCTCAAAGAATGATAAAATTCTGATTGGTTTCTTAGATCTCATTGAGAGGATCATCAAAATCAAACCCATGCTATGCCTGTAGTTAGAAGAATTGGGCTTATACTTGTTCAACACATGTCTGTTTAGTCTAAACTCTTAGACTCTTCTAGATGTGGAACTTTGTGGTATCAAACTGGATGAGTCATTAGAGGTCAACCCCCATAATTACGTTAAATGCAAGCAGCAGCAGAGCAGGAAAACTGCTTATAAGATCCTTAATTAAATGTTTATAAATAATAAGCAACTTAGGTCTTAATTCTTCAATGCATGCCTCCTCCCTCTGTTCGATTCATTACCCATGCCCACTGAATAGAATTATAAGCCTTCCACAAACTCAAGATCATATCTGAAATTCTCTGGTATCAAAAATCTAGGAGCTACATGCTACATGAATTCAATCCTCCAGCAATTCTACATGACAGAAACATTCCGCTACCTTATCCTCTCAATGGACGATAAAGTTGCGGATAACCTTGTGCCATACTCAGGCAAGTAGAAGGAGGAAGTAGGTAAGCCAGTGGATGACAACATTCTACACTAGTTCCAAAACCTTTTTGCGTTTCTTGAACTGACTGATCGGTAGTTTTACAATCCCTCTCATTTCTGCTTCTCTTACAAGGATTTTGATGGCCTACCAGTAAATGTGATAGTTCAGTAAGACGCCTAAGAATTCCTGAACAGAATCTTTGAAAAACTTGAAAGTGAGATGAAAACCACGCCTCTTAAGTATGTGACTGAAAACATTTTCGGAGGAAAGACCTCCTCCCTTCTCTAATGCAATGTCTGCGGACATGTTAAGGAGAACGTGGAGTTATTCTACAATCTATCCCTACCTGTGCAAAATATGAAGTCTATCTAGGAGACCTTAGATTTCATGATTAAGGGAGAGACCATCAATGACTATTTCTGTGAGACTTGCCAGAAGAAATAAGATATAACGAAGAAGCTATGTCTCTCAGTTCTGCCTAATGTTCTCATAATCCATCTACAGAGAATAGTCTTTGATATGGACACTTTCGAGAACAAAAAAATCAATTCACATTTTGAGTTTCCTCACCTCCTTAATCTGGAGCCTTACACTAAGGATGGACTAGAAGCTAAGGGGAGTGAAACGCAAGAGGCAAAAGAGGACCTAGAAGACACACCAATTGTTCTCTAAAAATTGGACTCCCTTAGATTTGAACCACAAAGAAGGAACTCAAAAAGGGAACATCCACAAGAATACTACTCTTATAAACTCAAAGGTATTGTAGTCCACACCGGTAACGCGCAGTAAGGCCACTATTATTCCTACATTCAGCACAAAGATAAAAATAATGCCCAAAAAGAAAAATGGATTGAATTTAATGACATGAACATCCAAGTTTTTGATCCTAAAAACATCCCTAAAGAGTGCTTCGGGGGTCAGCAAAATAGCTAAGCCAATAATGTGGAAGATTGGGGCACTTCGACAACTTCCACTGACAAACAAGAGCGTTCCAAGTGTGCCTATGTCTTAGTATACGAAAGAAGTAGCACTGTGTGTACCCCTCTCAAATTTCAATTTGAGAAGAAGGAAGACAGGGGCATGATCGAGGATCTAAAGATCGATAAAGCTGAGATCTTACAGGAGGACGAAGCAGGACTGGTTCTGGATTACTCCGGGATTAACCCTTCAATCAATAAGAAACTTTTTTCGAAGGTTTGGATTGATAACCATAAATTTATGCTAGAAAAATAAATTTACAATGAAGATTTCTTCCAATTTATTCTCAATTTTGTCCAAAGTATTGAGGTGCCTTTAGATTATGTTAGAAAACCCACTTGGGAGATCACTCCCGATATATATTAAGGGTGGGAATCCATACCCAAAGAGAAGAGGCTGGCCTATACCCAAACGCTTGATTTCCTCTACAATGTCGTTTTCTCAATTATCGCCAAGGCAAGTGACAATAAAATTCTCAAGACTCTACTGATGGAGATCAGATTATTGCTAAACCTCATTCCCGACTACGCCTAAAGCTGGCTCAATAAATTTTTCATTGGAGATGGAGTAAGGAAATCAACCATAGAGGTACTCCTTACATCAGTTGACAAGGATGTGAGAGCTACCTATGGGAAGATCATCAATTATTGTGTGAATATTACTATCTAAATTAACAACTTGGGTTTAAATGTCGAAGAAGAGGGCACCATCTGTGGATTCTATCTTCACTGCGTGCAAATCCTTAACTCCGAAGTTGCCAAGAATTGGTAGAAGATGGGTTAATTCCTTGACATGTTGAGAGATTTCGTGCTATCAGGTGAATTTTAGATCAGC
>Ga0209107_10002429_pt1 | contig 10348 bp, 11 predicted proteins | sample LakErihyJuly2011_2_FD_187460 | JGI IMG/M metagenome (GOLD analysis project Ga0209107, IMG submission 187460) | Freshwater microbial communities from dead zone in Lake Erie, Canada - CCB hypolimnion July 2011 (SPAdes) (version 2) | ecosystem: Environmental > Aquatic > Freshwater > Lentic >... | reverse complement strand
CTACTATTCGGCGTAGCACCAGCGAAAATACTATTGACTGACATATATATACATCAAAATATAATAATCTGCTAAAGTTTATTATATTTATGAAATTAAATTACAATGGAGTATCTATGTCTATATGTTCTTCCCCTTCTCGACGCAACCTAATTACATCTGTGTTTAAAATCGCTACAAACTGATTCTCTGCCTTGAACGTCGGCACCCACAATTCCTCCATACACGCATTGTTGAAATCTTGCTGTAGTTGTAATTCCCACAACTCGTCTAACTCGGGGAATTTCTTGATGTAAGCATTCAACTTTTCATTGAACTTACGCTGACCTCCTAAACTCAAAGACTTAAACGATGTCAGCGGTGGTTTCCCCAGTTCAACCATTATAATCACTTGGATTTTGGTTAGTGTATCCTTGTCTTTCATATTCTCTAAAGTAAAAGGCATTTCTATAATTATTGACAACTTTTTATATTTTGAAACAAAACGCAAATAAAATTGAAATAGATTTTAAACTATAATTTAGATACATCTTAACATACAAATACATATAATGACACACCAAACTATGGAATTCGAACAATTTATTTATGACAAGGCAGATTTTGAGAGGGATATAATGTGCTGGGTTGCGGTTCCCCCAGCAAAGGAAATGAAACGAATGATTGATGTGGATTTCGCAACCAAACCTAAATGCTTTCGTAATACGGTGTATAGACGAATTCTCAATTACAAAACTAAAACGGGACGCTGGTGGGTTGAGGGTTGGAAATTACTAACACCATATCAACAGCAACAAGAACAAGAGGAACTGATTGCGATTTGGAAAATGGGTATTGACTTGTGTAGAAATTTCTACATTCAATGCTACGAGGATAAACACCCCGACGAGGAGGACGAGGAGGACGACAGAGACGACCAACAACGAGCGTTGGATTTTCATTTTTACGAATGTTTGGAAAAGTTCGAGGGAGAATTACAAAAAGAGGAAATCAACGAACAGCAATTCATTACTCGCTGTAATAATATGAGAGACCACAAGAGACAATTAGAGAACTTATTGAGAGCGTGTGTGTGTTCTACAATGTGCCGACACAATCAAGCATATATAAATGGAAACACTGAAAGAAAAGACGTAGTTAGATTTGTTTGTATGCCTTGCGGATTCCTATAGAAAAGATGTTTTGAGAGTGGGAGGAGGGGGAGGGACTACTGATTTTAGTTAGGGTTTTATAGACACTTTTATATAATTTTTTCCATTTGTGATTTTTTTTTTAAAAACCTATACAACCACACCTCCAAATATGCCCCACTCCCTCCCACTATCCCACTTTTCATTATTTCTTAAAAAAGAGTAAGGGAGGGGTATGAGAATATATGGGTAAAAAGACGAAAAAGTCGAAAAAGACGAAAAAGGAGAGTGGGATGTTGGTTTTGAGAGTGGGATGTTGCTTTATTGAAAGAAAAGAGTTTTAATTCCAATGTATAACGTCGAGCAATCCTTTACGGAATTTGTCGGGTGGGTCTGCCTCCATATCGACCACAAGAGGCGAGAATTTCTCACGGGTCGCATACTCGTATATCTCGTGTAGTTGTTCCTTGTCAATGCCTAAACCCAATTCGCTTAATATCATACGGGCATCTCTTGCCCCACTCAATTTCAAAATAACAAGGTAGGAGCAATTACAACGCACCACTTTAGGAACTTGGTAGTAATTCTGTGCTAAATAAATGACGGAGCAGTTTTTCTTTCTTGCTCGTATGTAGTAGTTCATAATACCCTCTTGGTTTTTCATTAATTGGAGGTCGTCAAAGCATACAAGGTGATTCACTTTTTTATCCATTTTATCTAAAATTGGTAAATGTTCTATCCCCTCTTTGACCGCAATGGAGGGGCATTTTTTAACCAAATAATTATACAAAGGTTCGTCCTTGTTTTTAGTAATGATAGTAATATCCTCGAACGTTCCTTTCTCTCCGCACGAGAATAGGTAAATCAAATTAACGAGGAAATTAGTTTTACCACTGCCCGATGGAGCAACGATTACCATACGAAAAGGTAGGGACAAGTTGTGTAAATGTTTGTTGGGATTCTCGGCATTGTCAAGCATTTCTTTCGGGATTCGCTCATAGAAATTAATGATTTGGTTTGAAGCGGAAGCACTCATTATATATACAAGTATATTTTTCCTCCGTGATTTAAACTATTTAGCGTAATTGCTAAACTTAATTTGTCGGGGTATATATATATAATGGCGTCTTACCCCCCTCCATCTTTTTTCAGTAGTATTTTTGACTCAAACGCATTCGCACACGGAAACGATAATGATGGATTAACAGAGGCAGAGGCGAATTTACTTTATTATAAATATCCAGTAGGGCAACCTTTTCAAACATTACAACAGACCGACCACACGGGTTTAGCAACATTTAATGCGGGGATTGACATACAAACGGGGACACTTACATTCCCCGACAACACAGTTCAAACAACGGCAGCGACCGCTGGAACAAATTTACTCCCACTAAATAACGTTTGGACGGGAACAAATCAGTTTCAATCAACAACAACAATGTTAAACAACCTTTCTATGAATAGCATAACCGCTATTGCGAATAGACAAATCACCAGTTCCTATTACAACTTTTACGCAACTGACAATGTAGCAACGCTTACATACTCGGGCAGATTTTACGGCAATTTAAATGGGATTGTATATGATTGTCCCGATACTAATGCGACTGGGTCATCATCACACGTTTTTTACAACTATAACAACGCAACCGCATTAAATAGTTTAACAATATCCAATACGGGTATAACAAATAATACAACTCAACCAGCATCAAATAATAGTTCAACAATAGTTCCTACTACGGCGTGGGTTCAATCTGCGATTGCTGGTGCTGGTGCTGGTAGTTTATCCGCAGTCTTGTTAGTAGGCAATAATGCGGGGGCAACCGATATTGATATGAATAACAATGACATCAACAATTGTGCTACTGTAAGCGGACTACACGTAAGTAGCAGATTAACCAATATAAATATTGGAAGTGGAAATCAAAATCTTACCTCGACTGGAAACGGTTATAATATCGCAATCGGTAATACCATAATGCCTATCATTACAACTGCTAAAAATAATAATATGGTAGGGTCGTCGTCGGGTAGTGGTTTAATCGACGGACAAGGCAATAATGGTTTTGGTTCAAATGCCTTAAATGCTGTATCAAGTGGCGATTTTAACGTTGCGATAGGAAACAACACGGGGAAGTTGCTTACAACTGGAAGTTATAATGTGTTTTTGGGTTCTCAAGCGGGTCAAAACAACTTATCGGGAAGTTCTAATGTTTGTGTAGGAAATGGGGCGGGACAAACTGACACGGGCAGTAATAATACTTGTATAGGTGAATCAACCTCTATTGGAGGGGGCGTTTCAAATTCTACCGCTATAGGTCAAGGGGCAACCACATCAACCGCAAATACAATCCAATTAGGAAAAAACACTCATAACGTAAATTGCCCTAACACATTATCAGTTGTGGGGACAATAACAAACACGGCAACACAACCAGCATCAAATGATAGTTCAACAAAAGTTCCTACGACAGCGTGGGTTCAAGGTGCGATTGCGTCTATTACAACGGGTATTAATCAAATGTGGTCTTGGAATGCCTTTAACATTACGGGGGCATTACCCGGGGGTGCTATTAGAACAGCAAGTTTAGTATTGCCTTATTCAAGTGCTATTACCTTTAGCACAAGTTGTCGAATAGAATTTAACTATGCGATATTTTCCAATTCTGCTACTACTCAAACAGTAATTCCAAATTTATTATCCGCATACACGGGTCAAGCGGGCGGAACAAATGTGAATCCAAACACTTTCAGTCAAGTAGATTTGGTATTTAATCCAACCACACAAACAATGAACTCTTTTATTTGTCAATCCACATTCGCTAATATATTTACTAATACAACAACTAAATATTGGAGAGGGAATAGTGCGTATAATTTCGTTCCTATTAAATTCGCCCAAACCGCACCAATAACTTTAAACAGTCCATCTGCGGGGTTTATGACGATAAATTTAGATGTTGGGTTTCCAGCAATTAACTACAGTTCAAATCCCAATTATCTCGGCAATTTGTGTTCCATCTCTACATCAATAAGGATTACCGCAAGTCAAGCAACAACCACTGATACAATAGGAATAACAACATATAGTTCGGGTGTAGGGTATTTCCTATAATGCGTGAGTTTAGGAGATTATTTTATCCGCTGTATATAATATGGCGACTTTCGATACACCCGATTATATAATGGGAAACTCTGCGACTATTACAGCAAGTTTATCAACTGTTTTAACAACATTAGACCAAGCACTCCAAGCATTAGAACCAGCACCAAATTCTACTACGGTTAAATTTAATAATACTGTTAGGTGCGACGCTGGTTCAACATTTATAACAGATATGACACCAACGCAAATTACACAAACAGAAACCGCCATAGGAACATTATATTACACACCAACCCAATTCGTTCAAGCAAATTCAAATGTTCCTACTCCAATCCCAGCATCAACTACTCCATACCACCGAGTTATTTTAGAGAGTTCCCCAGTCCCAATAATAGATACATTAGAACCCGTCAATTGGACTTTACCCAGTGGTGAAACTATCAACACTTTTTCAAATGATAGTGGAAATCTTTATCTTGGTTGCGAAAGTGGTAATGTGTATTATTTTGACAACATAAGTGAAACTTGGAACTTACAAGCAACATTTGACGGAGCGGTAAGGTGTATTTATTATCACTCCACACCCAGTAAATTATATATTGGGGGTAATTTTGATAATATGCTTTCACCCGCTCCAATCGGTGGTTTAAATAAGGTTTGCTATATTGGTTCGGGTCTTCCAAGTTTAGCAAATGTTTCTGTGGATATTTGGAACAACTACTCCGTAAATGGGTTTGACAAAGAGGTTAATGCGATTGTTGCTAATAATGACAATGTATATTTTGGTGGTAAGTTTGAATACAACTCCAATAGTAGTTTGAATTGTCGGTTTATTGCGACTTACGAGTGGGCGACAACTGGGAACTTGTATGCTCTTGACAATCAAACAAGCGGAACTGGGTTTGGCGGAATAGTATGGAGTTTATCTCTTATAAGTTTCTATCTTTGCGTTGCTGGTGATTTCAATAGTATTATTACACAAACTGGGACTTCAACCGCTAATTATTGTTGTCAATTAGTGATTACTACAACATTTTTCACAGTTAATCAAGTGGATTTTTTATACAATAATAACACTGCTTTATCCAATCCTATAAGTAAAACAGACGCAGTCCAAAATGACGGAACTTATTTTTACATTTCAACTAACGACAACAATATTGCTGGGAACGGACTAAATTATTTTATAGGCACTAACACAGCGAACCAATTTCCAGCACCATTTCAACTTGGACTTAATGAGGCAGTAATTCAACAACAATTTCAATATGTAGCGTCGCAAGGTGCTAATTTTTCTATTGGAGTAGATAGTGTTTATTTAACCAACAGCACAATAATAGCAACCATTCCATTTGGTTCGCCGTATCTGTATTGGAATTTTCATTACGCACGAGTGGAGTTTTACGACCCAACAACTGGTTTCATATACGCATTCACTGGTTCAAGTATTAATCAATTTACATTTAGCGGTGGGAGAGGTCTAATATACAACGGAACAAGTTATTTAACTGGTATTAATTTCACTGCGGGTCAAGGTTATACAGCAGAATTGTTATATGGTATTCAAGGTAGTTATTACGCTTTGATAAGTAATACTGGTGGTGGAACTCCTCAAGTTTAAAATCTCAACAGAGTATATGTTAAGTGAAACGTTTTGGGTCGCATTTGTCGCAACTACATCAGCAATGGTTATTAAACTTGCCTCACTTTGTTTTAAAAGTAAATGTAAAGAGTGTATAATATGTGGTGGTCGTATTAGAATAATTAGGGATACAGAGGCGGAGGAAAAACAAGCAGAGTTCGAACTAACACACCCACCAAGTCCAAGTTCAAAAACTTTAGGGGATACGGCAGAATAAGGAAACTCGGTAAAACCCATATTTTAAAATCGCAATATATCAGTAAATGGTCTATGATATATTGCCTTACACAAAGAAACGAGCAAAAGAATTAGGTGTCAAGATTTTCCCCAGTGATAAAAAGGATAAGAAAATCGAGGTCTATGATTGGAACGGGGTTTTCATTTGTTATATAGGTAGTGCTTCCTATGGTGATTACCCCCACTATTTAGAAATGGAAAAGCAAGGAATCAAACCAAAAGGATACGCAAATGAAAGGCGACGCTTATATCATATAAGGCACAGCAAAGAACCCGAGAAACTGGGCGACGAGTATTTAGGTTCCCCCGCTTATTACGCAAAAGAACTTTTGTGGTGATTCGTTCTTTTAGCAAAAATAAAAAGTGGATATATATAAATGTTAAGCAACGACCAAATCGAATCATTAGCACCCAAGATGGGTGTGCCTCTTGAACGCTGTTGCTACAAGTCGCAATTAGAGGACGAACCACTGGAATATAATAGGGCATATATTGTTAATTTTGACGACGAGATTGACGAGTGTGGTGGGTTGAACCAAGGCAGTCATTGGGTTTGCTTTCAAGTGAATAAGCACCCAAACGGCAAGATAGAGGGCATATACTTTGACCCGTATGGTCTCGCCCCACCCAAGGCAATAATGGAATACATTGGCGAAAAAATCCCGCATACCACAAAGGACGTTCAAGGTGTTTTAGGAAATGTGTGTGGATATTTCTGTCTCGCAATGCTACACTGGATAAACGCATATCACGGGCGAACCAAAGACCTACATACAGACGTAGAACATTTCCTCGAGTTTTTCCTTGACATCAATAAAAAAGACGACGATTCGAAACAGAACGAATATATTTTAAAACAGTTTTTCCGCACACCTACAAGCAAGACACCAGTGGAGGTGGATTTGGGAAAAGGATTTACGAATGGGTAAGTTTCTGTTGTTGTGCTACAAAACAGCAAACCAAAACAGTATTGGATTTGTCTAATGGTTTGGACTGGTCTTTTTTCCAACACACCATATTTTTACATTGTTTATTAGGTGTAGATTTATTGATACAACTGGGGCAGATAGTCATATCCGTTTGTGATAATAGAGTTGCGAAATAGTTTTCCATAGTTAGTTTGATAAATAATGTTATTGATTATCAAGCAATATTTTAAATCAATTTTTTTTGTAAATAAAATTGAAACAGAATTATTAATATGTATATTAACTATAAACATATTAAAAGCAACACATTTATATATACATTAACAATGAGTTCAAAACAAGATTTAAAAGTATCACGCTCTTTATATAAAATGGCGATTAAGGAATATATAGCATCAAAGCGAAAATTAAGCGACAAGTCTTTAGACACTTATTGTAGTGTAGCAACCTCCTTGTATTCCGCAATGTTCCCCGAGGACACAGAGGGATTAACGGTGGAGAAAATCGAATTAATGAATAACCCGCCTTTAGTAGAACATACATTGGAGAATCACGCAACCAAGTATAAGAATATCGCACAGAAAAAGACGGTGCTTTCCACTCTTGCTGTAATGTTTGAATTACAGATATTTAGGGATATGTTGTTGAAATTGAGTCGAGAACAAAAGGCGGTGGTTGATTTACAAGTGATGACACCCGAGCAAGAGGAGGCGTGGGTGGATAGTGCCGAGATGCTGACACTGCTTACCAAGTTGGAAAAGAATGCGAGTGCTATTTACAAAAAGAAAGACTTGACACCCGCAGACTTACAAGAAATCCAGCAATACATTATCCTATGTTTGTATTGTGGTAAATTTATCGCACCAAGACGCAGTCAAGATTATTTCAATTTCAAAGGAAAGGAGATTAACAAGGAGACTGATAATTACTTTGACAAGGATACAGACGAGTTTGTGTTTAACAGTTTCAAAGGGCGATTTGTAAATGTCAAGGATAAAATCACTGGCGAGGCAAAGGTGTTGGAGAAACCAACCCAACGTATTCCTATTCCTCCCGAGTTGAAAAAGATTATCGCCAAGTGGTTCAAGACTACGGGACACGATTTCCTCCTATTTGATATTCAAGGCAAACAACTAAACGCCTCACAACTCAATCAGCGTGTGAATAAGATGTTTGGAAAAACCAAAGGGTGTGGGATTAACCAAATGAGACACACACACCTAACCGAGAAATACGGGCATACCATAGACGACAAGAAAAATTTAGCAGAGGAAATGACATCGATGGGTTCGTCTATTGGCGTTGCGAATTATTATATCCAGTCGCACCCTAATCCTATGGTGGGGGCAAATGGTTCGCACCCCAGTCATCACCCAATCCCAGTTCCAGTAGAAACCGTCGTTGCCCCAGTTGTCGAGAAAAAAGCGAGAAAACCAAGAACCAAAAAAGTTGCCGAAATCCCCGAAACAGAAACTATGGTCTCAACTGATTCTGTCGAACCAGCAATTGTCGCACCAGTTAAGGTGCGGAAACCGAAAACAAAAAAACTGATTAATTTTAATATTATAGAATCGTAGGGGGGTATATGAGAATTTTTATAAAAAACCATATTTTTTATAAAAAGTAATTTATTTAAAAACTTATTAAAAACTAAATAAAATTGAAACAGTTTTTGTTAGTTTGTTAGATAGTATTAATATCAAACTAATAATATGTTAAGAAATGTCAATCAAGGTTCAATCTCAATGTGTATGGAATGCGACTGTGGGAAATCCCATACTGGGAGCGAAAGAACTGCGAAATATTGGTATAAAATTCACAGTAAAGTATGTATTCAAGCAAGACGAAAACTACCTATATATAATCTAACCGTAAAAGAAACAGACAAACAAAAAGTGGGAGAAACCCTTTTGGGGGCAAACGCCAATGAAACGTTGAATATTATAAAAACTCAATGTGTTAATAAATAATTTAAATACCACTGGGTTCGGGTTCTGCCTCCTCTTTAAATTTGATGTTTAAATACCAAGTCTTACCACTTGACTCTTTTTTTTCGATTTTGTGTTGTTTGATATTTTTACTGATTACTTGAATGCTTGGGGGTCTTTGGTGATTTTGATGACACCAATTTACAAACGAATTATAAAAGTCTCTGTTGGTAATGGAGCGTTGATTGTATGGTAAATCAGTTGGTTCGAGTCTTTCAATTCGGTCTGTGATAAAATCCGCCAAAGAATCTGCTTGTTCTTGTATGTGTTCTTGTTTCTGTATAATCATTGCTGGAGATGGAACGACAACATCAATGAGTTTTCCCATTCGCATTATATAACTGAAAATTTGACTCAACCAACCATCTACTTTTGCCTCGTATGATGCGTCCTCATCAAATTTAGCATTGAATGGGAAATTCACCAACCTATCAATCATTGCGAGGTCTTTACTGAAATTCGGTAAATTATTGACACACAGAAACAGATTCGCACTTGGGAATATGGTGTAGTCTTTGGTATGTAGTGTTCGCAAGTTGATACTGTCGCCACCCGATATTTTCTTGATTCCCGATTCATTGAGTTTGTCGTCGTCCTCAACCTCGCCATTAAATCCAATGCGGATTTTATCCAGTTTTTCAAACTCGGTATTCAGTGCCGAGGATTGCTTTGTTTCAACGAATAAACTTTTAGCGAGTGTATCCATTCCACTACCAAACATTCTTGATAGTTTTTTGAATAGCAACGATTTACCGTTTCGACCCGACCCACTACAGATAAATAGTTTTCTTAAATTACGACCCGACATACTTGACTTGATTACATCACAGAATACTTGGAGGGTTTCGTCGTCATTGATAAATATGGATTTCAAGTATGCCTCACCATCAACATACTCGGTAAGTAAATCTACCTCACATTCATAATCAAACTTATCCTCAATGGTTCGTGGTCTTACAGATAAGTCAATCATATTTAACAAGAGTCCGCCCTTGATTGGTAAAACATTTTTGGCGAGGTTAAAGTCTTTTGCGAAATCGGGATTCAAGCAAACCTCTTTAAGTTCCTTGTAAATGTTTGATTTACAACCGCTACTTTTTAAGTCGTTCATAATTTCTCCACACACCTTAATACGTTTCGCATTTTGTTCCTCGGTCTCTCCGTCGGGGCAGTCAAGTTCCATAAAGGTATTCATTATTTTTTTAAAGACCTCAAACGTTCTGCCCGATATGACACTCCTTACCATATCGTAGTCGTCTTTAATCCAGTGGTCGGTAAATAAATACCAAGTCTTGTCGCCAACACACGTC
>Ga0209107_10002428_pt1 | contig 10349 bp, 6 predicted proteins | sample LakErihyJuly2011_2_FD_187460 | JGI IMG/M metagenome (GOLD analysis project Ga0209107, IMG submission 187460) | Freshwater microbial communities from dead zone in Lake Erie, Canada - CCB hypolimnion July 2011 (SPAdes) (version 2) | ecosystem: Environmental > Aquatic > Freshwater > Lentic >... | reverse complement strand
ATTGTTCTGATTAAATAGAATATAAGATGATGGGCAGGCTATTCTCCGGTCTAGCTGAGTAAGGTGCCTGGAGTTGTTTAGACGAATTCAACAGAATCGACATCGAAGTCCTATCAGTTATTGCTCAGTAATTGCTCACTATCCGAATAGCCTTGACAAAGGGGGACGAAAAATTCTAATTCGGAGATAAATTGATATGCCTTAAAGCAGATGGTTACGGTGTCTTCACCACCATGAACCCAGGTTATGCAGGGAGGACAGAACTTCCCGAGAATCTTAAAGTCCTATTCAGACCCGTCGCTATGATGATCCCTGATTATGGTATGATAGCCGAAATAATGTTGTTTTCAGAAGGGTTCGAAAACGCATCCAGTCTTAGTAAGAAAATGGTCTAATTATATAAATTGTCATCAGAATAGTTATCCTAATAGGATCATTATGATTTCGGCATGAGAGCTGTTAAGTCAGTTCTTAATATGGCTGGAAATCTTAAAAGAGGCTAGCCTAATTTGAATGAGGATGCAGTCTTAATTCGTGCTATGAGAGACAGCAACTTACCGAAATTTTTGAAAGAAGACTTACCTCTCTTCAATGCTTTGATACAAGATCTATTTCCTGCTGTTCAGATTCCGATCCCAGATTACCAAGAATTAACCTAAGTAATAGAATAATAGACAAAATAATTAAACTACCAATTAGTTCCTAAGTTAACCGGCAAAGTCATTCAGCTTTACGAGACATTTGCTGTCCGTTTTGGAGTGATGATAGTTGGTTAAACAACTAGCGGTAAGACAACCTGCTATAGAATCCTATAAAAAACAATGACCGAGTTATCTAAAAAATATAAAAAAGACAAAAGATATAATGAAGTTACCTACTAAGTCATCAACCCTAAAAGTATATTTATGGGTGAATTATATGGCGAAGTGAATTAGACCACTCAAGAGTGGAACGATGGTCTAGCATCCTAAATCCTTAGAGCTGCTTCTGCAAATGAATAGGATGTGCAGCAATGGAACATTTTTGATGGACCTATCGATTCGTTGTGGATTGAGAACATGAACACTGTGCTAGATGATAACATGATGCTCTGCTTGGCAAATGGTCAAAGAATTAAGCTTAAACCTTCGATGAGAATTCTCTTTGAGGTTTCTGACCTTAAGGTTGCTTCGCCGGCAACTGTCTCTAGATGTGGAATGGTATATATGACTTAAGAAGATATAGGGTGGCGACCATATGTGAGTAGCTGGATTGAAGACCGCTTCCAGGCATAATAAAAAATTGTGAAAGACAATAATGGGAAGGAGGAGGTACAGCAACAGCCTGAAATCCTCTCAGAAGACATAAGAAATTATCTATTTGAACTATTTGAGAGCACAGTTGATCCAACAATTACCTACTTAAGGAATCGATTCTAAGAACTAATCATCACCATTGATCTCTAATTAGTCATTAGTCTGTGCAACTTATTGGATTGCTTTATTTGCGTCAAATTTGGATTCAATAGTAAGAATCATGATGAGAATATTAAAAGATTTTTATGCTATACTTACGCTTTCTGCTTCATATGGAGTTTAGGAATTACCATAGGTGATAAATATCATAAATATATGGATAAACTATTAAGGGACCTACTCCCAACTGTTATTTTTCCAAGTGCAGATACTGTCTATGGCTATTATTTAGATAATTGTGATTTTAAACATTGGAATGATAAGGTAGAGGGATTTTAGTACGATGAAAACGTCCCGTATTTTAACTTATTAGTTCAAACTATCGATACATGTAGGTATTCATATATTGTAGAATGGCTGTGTGAAAAGAAGAAGAATGTGTATCTTACTGGATATGGAGGGACCGGAAAGTCAGTAATCATATAATCATTACTTGAGAAAATAAAAGAAACCTCCCATATAGATAATTTTTAATTGATTTTTTCAGCTTAAACTAGCTCTTACATTACTCAAGTAGCAATAGAGGATAAATTGAAAAAGAAATCCAAATAAGAATTAGGAGCACTACCAGGACGCCAAAATATTATTTTTATTGATGATGTTAATATGCCATAAGTTGAGACTTTTGGAGCTCAACCTCCAATTGAACTTTTGAGATAGTTTTTAGATCATGGATTTGTATGGGATCGAAAAGAGAGATTTTTAAAATTTATTACAGATACTTCATTAATATGTTGTAGTGCACCTCCAGGAGGTGGTAGGTCTTATTTAACCCCTCGTTTCACAAGGCATTTTAATATCCTAAGTTTATCTCAACCCAGTCAACAGATACTATTTAAAATCTTCAATTGCTTACTATCAGGATTCTTTGAAACTACAGGCTTCTAACCTTAAGTCAAAATTTGTGCTTCTCAGATAGTTGAATCCACTATTGGCTGTTATTTGCGAATTAGTGCAGAGAAATTACCAATACCCGCGAAGTTTCATTACACATTTAATATAAGAGATGTAAGTAAAGTATTTTAAGGAATTATGATGTGTTCCCCTCGAGTGATTCATACAGGGGATAAACTTATAAACCTGTGGATCCATGAGGTAAGCCGGGTATTCCATGATAGACTAACCTCAAACGAAGATCAATTATGGTTTTATGACCTGATCATACAACTTTTGAATTCTGCCTTCAAAAATAAAGAATTTTTCAGAAAGGAATTGTTTGAAGATAAGTCCATAATTTTTTCCGACATTTTGAAGTTAGAAGGTGATAAAGAATACGAGGAAATACTTGATCAGTAAAAATTGAACAAAGTTTTATCTGATAAATTAGACGATTATAATGATGAAACGAATTCGAGTAAGATGCACCTGATATTTTTTGAGCAGGCAATCTTGCACTTGCTTAGAATAATGAGAATATTGAGATAAATAAGAGGTAATGTGATGCTTATAGGTGTCGGAGGCAGTGGAAAATAAAGCCTAACTAGGTTAGGCAGCTTTATTTTGTAAAATTGAAATGAGTCAATTGAGATAAAAAAAGATTACAACTAAGATAGTTTCAGATAGTTCATTTAAACACGTTTAATGCATCCTACAGGTGTTGAAGGGCAAGGTGTCACCTTCCTATTCAATGACACCCAGATTATTTAGGAGGCGTTTCTTGAGGATATAAATAATATTCTTAACTCTGGTGAGGTCCCTAATATGTGGAGGCCAGAGGAAAAAGATTTGATTTTAAATGAAATGAAAGACGTTTAAATGAAATTGAAGAAAGCAATTGATCCAGATACTTGCTGGAAGTCTTTTGTCGAAAGGGTTAGGTATAACCTTCACGTGGTTCTATGCATGTCGCCCATTGGTGATTCTTTGAGAATCCGATGCAGGTAATTTCCTTCTTTGATAGATTGCTGCAATTTGGATTGGTTTACGGAGTGGCCAGAATCAGCGCTTCAAAACGTAGCTTTCCGTATACTATAAGAAGATAGTGCTTTTCCTTTATCAAAATCTCGAAATTAAAAAAAATTAATACAATCTTTGTCTATAATCTGCAAAGATGTCCATATTCTTTCAAAAATTTAGTCTGAAAAATTCGAGCAAGCCCTAAAAAGAAAAGTCTATAACACACCTAAGTCATATCTAGATCTACTTAAACTGTTTAGATAGAGTTTAAAAGAGAAAAACACCCAATTATGTGCCCATTAAGGTAGACTAAGCTCCGGTCTCACTAAGCTTGAAGAGGCTAATGTTTAGATCGCTTAATTATAGATAAAGTTAACTGAACTTTAGCCAGAATTAGAAAAACAAAATATTGCAGTTGCAGAGGCGATTATCCAGGTAGAAAAGGATACCTTATCGGCTCAGCAATAGGAGGTGGTGGTAAGCGAAGAAACAGAGAAGGTGTAGAAATAAAAGGACAAAATATAGTTGATCGCTGACGATGCCAACACAGAGCTTGATAAGGTTATGCCGGAACTTCAAAAAGCTTAGGAAGCAGTAGAAAAAATTGATAGAAATTAACTTGTCAATCTAAGATCTATGCCTAACCCGCCTCCCATAGTCTTAATGGTATTTGAAGGTGTTTGTGCTTTGATGGGATAGAAGTAAGACTGGGTCACCGCTAAGCAAATGCTCTTAGATTTAAATAAATTTATTGCTAGTTTAATAAATTTTGACAAAGACAACATACCTCCTAGTAGATTAAAAAAACTAAATAAGGTCCTAGCACGCCCTGAATTTGACATCCCTTCAATTCAATAAAAGGTAGCGTATGCTGCTGACATGGCTATGTTCTGTAAAGCCATGAAGATATATGCTGACACTAATGAGAAGGTAAAGCCAAAAAGAGAGCAAGTAGCAAAACTCCAATCTGAACTAGACATCGCAAATTCCGCCCTAAATACGCAACTTGAATCATTAAATAAGGTAAAACAAAATGTTCAAAGACTGCGTGATGAGACCAATAAAATGCTGAACAGAAAAGAATCGTTGGAAATTCAAATGAAATAGACTGAAACTCGTCTTGAGAACGCTAAAAAACTCATAAGTCTCACTGCTGATGAAGGTAAAAGGTGGTCGGTTACCGTCGGAATTTTGAATTAAGTTATTGATGATTTGTTTGGGGATGTCTTTTTAGCAGCAGCCCAGATATCTTATGCTGGTCCTTTCACTGGAATATATAGGAAAGAACTTCTTGATATTTGGATGGAGAAATCAGATTAACTTAATATTCCAAGATCTTCAAATTATTCACTTGTCAAAACTTTAGGCGATCCTATGTAACTGAGAGACTGGATGATTAAAGGACTTCCTAGTGACATGGTTTCTTAAGAAAGCTCGATTTTGGTAACATAAGGATATAGATGGCCATTACTCATCGATCCTTAGTTATAAGCCTCAAAATGGATCAAAAATATCGAACACGATAATGATTTGAAATTATTAAAATTAACAAACAATTGGATACGAACCATTTCCAATGCAATCTCTAATGGGTAGCCTGTTCTAATATAAGACATAGATGAAACTTTGGATCCCGGACTAGAGTCTGTCCTAAGCAAGGCTTTCTATGAAGTGGAAGGCCGTAATTTTATAAGATTCGGAGACAATGATATTATATACCACAAAGATTTCCGAGTTTACCTGACCACTTAGAAACCAAATCCTACCTATCTGCCAGAGATTTTCATCAAGGTTAATGTGATCAACTTTACATCCACATTCGAAGGACTAGAGGATTAATTACTTGCTGATGTTGTAAAAAATGAGAAGCCTCAAGTAGAAAAAGAAAGAGACTAAAACATCCAAAATTTATCCCTGTTTCGTAAGAAATTAGAACAATCAGAGAAAGATATTCTGAAGTTACTTGCTGAAGCAAAAGCGGAGACTATACTCGACGACGTTGAGCTTATAAATACCCTCGAGGTATCAAAGACAATGGCCATTGAGATAATTTAGAAATTAAAGGAGAGTGAGGATCTCGAGGTCTAAATAAATACGATCAGAAACTCTTACAGAGCTGTATCCATAAGAGGTTCTATCCTATACTTTGTAATAAAAGACTTTGCCTTAATTGATCCTATGTACCAGTATTCTCTCTAATATGTTCAGAAACTCTTCAATTAATCAGTTGCTAATGCAAATCAATGCAAAATTCACTAGGAAAGAATCGACAATTTACTTGATAATATCACAAAAACTATATTTACAAATGTTTGCAGAGGTTTATTTGAGAAGGACAAACTGATATTCAGTTTCTTGATTGCTGCTGGTATCAACTAGAATTCAGGTATTCTATCAAAGAACATGTGGAATATTTTCTTGAGAGGGAATGGTGTTTTTGACAAATCTATGTAAACTCCAAATCCTAATAACGAAATATTTTCATAAGTGTAGTGGGATCTTGCTTACTTCTTGGATATAAGCTTTGAGCAATTCAAAGGGCTAACTGAACATATGACTAAAAATATTATAAAATGGAAGGATTATGTATATTCCTAGGACCCATTAGAGTCTAAAATTCCGGATGATTGGGATAATTTAGACATATTTGAGAAAATGCTGATTTTAAAGATTTGCAGGCCAGAAAAAATTTTATTTGCTGTTTCTAACTATGTTAAACATATCATCGGGAAATTTTATCTAGAATCGCCTCACTTAGAAATGGATAAAATCTATTAGGATAGTGATTTCATGACACCAATTATATTTGTCTTGTCTTAAGGAGCTGATCCAACCTCCAACATCATACAATTTAGTAAACAATTAAAAATGGAAGAGAAACTCAAATCGATCTCCCTTGGCTAGGGACAAGGTGAAAAGGCACAAATCTTGATAGAAGAAGGGATAAAATAAGGAAATTGGATTTTTATGTAGAATTGCCACTTGGCAAGAACATGGATGAGTTCATTAGAAAACAATTTAAATAATTTGCGCGATAACGAAAGTAAGGAAGTACATAAAGATTTCAGGATTTTTATTACTAGTATGCCAGCTAGCTATTTCCCTGTTTCTATACTATAGAATGGAATTAAACTCACAACAGAACCGCCACGCGGCCTAAAAGCCAATCTAAAGAGATCCTGGAGCAACATATCATAAGAATTTATAAGCAGCTGCAAAAAATAAAACTACGGTCCGATATTCCATAAATTAGTCTGGGGATTGACTTATTTCCACGCACTAATACAGGAAAGACGAAAATTCGGACCCCTAGGATGGAACATTAGATATGAATTTAATGATAGTGATCTTGAAACCTCCATACAAGTGATGAAGATGCTTCTCGAAGATCAGGATTAGATTCCATGGGACTCTATGCTTTTCGTATCAGGTCACATTAATTATGGAGGAAGAGTAACAGACGAGTTCGATAGAAGGTGCCTTATAACGTCTCTCAAAAATTTCTTTACAATAGAAATTATAAACGATAAATATTTGTTTTCTTCGTCCCCCACATATATTATTCCGTCCTACAATACAGTCGAAAACTACATTAAATACATCGAAGATTTACCGATTCATGAGGATCCACAGGTGTTTGGTTTAAATGAAAATGCGAATCTCACATATCAGGGTTAAGAATCAAATTCAATCTTACAAACCATTCTCAAAATTTAACCCAAGACCGTAAGTGTGTCAGGAAAATCCAATGACGATATCTTAAGCGAATTAATATCCAATCTGCAAGATCAGTTGCCCCCTGATTTATTATTAACTGAAGCCGTTTTAGGTTTATTTGAAAAAGACTCAAAGGGTTTGATATCTTCTTTATCAACTGTTCTCAATTAAGAAATGCAAAGATTCAATATGTTATTAAACACAATGCGAGATAGTCTAAAAAAATTAAAACATGCCATAAATGGAGAAATAGTGATGTCAGGGGACCTTGATGCTTGCTATTATTCAATTTTAAATAATTAAGTCCCATCAATTTGGGAAAAAGTTGCATATCTTAGTTTGAAATCATTGGCTAGATGGGTACAAGATCTAATAGAGAGAGTTAATTTCATAAGAGACTGGCTCATAAATGGCAACCCGCATTGCTATTGGTTAAGCGGGTTTTTCTTTCCGTAAGGATTCATTACTGGTGTTCTACAAACTCATTCTAGAAAATATTAAACTGCGATTGATTAGTTGGATTTTGTATTTAGAATTCTGGACATTGATAAAGAGACATGTTATGCTAAACCAGTTGATGGAATTTATGTGTATGGACTATACATAGAAGGTGCTTCATGGGATAGAAAGAGGAAATCACTATGTGATCAAGGACTGGTACTTAATTATATATATTTTATTAGAATTAAACGTATTGTTAAATGCCTGTTATTTATTTTGTTCCTACTGATAACGTTTCAAAAAAACTAGATAATTATAGGTAAAATGAAATGAATTATTATTTTAGCTGTCCTGTCTATAAAACATCTACTAGAGCTGGAGTGTTATCTACAACAGGACAATCAACTAATTATATAATTGATATTGAAATTCCTAGTTTAGATTAAATATCAAGTTTCTGGACTTTAAGGGGAACTGCAATGCTTTGTCAATTAAATTATTGATCAATTTATATTATTCCTCATATTAACATTTATATGTATTTTTAACTACTAAAAATTAGCAATAAAAAATATTATTTAATTTTTTGTAAATATTTATTTTAAAATATTATTTTTTTATTATCAAAATATAAATTAGTATTATATAATTTATTTTTTATTATATTTTTTATTAATTAAAATTATTTAAAAATTATAACTTTTTAATTTAATTTTTTGTATCAATTAATCTTTTTTATATATTTTATTATATATAAAATAAAATTTATAACTTACAAATAATTTTAATATTTAAATAAATTAAAATAATAAAATTTAGCTAAGTTAAATAAAAATATTTTAAACAAAAATTTTTAAAATTATTTGATAATAAATAAATGGATTAATTCTAAAAGAATATGAATAAATTAGACATTAAATTAGGGAAATAACCAGGAATTTCTTATACAGCTTATCAAAAATATATGGGGAAATTAAGATTAAGTAAATATAAAATTATTTAAATAAAAAGAAATTTAAGAATAAGTAAACGAATAAAAAAGGTAGAATTCAAGCCATCCTAGAATCCAAGATAATGATATAAAATAATAAGATAGATAAAAATGTCTCACATAATCTAATTAAAAAACCAAACAAAAAAGGAAAGAAAATTCCTGTGATCCTTCATCTAAAAAAAAATATAGTTCCTTTAATAATTAAAAAATGATGATAAAATTTAACTCAAAATAAAGATCAGTATCAGGTAAAAGAAAATAAAAAAAAGCTAACTCAAACTCGAACGTAAAAACTCCGAAAGTAGCAGATGAATTGAATGCATAGGTCTTGGAAAACCTGTGTACTTAAGTCTAAGAAAATAATATTTATAATTCCAAAATTCATTATTACAATCAATTATAAAATACGGAAGAAATTAAAAACTCAAACTCAAGATACTAAAGCTTTTATGATGTAAAAAGAGTTAAGGATGTTCTAAAGGAATCATTATTAATCGAAAACGAACTTTCTTTTTCAGATTAAAAAAGATTTGAATAAATAGAAGCTAGAAAGTTGCTGAGAAAAATTAAATGTGAATGTGGAGAAAAATAATCAATTAGTTATATTCTTCAATCTCTAATCAATAAAATTAATATATTGGGAGTAAAAAATGATTAAATAGATCATAAATATAAGGAATAAAGAAAGGAGAATCTAGACTTAATTAGATAAAAATAAAATTTAGAGAAAAAAAATGTTGAACTGTAATCAATAATTGATGTATAAGATTTAGAAAAGTTATAAGAATTAAAAGCAAAGAATTGCCTTAAAAATGGTATAGATATGCAAATTATAGAGAAAGAAAGAATTAGCTAAAAAATGGGTGTAGAAATATAAATGAAAGAAGGTGACATCGAAACATTTCACAAACAATGTTTAGAATACGAAAAAATATTGAACGAAAAAAAATTTCTTCTTTAAAATTATGAATAATAGTTAGAAGAATATAAAAATGTCGAATTTTTATCTTAATAACATCATATAAAAGAAGAAAAATTCAAATAATAAATTAATTAATTGACAATATAAAATGAAGAAATATTATATCAAAACAATCAAAAAGAAAAGAAAATAATTCTTCTAAATGAATATTTATAAGAAAAAGATGATTAATACCAACATTTATTCAATCAATATAAGAGAGATACTGATTATATTGCTATTTCTCCTAGTAAATTTAGAAATATTTAAATAGAAGATTCTTAGAATTATTAAATTAGAGCATTTGAAAAAGAATCAAATAATTTAAATTAATAATAAAGAATTTAATTATTATACTCTGAAAAAGAAAAAAACAATTTCATGATTAAAGAGGTCGGAAAAATGAAAGAAATATTACAAGGAGAACTGTAAAAAGTCCAAATGTCATGTAATTTACCTGAAGAAACATCTGTTAGAGAATAAATTATAATAAGTGAGATAAAACTAATAGATTAAAAAGAAAAAAATATGAAAGAAACTGAATATTTGTATGAAGTTGAGATTGATAAATTAACTAGCAATAAAAAAAATAGTACTTTAAAGAGTTAAGAATCTATAAATATAAAAAATTTCAATATTAATTTCGACGATGAAAAATATATGTAATAAGAGGTTGATAGGATTGTCAATGAGTAGCTTATAAGAGAAAAACTGTTATTGTAATGATGAAAATTTTTTATATATTTGTATTTTTTTATGTATTTTATTCAAAATATTTTATAAAAAGTATAAATAAATTTAAATATTTTTAATTATTTTTTTTAATTATAAAATTTTTATTTATTAATATTATTTTATAATACATAAAAATAATTTTGAAATTAAT
>Ga0209107_10002427_pt1 | contig 10352 bp, 8 predicted proteins | sample LakErihyJuly2011_2_FD_187460 | JGI IMG/M metagenome (GOLD analysis project Ga0209107, IMG submission 187460) | Freshwater microbial communities from dead zone in Lake Erie, Canada - CCB hypolimnion July 2011 (SPAdes) (version 2) | ecosystem: Environmental > Aquatic > Freshwater > Lentic >... | reverse complement strand
AAAGAAGAAGATATTGTGAAATATTTAGGTGATTCTGGTAAACCTCTATGCAATGGAAATGGAAATTTTCAAATGGGGAAAGCTGGTAACTATAATGTAAAAAATGAAAGTCAATGTATATGCAAACCTGGATTTGTTGGAAGAAACTGTCAGTATACAAATTCTCTTTGTCGTAACATTGGAAATATTGATAAAGATGGTAAATGTACTTATGATGTGCTTGTAGTTATGCCATATATAGATTTTGGTGGATATGGATTTTTTGTCGTAAATTGGATAAATTTATATAAAACATATAGTCCACCTTATTCAATTGATACTTTAAAAAAATCATTACTTGACATGTATAATAAGTATAATACATGTAATAAAATAATTGAATTACCAAAAACAAGTGCAAATTTTATTAATAGTTTGACAGACTATAGTCCAACAAATTTAAATAATGTAATTGCTAAAATAGTCGCAAATGAACCTGTTAATAATAAATATAACTATGATTTTATTGATTTTATTATACCTCATTCAACATATAACCCAACTATTACAGAAAAAAATATAAAAATAAACTCACTTGATGATATTGTAATATATTCTCATACAAATAATGTTTACTGTTTTATTGTACCAAAAACAATCATAGATACATTAAAATCATTAGATTCAAGAACAATACAGGAACAATTAAAAACAATAACATTAAATCAAAATTTATTAATTGTAAGTAGTTAAAACTATTTTTTATTATTTATAAATGAAAAATCAAATGTATCTAATTTTAATTATTGTAAGTCTTCTTTTAGTCTATTTTTTCTTTTATGAAAATACGGTACATCCAAAGCAAAAGTTGAAAGAATTAATTTCTAACATAGAATTGTACAATGAAAAAATTGGATTTACATGTGATATACCTTGTCCTGTTTATTATATCAATATGGATAAAGATATTAATCGAAGACAATTTATGGAGAAACAAATCCAAAAAATGCCAAATGTAAAGTTTACTCGTGTACCTGGATTTAATGGTTATGCTATAAAAAATAAAAATCATGATATTATTGACCAGATTGAATTCTTTAATAAATATGATAACATAACAAAATCAGAAATTGGATGTACAATGTCTCATCTTATTGCAATTAAAACTGCTTACCAAAATGGAGATGAAATTGCAATGATTTGTGAAGATGATATTTTATTTGATACATGTACATTAATTAAACCGATTCGTGAAATGATTCATGATGCACCTATTAATTGGGAAATTTTACAATTGTCTGCATTTGTACCTAAAGATGTGTATGATAAAAGTAAAAATCATCCTAATATTGAATATATTATAAATGATGGTAAAAAACAATTTTGGTGTAATGCATGCTATTTAATAAATAGAAATGGCATGGAAAAAATATTAAGAATGACTTTTACTGAAAACTTTTTTATAATTAATAGAATTTTAGATTTCCCTTCACAGGGTGTTGCTGACGTATATATTTATGAATTATGTAATTCGTTTACAGTACTACCTACTCCTTTTACAGTTGATAATACAGATAATGACAGTACAATTCATAAAGATCATACAGAATCTCATATAAATCATTCAATAAATACTTTAACAAAATTTAATTTACAAAGATTCTAGAATTTTTTTACATCAACACACACAAATTTTGTGTGTGTTGATAAAATTATTTTTAAATATTTTAATTCTTAAACTAGAAGCAAAAATTGAGAAATTTGAGAAGGGCTAAGAAATTCTTAGCCCTTCTTTTATGTAGCTCATTCTTGGTTTATTTTCATTTTATAATAATTATTAATTTAAATAATTATTAATCCTAATTTCACCCTTTAACTACTACAACTCTCGCAAATAGCCCTTAAATAAGCATCTCGTGGACAAACACCTTCAGCTACACCTGCATCTTTTAGAATCTGTTTACGATCATCTTTAATCCGTAAAATCGAGCTTGGATCCAATCCAAATTTAACTGCATCTACTGCCGGTTGTGTACGAAGGTAGTACATTCCCGTTTTCAATCCATTTTTCCAACTGTAGAAATGACTACTGTTTAATAAATTAAAATCAGGTTTTGCCATAAACAAGTTCATGCTTTGCATATGGTCAATAAAAGGTCCTCGTTCTACTGCTTGTTTTAACATATCCGTAATCTTTAATTCAAATGCGGTTTTGTAGATTTGTTTAATATGATCAGGAATTGACTTTACTTTCTGGACACTTCCATTATCATACAAAATCTCTTCGTATACCTTCTCATTCCATAATCCTAGCTTTTGCAAATCTGAAATCAAGTGTTGATTGACTACCGTGAATTCACCTGCTAACGTCTTTCGTAAATAAATATTACTTGTGTATGGCTCAAAACATTCGTTGTTTGACATTATTTGACTAGTCGATGCCGTAGGCATTAATGCTGTCAATAAACTGTTTCGGATACCATACAATGCCATTTCTTTTTTAAGATCAGTCCAATCTAGCGTCAAGTTTACATTGTCGTGTAAATCAAACTGTAAGAGGCCTTTTGAATGAGGAGAATCTTTATAACTTTCATAAGGTCCTTTTTCTTTTGCCAATTGGATACTCATTTGTACAGATCCATAGTAAATGTTCTCGAAAATCCTACGACTTAATAGACGAGCTTCTTCTGACGAATAGGCCAATCCCAATAGGCAGAAAACATTGGCTTGTCCCTGGATACCAATACCAATAGGACGATTTTCAAAATTTGTTTTACGTGTTTCAGGTGTAGGGTAATAGTTGCCATCAATTACATTATTTAAATTACGTGTAGCCACACCAGCAACATGTTGCAATTTTTCAAAATTAAAAACACCATTTTCAACAAATTGTGGAAGACAAATACTTACGAGATTACAATTATGAACAACAAATCCTTCAGCAATAAAATTATGAGTATTAGGAACATTTAAATCGTATACTTTTTCTTTTCCAATATATGTGAAAGATTTCAATTTACAAAAATTTTTTTGAATTGAATTAGAAATATGTAATAAAATTTTATCAGTAAAAGATAAGTCAATAGCTTTTTTCCATTCATATAATTGTTTAGTTCTATTATAAACAGCAAATAAATGATTACCAGTTACTTTTATTGGTTTAGTTCCAGTACATTTTAATTCATAAATATCTTTTTCACCATTATCTATCAATTTAGCAGTAACAAATTGTTCTTTATGGATCATACTAGTATCATTATCAAAATAACTTAATACTTTTTCATTATCACAATCTTTAATGCATTTGTATCCATTTTCTGTTAAAATTTGAGTATCTCCCGTAAAACACACGGCGATATTATCTTTATTTGAAAAAAGTGCAATTTCATTACATTGGCCAGTTAAAACTCCATTAAAAATTCCCATTCCTCGTTTTGATTCTGTAAAACAATATGTATCTGAAACACGTCCATTATTAGTTACAGAATTTACATAGATAAATTTAGAGTTATCTTCTTTTTGAATAGTTGATACTTTAAATAATTTAGTATGAAACCCAAGCAGATATAAAAACGATATATTAGGATTTGAGACTTCTAAGCAGTAAATCGAACTTAATTTATTAACTTTTGTATGAGGATTACATCCTAGTGTTTGTAACATGTACTTTACTTTTTCAAGAAAATCATGATTAGGTGAAGATACTTGATATCCATTATTATCAATAAATCCAATTGTATCAAATAGTTCACCAAGCCATTTTATTTTGAATGAAATATCAGCTAGAATAGGAACATCATCTGATTTATATTCTGTGTGATCACTTTCTGTAATGATAGGATAATTATAATTAATTAACTTCATTCCTTCTCTTAAATCTTGAGCTTCAATTTTATCAAAACTATTACCATTATCAATATAAAATTTATGGTAAGGAGTACAATCAAGAGAACTTCCATTTGAAAATGTAACAGTGACTAATGATTGATTTTCACCTGTTTTAAAAACAGTAGTATCACTAAACTCAAACCCATTCCATACTTTTACTTCTTGATTTTCTAGAGATTGAATAGGATAATAGCCTTTTTTTGTTAAGATCATTGTTTCAGGAGCAACACATAAATTTGAATTACGAATGACGCCAAGATGTTTTTGCATACTTTTACGATTAACTGTATCTTTATATGAAATATAGGGCATTCCAGTTTCAATTTGATTTTCAAGAATATGATTCCATAAATCACGAGCTTTTACTGTTTTACGACCTTTATTAGCTTTTTCATAGGATGTATAAAGTTCTTCAAATTCTTCTCCATAACTATCAACTAAGCCTTTGCATTCATCTGGACACATTAATGTCCAATCACCGTCTTCTTGTACACGTTTCATGAACAAGTCAGGTACCCATAGAGCAATAAACAAGTCACGTGCACGTAAGTTTTCATCACCTGTATTCTTACGTAATTCAATAAATGCATAAATATCTGGATGAAATGGTTCTAAATAGCACGCAATACTTCCTTGTCTTTTTCCTCCTTGATTGATGTATCGTCCAACCATTTCAAGAGTTTTACAAAGAGGAATAATTCCTTCTGATTTTCCGTTAGTGCCTTTGATTACGCTACCTTTTGCACGAATATTTGATAGAGATAAACCGATCCCACCAGCCCATTTAGAGATTTTTGCAACATCAGAAATCATTTTGAAAATATCTTCCAAGTTATCCTCACAAGAAAACAAGTAACAAGATGATAATTGAGGCTTTTTTGTGCCTGAATTGAATAGAGTAGGCGTAGCATGAGTAAAATAAAGAGTACTTAGTAAATCATACGTTTCTTTGAGTAATGACAATTGATTTTCTTGATTAATTAGACCATGTACTTGAATGGCAACACGCATCCACATATGTTGGGGACGTTCAACGATTTTTCCGTTAATTTTAAATAAGTAAGAACGTTCAAGAGTTTTAATTGCAAAATAGTCAAAAAGGTAATCACGTTGATAATCAAACATTTGTTGAATTTCTTCTTCATTAGAAGATACAAATTTATAAAATTCTTCAGAGACTATACCAGCATCGTATTGTTGTTGTACTACATCAGAATATTTTTCAAGAGTAGTTTTAATGATATTACTTACTAAGATACGACCACCTAATTTATTGTATTCAGGATGATGATGAGCTTTTGTTGCACATATATCAGCAGAAAGAATATCTAAATCAACTGTTTTAATACCGTCAAAAATTCCATTAATAGTATCCTTTGCGATTAATAAAGGGTCAACATTTTCCAATCCAAAACAAAGATCACTGATACGCTTTGTGATTTTGTCAAACGAAATTGTTTCATGTTTACCGTCTCTCTTAATAACTTGCATCATTATTTAATAATTGAATTCTTTTTTAAAAAAGAATTCAATTTTATTTTTAAATTTATTTTTTTAAACTGATCTATATCGTAACACTGATTTTCTAAATAAATTAACAAGCTTAATATTATTGGAAAATAAATAGAATTTATTTAATTACTTTTCAATCTATCTTTATCTTCGTCACCACTTCCCATTAATTTAAAACTAACCCAAATGATGATAATCACACCTATTGCGATAAGAAAAACATAACCCCAATTTTTAAGAAAATCAAACAATCCTTCTAATATATTAGCACTCTTTTCAGCAACATCTATAACAAAATTAGCTAAATCTGAAACTAACATCAATGGATTATAATCTTTATATGAATAATAAATAGAACCGTCTTTACAAACCTGATTTTTAACATTAGGACATTCACAGAATGGATAGTTTTTATCTTTATTTTCACAATCAGGTGGAGTTTGTGGAATTCCACAAGAACATAAAGGTTGATTTGATTCATCTTTATAAAAGTCATTACAAGATTTTAAGTGTAAAGGTGTTTGACCAGTTTTATACTGATAACATCCTGACAATAAACTAGAAATTAAAAATAAAGCACCGATTAAACTTCCACAACCAAGTATAAATAAAGCAAAAGTCCATTTCCAAGAACCATTATCTTGTGATTCAATTTTTTCTTTAGTTCCATCTCTATTTCCCTTTTCTTCCAATTTTTCTTTTAAATCTTCAACAGATTGTTTATATTCATCTATACTATAATTAATTTCTTCATCACTTGCATCTGACTCAATTAATTGTTTTAATTTATCAAATGCACCATCACGGACTTTTGATTCAGAAATAGAGTCAGATGAAGAAGAAAATAAACCTTTTATTGATTTACAAACTGAATCGTACATTTTACCAAGTGAATACCATGGTCGATTATTTTTTAATTTTTCAATTTGTTTTCTTATATTTTCAGGAGAAGAATCTTTAGTAATTGACTCTAAACAATCCATTACTTCTTTTGTTTGTTCAGGATCATATTTAGATGTATCAATTACGTCTTTTGCTAAAATTTTTGCCTTATCAAGTAATTTAGATCTAATTACATTTCTTGCATCAGTTGAACTTTTTTCAAGATCTGATCTTAAACTTTCAATTTCTTTTAAACTTTCTTTAATATCAGGAACTTCCTCTGGATGTATATCATGTACTTCTTCCATCTATTTATTTTTACCAAATAAATTAAATTCAAATAAATCAAATTGTTTCAATAACATTAATGTAAAAATAAAACATATGAATAAAATACCCATATATTGAATCATTTTATTTGAATCTTTAAACTGTCGATGACTAATATTAGCTTTAGCAATATTCTGATTAATTTTGTCAAACTTTCCAACAATTTCATCTTGTATTTCTTGTGTTATGACTGCTTCTTCATTAAACACAGATTGCCATTGATTTTGTAAATCATCTTTATTTTTTTTTGCTTTAACAATTGCATCGTTAATATCATCTAATTCAATTTGACACTGTATTCCTGGTGAAATGATCATTGCTGTAAGCATCGTAATTCCCAATACTGCCATAAAAGCCATTTATTTTCAACAACATTTTTTTTGGATCAAAAAAAAGAATATAATTATAAAAATCAACATATATAAAAACATAATAAATAATTCATCTTTATATAAACTATCATTAATAAATTGAGTTGTATTATCGTTTAATTGTAGAAGAGATTTTTCAGTGACTTTATTTAGAATCAATAAGTTTGAAATCTGTAATTCAATATTTTTATTAGATTGTAAAGCTGATAAAGATGATAAATCTCTTATTTCATTTTTTATACTACTTAATTCTGATGACGCTTTATTTAACGGATCATACAATGATCCTGCTCCGAAAAGTGACAAAAAGCCATTTCCTAATCCACTAAAGAAATTAGCCATTTTTATTTATAAAAAAGTTTTATTTTCATAAATAAACATGGAAACAAGTAAAATTATTATGCTTGTAATCATTTTAGCTGGATTTATTACAATGATGTACTTATTCAGAAATTCTATTAATAGATCGTGTACAGAAGGTGATATTTATGATGAAAATTTAAAAAGATGTGTTATAAATTGTTCTTTAACTCAGCCAAATACTCATTATGATTCAGATAAAGATGCATGTGTAAGCAACTGTATCAATGGAGAAATAATTTGTGGAGATAAATGTATGAATAACAATCAAAAATGTTTAAATGGCAATGACGGTAAAAATCACATATGTAACTCTAACGAAGAGTTATGTGGTTCAACTTGTTACAATTTTAAAACACATCAATGTATAAAAAATGTTATCTATAGTAACAATAAAGTATGTGATCCTAAAATACCTGTAGTATGTGGTGATAATCAACAGTGTTCTCATAGTAAAACAGACTGTATAACATGTCCAGATGATAGACAATTATGTGGCATTAATAATATTTGTTGTGACAAAGGTCAATTTTGTGAATCAGATGGAACATGTAAATCGTGTGATCCAGTTACACAAACAGTATGTGGCAACACATGTTGCACTAATGACCAAAAATGTTCTGGAAATGGTAAATGTATTACATGTTCAACAGAATTATGTGGTGAAGAATGTTGTGAAGCTGGTATGCAATGTGCAAGTGGTAAATGTTGTGATTCTGATCATGTATATACTGATTCTAATGGAAAAAAAGAATGTTGTATAAATAAAACTTGTGGAGGTAAATGTTGTGATTCCACTCGTCAATGTCAAAATGATAAATGTATGATTTCATGTGGAAATAATATTTTTTGTGACCCAGAAACAACTATATGTATGCAAACAAAAGATCCAAAAACACCTTTTTATTGTGCAACAATTGGATGTGAATGGGATCAAATAGATTATAATCCTGTAGATATGCCTATATCATCTACTCAATCACAAAAGGTGTGTTCAGATAATACAACTGGTAAATTGTATATCACACGACAATTAGATAAAAATTTGTCTAGATCTGTTCATACTAAACAATATAAAAATTCTAAAGCAAAATGTGGAGACGAAGATTGTAAAGGTCGATTAATGGAAGAAGGTATACAGAATATTATTCACGATGGACTTGGATGTTCAGGTGATTTTAGTTGTAATGATATGTTAGTTGAAAGTCTTGCTAACTGTCCTTTTAATGATATTAAACGTTGTTGTACGGGAAAAGATGGTAAGTATACAGGACAAGTATGTATTGAAGGAGAAACATGTGATGATGGATTTTGTACATCATGTGTAGATACTCAATGTAATAATAAAGGTAAATGTTCAAAAACAATTTCAAATAAATGTGATTGTGATGATGGGTATGATCCAGCTAATAATTGTCAAATGTGTTTAACTGATGTACAGAGAGATCTAAACAATAACTGTCGTAAATCCAGTTATATTGCTGGATTTAACTGTTGGCATATTGGGTCTGATATACATAATTTTATTTTAGCTGAATATGATTCTACTTATATAAATCATTCTAATCCTAGTGTAGATGGTAAACTTTTTAATTTCAATAAAACAAATTTAAAAAAATTTACAAAAATGATATTTCATATATCATATAGTGATTGTAGAAATTGTGACATTACACAATTAGAAGATAATAAATATCAATTATGCAATGGTTGGTCTGACGTTTGTCGCATTGGATATTTTAATCATGATTTAGTTTTAGATATAAATAGTGTTATTGATACATTTGATAATAATAATATGTCTATAGGAATGAATTGGGGTAAATTAGATAATAGTGGATATAAAGCAAGAATAGAACTTTATTTAATTTAAATCTTAGCAACCATCGGAAACACCTCTGAAATCACTTTTGCACATTCTATGGCAACCAACATATGTTCTTTCTGTGTACCATTCTCTGATCGAAGATCAATATAATGAATCCATGAACGAAGAGTTCCATTCATGTACAAACGAGATACTGTATTTCCTTCTGGTAAAACGCATCGGGCCTGTTCTTTAGCAAGTCCATTTTCAATCGCCCATTGGTATGCTTCTACTGACATTTTAATTACTTCTTGTTGTTTCTCTTCCCATTTTTTACTTAATTCTTTATTATCATCACTTTCAATTAATTCTACACTATTTTGTCGATTTTTTTTATCTTGCAAACGAGCTTCACGTAGTACAAAATCTAGTTCCTTAGTTGGATCAGCATAACGTTGACTGAATTCCTGAAATGAAAAGGATCGATGACGAAGCATTTGACGTGCAATATCTCTAGTCGTTTCAATTTCTAAACATACATTAACCATTTCTAGAGGTGACCAGTGCTTATTCTTGCAAAGATATGTGATTAATTTTTCTGAAGTTGAAGTATTCATTTGATTAGAAGGGTTGGAAACGCGACTACAAAAAGCAATGAGATCTGTCATATCTTTTAAACCTTGTTCAATCAATTCATCGTTTGGTTTGCTGTAAGAAATAAGTTTTACTTTCATTTTTATTATAATATTAAAGTATTAAATAGGTTAATTAAAAATGATTTTTAATTAAAATAAAAATAAACAATTAAAAAACAATAAATGCATACTCTTTACTTTGACGGATGTTCTAAATCCAATCCTGGTAAAGCTGGTGCTGGTTCTGTTTTATATGATGAAAATGGAACAGAAATTGGTGCATGGCATTCTTTTGTTGGTGAATGTAAAACCAATAATGAAGCTGAATATAGTGGATTGATATTAGGACTACAGAATTGTCTTGAAAAAAGTATTAAAAATGTAGTTGTAAAAGGTGATTCTTTGCTTGTTATTCGACAAATGAAAGGAGAATACAAAGTGAAAGCATTGACATTATTACCATTGTATCAAAAAGCAAAAGAATTAGTAGTTTTATTTGAATCTATTTCATTTGAACATGTCTACCGACAAAATAATAAAAGAGCCGATGAATTATCAAACATGTTTATTCATTAAATTTGATTTTTT
>Ga0209107_10002425_pt1 | contig 10357 bp, 20 predicted proteins | sample LakErihyJuly2011_2_FD_187460 | JGI IMG/M metagenome (GOLD analysis project Ga0209107, IMG submission 187460) | Freshwater microbial communities from dead zone in Lake Erie, Canada - CCB hypolimnion July 2011 (SPAdes) (version 2) | ecosystem: Environmental > Aquatic > Freshwater > Lentic >... | reverse complement strand
CATCAAACTCGTTAGTTCCTTGCACCGCCACTATCATTTTTTCTCCCACCGTTTAAGTTATCCAGTATGAATAACATTTTATTTACTTCTTTTGGCGACATCGTTGATATGTCTATTGGCTTTCCAGTCTCTGGTCTAACCTGACCATTGGCCGTATCTCCAACATAGAACATATTATTAGATACCCAATATGCTTTTTGATCTATTACAAGAAACTTAGTAGTTTTCTTTTCTTTCCAAATCTTAGATTGAGAAGAAACAACTTCGTTATCAAAAATATCTCTAAAGAAAAATTCTTTTAACATGTTGTGCATATCGCTTTGACGATATAATATTTTATTAAAAGATTTCTTTTGTTTTTTACTTATTACTATAAGTATAGAGGAAAACACAGCCAATGTCAAGCCAACAATTAAGGCAATCTCCATGGTTTCTCCTAACTATTTAGTTATTTTTTTTGTTAGTAATATTTTTTTCTGATGCTGGTTCTGTAAATAAAACCCTATTAAGTTTTAACTGTGATTGCAACAGATTAAACTCCATGTCTGTTGATTTTTGTTTATAAAACGTAACTAATTGTTTTATTTCTTCAATTGTTAAATCTTCCATAATTTATTCCCCCCTTGTGCTAAATGGACTTCCTAGCCATATTTTTTCTGTCTTGTTTTTTTCACGTTCAACGATGCTGCGACTCCATGAGAAGCCAGCATCTCCACCCCATGCATCCCACATTATTCTTCCATTTGATGGAAACTCTGGTCCATCAAAAAAACCCTTACCTTTTTTATCTACTTCATGACGTGAAAAGAAAGAGTACATTCTCTTAACAGTATCAAGAGACATAGATGCACCGTTAACGATATCGGTTGCTCTACCCCAACCTACGGGAGTTCCAGCACCAGTTGCTTTTCCATCTTCTTTCCACTTCAAGGCTCTACGTGCAGCAGCCTTCATACCTGCATTAGGTGAGTATGTCTCTGCCATTACTTGTCCTTCTTTGGATGCTTCACTTCATATGGACCAAGAATAGATTTAACTGTACCGTTTTTATTCATGCGTACAATCTTTCCATCCTTAATTTGTGTTGCATTAAATGATTGTGCTTTTTTCTTTGGCATTATTTTAAAAATCCATTCCAAAAGTTATCTGATGATATTTCTTTTTCAGACTTATATGTTCCACCACGACGCTTATATTCTTGAACAACCCAAGAGTTTGCAACTGCAGAAGGATATACATCAAACTTATCTTTTGCTGCTTGAACAACTCTTGCATAAAGTTTTGGATTAGAAGGTGTTGATCCTCCACGACGTGGCTGAATCATTTCACCATAGTTAGGCTTTTTTGCTTTTTCCATTCCATCTTCCATTTCTTCTGATTTTCCAATTGATGAATCATACATTGCCATTGCAACTTCTGAATCCATTTCTTCGCTATCCTCTTGCATGTTGTGATTGTTTATGTCTGCAATCTTTGCATCCCTATACATCATTCCAATACTATACGCTGTGGGTTCCCACTTGCCATCTTCTTCTTCATAAATTCTTACAGACATTGCTGGATTTTCTGGTGGCATTGATTCAAGAGCATACTCAGATCCAGGAGTCCCTAGCGTTCCACCCTCAACCATAATATGCTCTACAACGCCATGCATAACACCCTCAGATGTCATGCCCATAACAAAGTCGCCTTCTTTTATCATATACCGATTATATCAGACTTTAGTTCTTTAGCAGTCTTTTGACTTCTTCTAGTGCCCAGATTTCTGGCTTAGTTAGTTTAGAAACCTCAGACTTATCAAGACCTTTTGCAGATATGGTGACTATTGGATCTGCCAAGAAAAAATCAATATTTAAATATCCTTTTTCCCATAGATTTAAAAGGTCTTTATTTACTACCTTAAGGTGGTCTTCATACATATCTGGCATAACCTCTTGCAGTTTAGGGGTTACGGCATATAGGAATTCTCCAGTTTCAGCATCTAGTCCAGCAACCTCTAAAGCCCCTTGAAGTATAAGATTGTTTATTAGATCATCTTCAGGGCTGCTCATACCTAATCAACTCCTCTAACTGTTGCCTTGTTTGTGCTCCAGTCACACGATGAATTTCAGAATTATCTTTCATTAAAACAAAGGTAGGTACAGATTTAATTTCAAAGTCTTGAGTCATTTCAATTTCTGAATCAACATCAATGATAAAAAATTTAGCCATGATTTGCTCACGATTTAACTCTTCAACAATTGGCCTTGTTTTTTTACAAGGACCACACCAATCAGCAGTAAAATAAAGAATCATTTTCATTTATCTTGCTCTAATTTTCCACGTCATAGTCTTTGGCCCTTGATTGATCATCTCAAACATATTATACTCAAATTCATCTTTAAGTTCCATATACAGTTCTGGATGAACCTCTTGTAACTTATCTGTAATTGAATAAGTCATCTCACCAGATTGATCAATTCCAGACATCTCAATAGCACCCTGTACTATTAGATGCTCTAATAAAGCCTGGCTTTTTGGATTCACTACTTACCTGATTTTAATCTAGCCTTTTTAAGTGCTACAAAATCCTTAACCTTGGTATCTCCAAGATATCCCCAGGCATAACCGTCATTAATCATCATGTCATTAAGAGATACAGTGTTGCCATCTACATATACCCAACCTAAAATGCGACCATACTTTTCAGATGAGTCCATTTTTTCAGTCTTAATAATAACAGACTTAGCGTCCTTTAGAGACTTCTTTAGATATTCCTTGGCTTCAAGACCAAGAGCCTTTTCAGCAAGATCTTTTGTGCGGGACTCAGGGGTATCAATACCAGCCAGCCTTACACGGGATGCAAATAGAATATCAAACCCTAAATCAATTAGAACGTCAATGGTATCTCCATCTACTACGTTCTCTACTTTTCTTACATAGTATTCATACATTATTTATACCGCTAACTTTTCTCGTTCGTCAATTATTGTTAATGCAAAAGACATCATTTTTTTATATCCCCCTGCATTATTCATAATTTTATTGTAGTGATGCCCACAAAACATTAAGTCTCCAGATATTCCAGTTACTTTCACAAGTGCCTCTGATGCACAGGAATCACAACGATCTGTTGCTTTTAATAGCCATTGTTTTTCTGCAACATCTTCTGTAATTGTCATATTCATATTATACTGCTACTTTCTGTTGTCGGTTGAGTAAAATCCAGTACCGTTAAATATAGCGGTAGGAGCAGACCATTGTCTTGTCATTGTTTGATTACAGCACAATGGTTCTCTATCTTCACCAAATTCTCTTTTAAATTCAATAGATATTGAACACACCGTGCATTTATAATCATAAACTGGCAATTATTTAACCTGATTTCCTTTGCTACCACCAGAAGATTTAGTTGCTACTGACTTCTTAGCAGCATCTGGAGATTTTGCTACGGCTGGAGTTGCTGCTAACTTATTTAGTAATGGAGAATTTTCTTCGCCAGTATAAACTGGACGACCCCAACCAACTACAGCATTAACTAACTTTCTCTTATTATTTTTTACATAACCACGAGTCTTCTCAACACACATTCCTCCGTTGCGCTGATCTCCCTTAGCAGTTCCTGAAGTGTTTCCTTCAACAACCTGAATAGTTCCATCACCATTGTTCTTAATGCAAAGACCAACATGTGAAATACGATTTACACCGTCTTCTGGGAAATCAAAAAAGATCCAGTCTCCAGGAGTTGGATCGTCATTACGAGCATCTGACCAACGGCCTTCTTTTTTAAACTGATCTGATGCTGCCACTGTTGAAGCAGACTTTGGGAACTTTGAAACTCCCGCAGTAAATGCACACCAAGAAACAAATGACTGGCACCATGGTTGGAAGTTTACCTTCATCCATGCACCGTACTTGGTTTCATTGTCTTTTGGACCCTCAATAGTTCCAATTTCTTTCTTTGCAATTTCTATGATTGCTTCTACGCTACCCTTTACTGCCATTTTTTATCTCCTAATTTTAAGGGGCAGTTTAAAGACATACCTAGGTCTCTTATATAATTATAGCCTATATACTACTTTTTAGCAACCTTGATTTCAATAGTCTTTGGCTTTTTATCTTCAGGAATAATACGATCTACATTAATATGTAGCATACCATCCTTCATTTCTGCACCAGTTACTTCCATATATTCTCCAAGAGCAAATGATCGTACAAATTTACGACCAGCAATACCTTTATGAACTACTTCGGCATCTACTACCTCTACAATCTCACCCTTAATAATAAGAGTTCCATTGTCTACTGAGATATCAATATTTTCTCTGGAAAATCCAGCAACAGCCAAAGAAATCCTATATGTATCTTCATCTAATTTAAGAAGATCATATGGAGGATATGTCTGTGAGTTTGTTTTATGTGCGGTATTTAAACGGCCTAACTCTCTGTTAAAGCCAATAAAAAAAGGATCATTAAATAGATCCATTGCGTGTGTTACTACCATTTTATTCCCCTTTCAAGCGAATAAGTTAATAGGCCCCATAAGGCGACCTATACACTATTATAGCAAACATTTTGAGCGAATAGCGGGAATCAAACCCGCACATTAACCTTGGCAAGGTTACGCACTATCACTATGCAATATCCGCACTGCTGGTCTGGCAGGGTACGATCCTGCGACATCCGAATTAACAGTTCGGCACTCTACCAACTGAGTTACAGACCAAAACCTTTTAAAAAAACCATCCCCAAGAAAACAAGATTGATTCAAAAAAGTTAATATTAAATATTAATAATTGAAATTGGCTGGCCCACACTGAAAAGTCAAACTCTTCAAGAGTTGTGCGCTGATCAAATAAAATAGTTTCATTTCCAGCAGCAATTTTAACAGTCGTACTTGTTGGCATTGTTGTTGGAATTAATTCTGTAATTGCTCCAACAGTTGTATCTTCATACCTAAAAATTTTACCATTACCATTTGGAGTAGAAACAGAAACATCAACATTATTTACATCATCATAGAATGTTTCTACTTTTGGTTTATCATTAAGCGTGGTTGGCATAGTAAAACTTCCATTACTATTTAATGTGGCACCCATAAAACCACCTTGATTTAAGCCAGTTGTTGGGTTTGCTTTTACCTGTGGAACAACTCTCATACCGTGCAAATATCCAGACCCACACTCTGATGGCTGACACACAATAATATTTACAACTTTGTCTGCTTCCATAACTGCATAAGTTTCACATGGATCTTCTACAGAACATGGACCAGCATTTGCATTTGAAACAAAAAATGTAGAAAACAATACTAATAAAACTCCACTTAAAACTGCTTTAATCTTCATTATTTCTCCCTGTTAGTTTTCTTTGATTTTAATTACTACTTGGCAAGGGTCTCCGCCCTCTTCCCATTCTTGTTGCTCTTCTTCATTCATATAGGGATCACCCTCGTGAGTATTACAGAACGGTTCAGTTACCCATCCCCGCTCAATTCCGTTTTCAAGCCAAATCTCAAACTCTTTATAGTCTAAGTCTTTGTCTTGAATATTGTTTAAAATTTGTTCCCATTCTTCAGACATACTATAAGTGTACTCCTAAAGGCTTACTACGTCAACTGGCCCCATGCAAGATGGGTTAAATTTAATTGCAGCATTTACTGCTTGCATTACTCTATTCCTTGCATTTTTTTGTTTATCTGTTGCATATAGCACTCCATAGGCATACTCTGCTCCAGAACCCATGGCCAAATACGGTAGAGTGTATTTAGATAAAGACATATCTGCAGAACTGTGTTCATATATTTGTCCACGAACACAAATAATTAAACCAAGGTCTCCATCTTTAGATGTATCTACCCAGAACTCATTATAAAATTCTTTTAATTCTTTGACAAACTTAGTCTGCATAAACCTGTCTGTGTCTTTAATGTTGGGAGCAGTTGGCTTAAAGTTATAACGGATTCTTTCTCCGTCCATTGCTCCAGCATACCCAATAAGATAAGGGCCTATCTTCCAAACCTTTGGTGCTTCAAGTGCTAGAATGGTTCCATCATCTGATGCTCCACGATCTCCAGCCATGTAAACTTTATCTTCATGGCGAACAACAGCGATGCAAGTCATGACAAACCCCTCCCAGATTAGGTATATTTAAGTATACCATTGCCCCAGGAGGGGTGTCAAGCAAGGTCTAGATTATGACTAATTAGCCTTTTTGTCTACTGATTTAAACGCATCATTGATTTCTGACAATGAAAGTTTTCCATCGTCCAAAAAAGCCCTAGCCAGCCTTTCAATAACTGTTGCTACTCCTAAGAGTCCTGCAAGCATAACTGCCTGTACAGTTTCAATTCCTACTACGGCTCCTGCTCCCAAGACTGATAGTCCTGATGCTGCAAATACCGCAAGAATTCTCATTAGAATGTTTGTTATTGCTTTTTGTGGGTGCTCCTGCTTTGGGGGTTCTACTATTTTTTTAGTTGCCATTACTCGTCACCCTTTGAACCCTTAGCACCAAAGTAGCCACCAATAATTCCGATGACACCGCCAAGTGCTGTTTGAACAAGAGTCATAACATCTGAAGAAACCTCTACGGCTTCTCCCGTTGCCTGTGTTTCCATTGCTGCAACTACATAGTCTCCAAGAATTGCCATTCCAATTGCAACCATTACTCCTGCTGCAAGTATAAACATAACTTTATCTTTCATTTATTTATCCTTTCTTAACGGGATTGTTATTAGCCAGATAATTGTTGTTGCCATCACAGCAATACCAACAATGTCTCTTGCTGATCCCGTCAAAGTTAGCCATGCGATAAAGAAGCCAAGGAGGGTGAATGCCTGTGCAATTAATTCCATTCCTGCGTCTCTAAACCACTTGATTAATCCTTTGAGCATTTTGCCTACCAGGTTGATGGCTTTATTGATTATTTTCATTTATTCCTCCTTATTACTGATGCCGCTATTTGTGATGCAATGACCACTGGGACAATTACTTCTTGTGCTTTCTCTCTCTGATCGTCTGTCATATCCATACCTAACTCAGAGAAATTAGATAGGAGTTCTGTAACATCCACTTCAAATACTGCTCCAAGTGGGTCTGCCAAGAATGCTTCTGTTTGTACTTCTGTTACTGCATCTGCTAATGTAAATGGCATTGGGGTTTCTCCTGCATCCCCTGCTCTATCTGCGAACTCAACAAATGCTTCTGCAAGTGCTGGGTTAGATTTCATCTGCTCAGCAATCTGTGCAACTTCTGAAGTCTTAATACCAAGGTCTTGTGCCACCTCAGCCTTTGCTTCTTGAGTCAAGGCTCTGAGTGTTTGGCTAACTGCTGTAATTTGTTCAGGGGAAAGAGTAACTAATTTATTATCACTGCTTGTAAGGTTAGCAATAACATTAGATAGATCTTCTTCTGTTCCAGTTCCTTTTTCAGGAACAAGTGCTGCTAATACTTCATCAGTAATTTCTACATCTGGTTCATTCCAAGGGTTCTCTTCTGGCTTTGGTTCTGGTCCAGGTTCTGGAGATGGTTCTGGGGCAGGCTCCTCAGTTGGTTCTGGGCTAGGTTCAGGAGTTGGTGGTTCCTCTGGGGTAGGCTCAGGTGTGGGCTGGTCTGTAGGGTCTACTGTAGGCTCTGGGGTAGGCTCAGGGGTTGGTGGTTCCTCTGGGGTAGGCTCAGGGCTTGGTTCTGGTGTAGGTGGTTCCTCAGCAGTAGGTTCTGGACTTGGCTCAGGAGTAGGTGGCTCTTCAGCAGTTGGCTCTGGGCTTGGCTCTGGGGTAGGCTGATTGTTTGCAGCGTTGGCTGCTGCTTGGGCAATAGCAGATTGAATTTCTCTTTGTGACTGCTCGTCATAGTAACGCCATGCGTTATCAATTGCACTATTGAGATTATTAATTGCTTGCTCGTATCCATCTTCAGCATTATTTTTATTTTGCAATGCCGTTGCAACATTTAAGACTGAGTTATTATATTCGTTTGTTTTATTAGTTAAATCTTGATTGTAATTATTTAATGTTGAGACTGCTTGGTTATAAACATTTAACTTATCATTGTAGACATCCTGTGCTAAGTTCTTTGCAGCAAGGGCATTGTTGTAGTCGTTGGTTTGTTCTTGGGTTGCTCCAGATCCATGAGAAAATGTATTTAGATTACAACTAAAGTTTTGTCCCCATACTCTTGGATTTCCAGCATAGTCACATCCTGCACCAGTCCATCCTCCAGGAATACCCCAACCAAGATGATAAGATCCAGGTCCTCCACCGTTGTACCACCAAATCTCTACATCAAATGTTTTGTCTGTAGTTACATCATATACAGGAGAGTAATCACTCCAAGTTGTTCCTTGCTCTACCCAGTTGTCTATGGCCAATGATCCGTCAATATACATTCTAAAACCATCATCTGTATATCCTGCAAAGTATGCTTGCGTAAACCATGATGGAACAGTTATCTGTCCAGTAAATTTAACTATAAAGTTTTCATATCTATTACCACAAACTGGGCGAGTCATATAGTTTCCATTTAGTGTTCCACTACATAAGAATTGATCTGTGGCTGCAAGTCCATTAACTCTAATTAGACTATAAACATCGTATGCCAAACCAGCAGAACCAGCACTGTCTAATGCTTGCTGAGCGTTTGAAAGATTAATGTTGGCTACTCCAAGTGCATCGTAGGCATCATTCTTATTGTCTAAAGCAGTGGCTACTGTTACTGTTTGTCCGTCTACTGCTGATTGGGCTAAGTCTTTTTCTTCAAGTGCCGTGGCTTTTGCGTCAAGAGAATCATCATATAGGTCAGAGGTTTGAGTCTGGGCTTCTTTTGCAGATACTGCAAGGTCGTACTTCTCTTCTGCCTCTTCAATTAAAGATATAAACTCATCCTTGTATCCTAGGTCGTCTATACTATTGTTAAGTTCTTCAATTTGTTGGGCTGCAACTGTGAGGGGGTCGTCTGAATTAGCCTCTGTTGGTGCTATAAATAACCATCCAAAAGCAAGTAAAAGAACTGTAGATATACGCAAAAGTTTATTCAAGTGGTGGGCTCTCCTCATGCTTATTATATCAAACTATTCAATTAAACATAAACATATAACAAAAAAGGGAGCCAAATTAATGGCTCCCCTAATTGTTGGACTAATTACTTAAGGTAAGTAACCTTGGCCTTTGGATTCTTTGCATTCCACTTCTTTGCAAGTGCATTGAAAGCATCCTTAATTGACTTAAGTGCAGCAGCATTATCTGCTGTTAACTTAGCGATAGTTGCATCCTTAGCAAGGACAACTGCATCTGAAGCAGTCTTTGCATCAGCAAGTGCCTTAGCAGAAGCAGCCTTTTCAGCAGCAATAGCAGCAGCCGATGCTGCCTTCTCTGTTGCTAGTGCAGCAGCAGCATCAGCGTTAGCCTTTACAACTGCAGCATCTGAAATTGCCTTAGCAGCAAGTGCTGCATCCTTTGCAGCAATCTGTACAGCAAGTTCTGAGATTAGATCACGAACTGTAATTTCTGCAAATGGTGCAAGTGTGCGAGCAGTCAAACCGACTACGTCTGCAGATGCAGCATCAGAAGATGTTGTTGGAGCAAATGTAATAAGTGCTCGTGAACCAGTTGATGGAAGTGTTGCAGTAAACTTTGCAACTCCAAAATCTGAAAGTGTGGCACCAGTTGATACTGTTGCTGTTTCTAGTGTTGCTGTTGCAGCAAACACTGTTGCAGTTAGAGACTTACCAGAAACCTTGTTTCCAAATACGTCTGTTGCTGTAACTGAAATGTCTTGCTTTGTGCCAGCAGCACCTGCTGCAGGAGCAGATACTGTTAGATTATTAATCTTTCCAGCAGTTCCTTGTACGTAGTAGGTAAGTGTTGTTCCACCATTAGTAATTACAACTGTACCAATTGCTGTTGTCTTTGTGTAGACATAAAATGTTGCTGTTGTTCCTGTACCAGTTGCAATTGTCAGAGATGACGATCCTGATGTTGCTCCTACTGGCGCAGCGGTTGTGTGTAGTGCAGATACGATTGTTGCATTTGTTGCTGCAACTGTTACGTTTGTTCCAACATCAACTGTTGCAATAAACTTTAGTGCATCTGCTGCATCAACTGAGTTATCTGCAGGGACTGGCAATGATGCAGGCGTTGCGATTGCTGATGATGTAGTATTTGCTACATTGTCAAGCGATACAGCGACTGTCATTACAGCAGCGTTTGCAGGCGTTGCTACCATTGTGCCCAATGTCATGGCTGCAACCATGGCAAGAGCGATTTTCTTAAATGAATTCATTCTTTCTCCTTGTTAGTTTATCTGATACTTTGACCAGAATATTAAATTAAATTAAAACCATCCAAAAAGTCCCTAACATCGTCAGGCATTTTCCGATT
>Ga0209107_10002424_pt1 | contig 10357 bp, 9 predicted proteins | sample LakErihyJuly2011_2_FD_187460 | JGI IMG/M metagenome (GOLD analysis project Ga0209107, IMG submission 187460) | Freshwater microbial communities from dead zone in Lake Erie, Canada - CCB hypolimnion July 2011 (SPAdes) (version 2) | ecosystem: Environmental > Aquatic > Freshwater > Lentic >... | reverse complement strand
GCGGTTGCCGTCGCCGTTGCCCGAACCGTACACGACCATCGAGTGGTCGAGCAGCGTGCCGTCGCCTTCCTTGACCGACTTCAGGCGGTTGAGGAAGTAGGCCAGCTGCGTGGTATGGAAGATATTGATGTCCTGGATCTTCGCCTTCTTCACCGGGTCGCCGCCGTGGTGGGAGAGGTTGTGGTGACCCTCGCGCACGTTGATGAACGGGTACGAGCGGTTGCTGCCCTCGTTGGCGAAGACGAAGGTCGCGATGCGGGTCGTGTCGGTCTGGAACGCGAGGACGACGAGGTCGGCCAGCAGGCGGAGGTGCTCCTCGTAGCTCTGCGGGATGCCGGACGGCGGCTTGACGCCCGGGGGCAGCTTGGGCGCGCCCTGCGTACCCGCCTTGGAGATGCGCAGCTCCATCTCGCGGACCGCGGTGAAATACTCGTCGAGCTTGCGCTGGTCGTCGGCGCCGAGGCGCACGTTGAGCTCGCGGAAGTCGTCGCGCACCGCGTCGAGGACGCTCTTGCGCTCGGCGTCGCGGCGGGCGCGCTCGAGGTCGGTGCCCGAGCCGAACAGACGCTCGAAAATCAGCTTGGGGCTGACCTCCTTCGGCATCGGCTGGCTGGCGGAGCGCCAGGAGAGGTTGGACTCGTAGATGCAGCTGTAGCCGGAGTCGCAGCCGCCGGCCATCTTGCTGGAGTCGGCGCCGATCTCGAGGGAGGCCAAGCGCGTGCGGTCCCCCATGCGCGCAGCGGCGATTTGGTCGACGGAAACCCCGACCTTGATATTAGCCCCGTCGGTCTTGCGCGGCTGAGCGCCGGTCAAGTAGGCCGCCATCGCGCGGGCGTGGTCGCCGCCGCCATCACCGTTGGCACGCGCCTTGTCGGCCGTGAGGCCGGAGAGGACGGAAAAATCCTTGGAGAGGTCCGCGAGCGGGCGGAGGATCGCCGGGAGCTTGGCGGGCAGCGCGCCCTCGGTCGGGATCTGCCAGCCCTCCGGGTTCACGCCGTTCGGGATGTACACGTAGGCCATGCGGTTGGGCGCGGCCTGGGAGAGGGGCGTGTTGCCGGCGGCCCAGCTCGTCTGCACGCCCATCTGCTCGAGCCAAGGCAGGGCCATGGTCACGCCCAGTCCCTTGAGGACGGTGCGGCGGCTGAGGTTCTGGGCGGAGAGCATGGCGGGCGGGGTTATTTCTTTTTAGGGGAAGTGGGGACGCTTTCAACCTGAGATGTGCCGCGGCGGAGGCGGAAGGGCTCGCTCTGGACGACCGCCATGACCAGGGCCGAGAAGCGATGCTGCCCTTTCTCGACCGAAACCACCATATTATCGAGGGCCGGCTCGTCGTAGAACTCCAGGCCGCGGCCCAGGCCGTAGGTCAGGAGCTTGGCGCAGAGGTTGCGGACGTATTTCTCGCGGTCGGCCTTGAGGACGGTCTTCAGCTGGCCGGCCCCGGCGAAAGCCCGCCCATCGGGCAGCTTGCCCGCCGTGTCGATGGCCACGCCCTCGTCCATGGTGCGGCCGCGGCCGATCGCGTCGAACTTCTCGAAGGCGAAGCCCAGGGCGTCCATGCGGTTGTGGCAGGAGGCGCAGGCCGGGTTGGCGCGGTGCTGCTCGAGCCGCTGGCGCAGGTTGCCGGTCAGCTGCTTCTGCCCCTCGAGGGACGGCACGTCCTCCGGGGCGGGCGGCGGCGGCGTACCCAGGATCTGCTCGAGGATCCACTTGCCGCGCTTCACCGGCGACGTGCGATCGGGGTTGGACGTCGCCGTGAGGATGCTCGCCTGCGTGAGGACGCCGCCGCGCTCGCCCTTGGGCAAGGTCACGCGCACGAAGTCGCCGGTGGCGCGGGTCGGCGCGTCGTAGACCCCGTAGAGCTTGGCCAGCGGCCGGTCGAGGTAGGTGAAGTCGGCGTCGATGATGTCGAAGATGCTCCGGTCATCGCGAACGATCTCGGCCAGGAAGAGCTCGGTCTCCTTGACCATCGAGGTGCGCAGCGCGTCGTCGAACTCCGGGAATAGCTTGGAATCGGGCGTGACCAGGGCGAGGCGGCGGGTCTGCAGCCACTGCAACCCGAAGCCCGTCACCAGGTGCTGCGCGCGCTTGTCCCTGAGGAGCCGCGTCGTCTGGGCCGCGAGGTTGGCGGTGAGCTTGCCCTGGTTGGCCAGACCGAACAGTTCCTCGTCGGGCATCGAGCCCCACAGGAAATAACTGAGGCGCGAAGCCAGCGCGAACTCCGCGACCGCGTGGGCGTCCTTGGCCAACGGTTGATCGTCCTGCTCGATGCGGAAAACGAACTTCGGGGACGCGAGCACGGCGGCGATCATCGCCTGCGCCCCGGCTTCCCAGGTCCCGCCGGCCGTCTCGGCGACCATGAACACCTTGGCGTAGCGCTGGATCTCGACGGGCGTGGCGGGCCGGCGGAAGGCGCGGCTCACGAACCAGTTGGCCATCGCGCGCGCGCGGTCGTCGGCCTTCTTTCCGGTGGCGAAGTCGGCGAGCTTGCGTTGGAGATCGGTGCGCGTGTCGGTGGGGCCGAGCAGTTGGTAACGGTAAGTCCCGAGGCGGCGGCTCCCCGAGGTCAGCTCGGCGGGTGGGTTCGTCCAGGTCACCGCGAGGGCGTGCTTGCCCGCCGTCAGCCGCACCTTCGCGTCGACCTTCTCGGGGCCGCGGCTGTTCGTCTTGAGCTTGAGCGTCTGGGTACCGACCGGTTTGCCGTCGGCCACCAGGTTGACGACCGCCGGGGCGTCGCTGGGGTTGCCCATCCCCACCAGGTGGGCGCGGAAGATATACTCGCCGTCGCGGGGGGCATCGAAAGTGGCCGTCAACGTCGCGGCGTTGAAGACGCGCATCTGGTCCTCGGAGCGGCCGCGCGGCAGCATGTTGTAGCCGTCGACGTTGAGCACATCGAGCTTGGCCTCCGTCGTGGGCATCGCGCGTTCGGCGACGAGCTTACCCGCGGCGATGAAACGCTCGAGGTGGACCGGCGAGAACGTGAGCACGTCGCCGATGTTGTCGAAGCCATAACCCGTGTCGTCGGCGGGGAAGTCCACCGAGAAGTTGCCGTCGACGTAGCAGAGGTCGCGGACGGTGTTGTTATACTCCGTGCGGTTGAGCCGGCGGACGGTCACCTTGCCGGGGTCGACCTTGGCCTGGGCGACCGCCTCCTTGAGCAGGCCGCGGACCTGCCCCTGAAGGGCTTCGATCTCGGCCTGGGTCGGGCGGGTCTTGCGCTCGGGCGGGGGCATCTCGCCGGCGACCACTTGGGTGATCACCTGGCGCCACAGCCGCTGGTCGCGGTAGAAACCCGCCGCGTCCTTGAAAAGCTCCAGGTTGAGGTCGGCCTTCGTCTTGTCGTTCCCGTGGCAGTCGTAGCAGTATTTCTCGAGGAACGGCTGGACACCCCGGCGAAAGTCCTGGGCCGCCAGGAACGGGCACAAGGCGACCAGGACCGCGAGCCCGAGCAAGCCGGACCGCCGTCCCGACCAACCGCTGCTCCGGGAGTTCCGCATGGGAGTTCATAAAGACATAATCGGGCGGGGAAGGTTGCAACCTCCGGGGCGTGAATTCATGAACAAAACGTGAAAGCCAGCCGGATAAGTCCCATCGCCTTGACGGACAGTTGTTTATATCATTTTTATGACCTCCTGCGGTCCGCGGGGAGCAGAGTTATTCACGGCCATTCACACCCCCACCCGCGGACGGGGTCTTCGCCGGGGGCACGCCTGCCTTGAAGCCTAGAATGGACAGGCTCTTACGAAACCAAAGACTACCGATGGTGTTCTAAGTGAACACCCCCCTTCCCCGCCCCATGACCGCCCGCCGTCCGCACCTCCTCGCCACCGCCCTCCTCCTTGGCGCGGGCGCCGCCGTCCCCGCCTTGGAACTCGACGGCCTCGTCAAAAACTCTCCTTTCGGCCAGGCCGCCGAGCGGACCGTGATCGGCGAAGCCAAGCCCGGCACCCTCGAGTTCCGCGGGCTGTACGTGGACAAGGGTGTGACCTACTTCAGCGTCTACAACTCGATCACCAAACAGTCCGCCTGGATCGCCGAGGGCGAAGTCCCCACCAACCTCCCGGTCACGATCGTCGGCTTCGACCAGGCCGCCGAGACACTCATCGTCGAGAACGCCGGCCAGCCGGTGAAGCTCCCGCTGCGCACGCCGGTCATCTCCGCGACGCCGTCGGCGCCGGTGGCCGCCCCCGCACCAGTCGCCCCGCAGGTCTTGGCGGCCCCCGCCGTCGGTGGCGGCCTGGGCGTCGGGACCGGCGTCGGCATGGGCCAGCCGCCCTCCCCGGAGCAGATCCAAGCTTTCCGCGACGAGATGCGCAAGCGCTGGGGCGAACGCCAGCCCGGCGGCGGCGAGACGGGCGCGCCGCAGTTCGACCGCTCGTCGCGCGGCAGCCGCGAGGCCCCGACGTCGAACGCCGTCCCCACCAAGGGCGAGCGTCCCAGCAAAGGCTCGCGCTGATTCCCGCCCGACCCGAGGCTCCCTTTCATGACCACGTCCCCGTCTCCCCGCCGTCGCGACCGTCGCAGCGGCTTCACCCTGCTCGAGGTGCTCATCACCATCGCGATCATGGCGCTGCTCGTCGGCGTCGTGGTGCAGAACCTCGACAAGCTCTTCGGCCAGGGCCAGGAGGGCACGACGAAACTCTTCGTGAAGTCCTCGCTCGAGGCCCCGCTGATGAGCTACCGCACGCACCTGGGCGACTACCCTTCCACCGAGGAAGGCCTCAAGGCCCTGCTCGCCGCGCCGGAAGGCAAAGCCGACAGCTGGCGCGGGCCCTACATGAAGGTGTCCGGCGGCGCGATGCCCAAGGATCCGTGGGGCGAGGACTACCAGTACGTCTACCCCGGCAAGCATAACCCCGACAGCTACGACCTCTTCTCGAAGGGCAAGGACAAGCTGCCGGACACCGCGGACGACATCGGCAACTGGTGAAGGCGGCCCTCCAGCCCGACCCCCGGCGGCCGCGCCGCGGCGGTTTCACCCTGCTGGAGATGCTCCTCGTCATCGGCCTCCTGAGCATGCTCGCGGGCGTGCTCGTGGCCGGCTCCGCCGCCTTGCTCCGCGGCACCGCGCGCACCGACCCGGAAGACGCGCTGCTGGCGCTCATGCAGACCTGGCGTCGCCAAGCCGTCGAACGCGGGGCCGTCATCGAGGTCGAACCTTTCCGGTCGCTCGAGGCGGACGACCGCCAAGGCTACCGCTGGACCGACCCGAGGGCGAGCGAGGACGACGCGGCGCGCGAGGAACTGCTGCCCCTGCTCGAGGGCGTGCAAGTCCAGCTGCTCGGGCCCGAGGTCGACGGCGCCATCCTGCTCGGCGGACAGGCCGTGGAGCAGGCCCTCACCCGGCTGCGCTTCTACCCGGACGGGACGTGCGACCGCGTGCGCCTCGAAGTCCGGCGCAACGAGGCGCGCCGCCTCACGCCCATCGATCCCCTGACGTGCGCGCCGCTACCGGCCCTCGACGCCCGATGAACCGCCGCGCCTTCACCTTGGTCGAGGTCCTCATCAGCCTCGCGATGTTCGCGCTCGCCGCGATCAGCCTGGGCGCAGCCTACACCAACGTCGTGCTCAGCCGCCAGGCCCTCAAGGTCAACGACGTCGCGGTCGACGACCTGGCGCGCGCCCGCGCCGCCCTGCTCGAGACCATCAACTACGACGACGTCACGACCGGCGGGGAGATCAACCTGCCCGGCGAGCGGCTCGCGACCTGGACGGGCGAGATCGAAGCCACCAGCGTGAGCGACCTCTTCAGCGTGACCCTGACCGTCGAGATCCAGAACGCCGACGGCACCGACGCGCCGCCGCTGACCGAGACGCGCCTGCTCCTCCGCCCGACCTGGTCCGTCCCCGCCGACCGCCAGAAGATCCGCGACGCGGCCAAGCAGCGGCTCGCGACCGAGCGCGGTTACACCGAGACCAGCGGCGGCGACTACACCGCGGTGCGCAGCGCGCCGACGCCCTCGAACAAGACCGCGTGGAACCACGCCACCCCGGGCGACGCCGGCGGGAAGAAGCCCGGGGCCGCGACGAACGACAAAGGCAAACCGACCACCGGCAAGCCGGGCGCGACGCCCACCCCGACGCGCGGCAACGCGACCAAGCCGGCCCCGACGAACGGCAAACCCGGCGCCGCGCCGGTGCCCGCCCGCCCGGCACCCAAGCCCGTCATCCAATGAACCGCGTCCCGCTCCGCCGCGGCTTCACGCTGCTCGAGACCCTAATCTCGCTGGCCTTGCTCGCGGTGCTGATGCTCACGATCAACACGTTCCTCTTCTCGATGACCGAGCTCTGGGGCGGCAAGCGCGACCAGCGGCTCTTCGACCAGCACGTCCGCGCGGCGACCCGGCTCGTGCGCGAGACGCTCGAGCAGGCCACGGTCGCACCCGGAGCCGCGGGCGTCGCCATCAAGGAAGTGCCGGATGGCCTCGGCGGCGACGAGCCGCGGCTGAGCTTCCTGCTCCCCGACGCGGCCCGCCTGGCTGACTGGCCCGAACTCCCGCTGCCCGACGTGGACTTCTCCCTGTACGTCGACCCGGACAAGGGGCTCGCGTTGCAATGGCAGTCGCGGCTGGAGATCAACCGCGAGCAGACCGACCTGCACGCGACGATCCTCTCACCGTTCGTGAAATCGCTCGCCTACGAATACTACGACGCCGACCTCCGGACCTGGAAGGTCGAGGAGGAACCCGTACGGGAGCCCGCCGGCACGGCGTGGCGGAAACCCGCCCGACTCCACCTGCGCTTCGAGCGCGGCACCCTCAAGCAGGAGGTCATCCTCGACCTCCCCATCCGCCGCCCCGGCGCCTCCCGCCCATGAGCCGCCCCGCCCGCCGCCGCGGCTCCGTCATCATCGTGGTCCTGGTGCTCATCGCGCTAGCCTCGCTGCTGCTCGGGCGCTTCATGGAGGACAACACGCTCGAGCTCGCCATGACCACGCGCGACGCCGACCGACGCCGCCTGCGGGCCGATGCCCAGTCGGAGCTCGAGCTCGCTTTGGCGGTCATCGCCGAGGTCCGCTCGATCGACCTGAACAAGGTCCACCACCCGGCGCAGGGCTTCGACGATCCCCACGCCTACGCGGGCTTCCCGCCGCGCGAGGGCCTCGAGGTGTCGTTCGAGTTCGAGGACGAGAGCCGCAAGCTGCCGCTGCCCAACCTCGACAAGAACACCTTGATCAAGGTGCTCTACGCCCTAGGGCTCGAACAGAGGGACGCCGAGCGGGTGTCCGACGCGCTCGTCGGCTGGACGAGCAAGCGCTACGAGCCGCTCGAGGAAGAGGCGACCGATGCCGCCTACGAGCGCCGCGCCCTGGCCCACCGGCCCGCGCGCCGCGCCCTGCGCTCCTTCTCCGAACTGCGGGCGATTGGCGTGGCCAACGAGTTCTTCTTCGACGAACGGGGCCACCCGACGCCCCTCTACGACGCCTTCACCTCGATGGTCAGCCTCTACGCCTACGGGGACACGAACATCAACACGGCCGAGGATGGACTCCTCCTCGCGCTCGGGCTGGACGAGCAGCAGATCGCGCTCATCCGCGACAAGCAGAACGTGATGAAGAAGCGGGTCAGCGGGACCCCGCCCTACTTCCGCGTCACCCAGGAGGTCCGCACCTTGGTCGGCGGCGGCGCCCCGCTCCAGGCCTTCGACGACGAGTCCCACCTGATGTGGGTGCGGGCGACCGTGAAGCAAGGCCTCGCGCAATGCCGGGTCAGCGCCCTGGTGCAGTTCCGCGACGATGTATCGTTCCCGGCGGCGACCCCCAACCCGGACGACGACCCGACCGTCGCCACCGGCGCGGGCGCGACCAAGGCCCTCCCCACCTTCCGGACGACGGGGAACTCGACAGGCTCCCCGGGGTCGGTAAGGTCGGGCAACGCCTCCACCACCCCCGGCGTCGTCCCCCCGGCCAGCGTCGGCCGGACCTCCCTCGGCGGCCGCACCCGCAGCAACTCCCTCAACTACCCCTTCACCATCCTGGAATGGACCGAGGACAACGGTCCGCCCCGCCAAGCCCCCAAGAAAAATGACCTCCCTGCTAACCCGCCTGCGCGATAAGGCCCAACCCGCGGCCGCCGCGCTCCTGCCCGGCAACCGCTTCTTCGTCCGGCGCCTCGCGCTCGACGGCCCCGATGTCCAGGCCCAGGTGAACCTCGCGCTCGAGGCCCTCTCGCCCTTCCCGCTCGAACAGATGCTCGTGGGCCACCTCGTGGCCGCCGACGGTCGCGCGGCGCTGATCTACGCGGCCCACCGCCGCCGCTTCACGCCGGAGGAAAGCCTCGCCTGGCCGGAGGATTGCCAAGTCGTGCCCGAGTTCCTCGCGCTCTGCGGCCACCGCCCCGCCGCCGGCGGCGTGGTCGTGCACCGCGGGGAGGAACGCCTCACCGCGCTGGCCTGGATGGCCGACGAGACGCTGCCCGCGGCCATCGCCGTCGGCGAACTGGCCGACGTCACCGAGGCGGAAATCGCCGCCGAGGCCGCGCAACGCGGCGGGCTGGCCGACGGCTACGCGGTCGAGACCCTGACCGGCGTCCTCCGGAGCGAGCGGCGCGAACAGGCGCTGGTGCTCCTCGCGGAAGGAGCCACGCCGCACGAGCTCTCCAAGAAGCACCTCGACGTCGCCGACATCCGCGATACCGACTTCCTCGAGGCGCGCCGCAAGAAGGAGCGGACCAACCTCGTCCTCTGGCGCCTGACGCAGGGCGCCGTGGCCGCGCTGGTGGTCGCGCTGCTCCTCGACCTGGTCGGCTTCGGCGTGCGCCTGCGCACAGACGACCTCGAGGCCGATAACGTCGAGAACGCGGCGAAGGTCGCCGACATCGACGCGGCGCAGGCCATCACCTCCCGCATCAACGAGCTCGGCGTGAAGCGCCCGCTTCCCCTCGAGATGCTCGCGCTGATCAACGAGCACCGCCCGGCGACGCTGGAGTTCCAGAGCGTCACCTGCAAATCCAACGTGCTCATCGAGATCGGCGGCCGCACCTCCAACGCCGCCGACATCGGCGTCTTTGAGCGCGAGCTGGCCGCCCTGCCGACCGTCGCCAGCGCGGTCAGCCGCGACATCCGCACCCGCGATACCTCGGCGACCTTCACGCTCGCCGTCACCTTCAAGCTCGACGCGCTCCGCAAGGCCGTCGCCCCCAAGCAACCATGAAAGCCCTCTTCTTCGGCCTCAACGCCCGCGAACGCCTGATGGCGCTCGTCGCGCTCAGCACCCTCGCCTTCCTCTGGGTGACTGCCGCCTACGGGCGCGTCAACGAAGTCTGGGCCAACTGGACGGACCTTGAGAAAAAGGCCGCCTTCCACCGCGCGCGCTTCGCGGAGGAGAAGAAGATCCGCGCCGACGTGGCCGTGGCCGTGCAGGGTCTCGACGAAGGTCGCGGCTACGACAAGGCCCGCCTAGTCGCGGAGGCCTTCGCCGCCGCCAAAGAAGCCGGCCTCACGCCCAGCACCGAGGCCCCGACGACCGTGAAGGCCGGCCGCTTCGCCGTGCACTCGCTGCAGATGACCTGCCGCAAGGCCGACATGGGCAGCCTCGTGAAATTCTACGAAGCCATCCGCCCGCGCGCGCCCTACCTCGCCCTGGGCAACCTGACCATCCAGTCCGACCGCGGTAAGGACGCCACCATCACGATCAACATGCAGATCACCGCGCTCGAGCTGATCGGCGCGGCGCCGACGCCCGTCGCCCCGGTGACGCCGACGGCTCCGGCCACCCCCGCCACCGGCGACAAGCCCGCCGGCGAGACCGTGGCGCCGACCACTCCGGCGACGACCGAAGGCGCCGCCCCGGTGAAAACCGAAGCCGCCCCGACGACCGAGACGGCCAAGCCGGCGACGGAAACCGCGGCCCCGGCGAAGACCGAGGCTGTCGCTCCGACCAAGACCGATGTTCCCGCCCCGGCGGTCGAAACCAAACCCGCCACCACGGAGGTGAAGCCCGCCGCCGCGAGCGCCCCCGTGAAGACGGAGGTCGTACCGGCGAAGACGGAAGCGGCCAAGTAAGAGTCGATTGGTAGAGGAAAGCGGAGGGCGGAATCGAGGGGAAGAGAGACTTAAAGGGACAGGGTCAGGGCCAGGGTCAGGGCCAGGAGAAGAGGTTGGAGTGCAGCATCGAGTGCTGGGTCGAGTGCTGAATCGATGGGGAGGGAGGCGGACCAGCAGGGACGCTGGTCCCTACCCGCGCGAATGGTATTCGCGGGCGGTTAGGGGTTAGCGGTTGGCTGTTGGATGATGCGGCAACAGGTGCGCTCGATGCAGTACTCGATGCAGCACTCCGCACTCTGCACTCCGTAATCCGTACTCCGCACTCTGTACTCCGTCGGAAGGATGCACCTCGTGCCCTCCAGTCTTCCTGCCCTCG
>Ga0209107_10002421_pt1 | contig 10362 bp, 3 predicted proteins | sample LakErihyJuly2011_2_FD_187460 | JGI IMG/M metagenome (GOLD analysis project Ga0209107, IMG submission 187460) | Freshwater microbial communities from dead zone in Lake Erie, Canada - CCB hypolimnion July 2011 (SPAdes) (version 2) | ecosystem: Environmental > Aquatic > Freshwater > Lentic >... | reverse complement strand
GATAATGCAACATTGAAACAAATAGCTAAACTATTTAATCAAACTGTATATCAAACAGTTATTAATACAAGAGATGGTGTGCAATTACCAGAATCAATTGGTTGGTTATTTATAGGGACTTGTCAGCAAAGCAAGAAAAGTAATATAGACTTTGCAAAATCCCATACATATGGAATGACTGTATCAAATAATAACTGGGCTACTGATGGAAAACTAGCTAAAATATTTTATACAAACTATGCTCCTAAAATAAAAATGAAAAATAAGGAGTATTGGAAATTTGTAGCATGCAGAGAATTTAAAAGAGCTGTAGCAAAAACATATCCTGAAAATTGGAATATGTATGTAGTAGTTGAACCTAATGCTAAAATAAGAACAACATATCAAAATTTCTTTAAGAAGCATTATGCTCTTAAAAAACAGGCAGAAGCCTTGACAACATATAATGAATTTAACTTATGACAACAATAGGTGAAGCAATATCAAGAGTAAGAAATACTTTGAAAGCTGTTAAAGAGGATCCCTTTTTAACTGATAGAACTATTTACTTTTCTTTAATCAAATATTCTCAGACTCTTATTAAAAGAGAGGATAACCAATTTAGGTTAATGAAGATGAGTCAGATATTTCAAGTACTTCCTTATATAGAATTAATTGATGTTGATAAAGTTGAAGCAGGCTGTGTTGGTGTTTATTCAGAATGTTACTTTAAAAGATCTAAAGATAAATTACCTAGTATACTTAATGGTATGTTTGGTCCTATTATCCGTACTACATCTTCTATAGATGGATCTATAGAAATGTTTAGAACTGATCCGGGTACTTGGATATCAATAACTAAATCTACAACATTTAAATATAATAAGAGACCTTACTTCTGGTATCTTAATGGATATGTATATTGTCCTAACATTGATTGGGATGCTATAAGAATGGAAGCAATCTTTGAAAACAATACAGTAAAATGTGATACAGAACCATGCTTGATTCAACAAGATGAACCATTAAATATTCCTGAATATTTATTTTCTGAAGTTGAACAGTTTGTTATAAAAGAATTAACCATGTCAATGTCAGTTCCAAGTGATGGTCCTGATGACAGCCAAAATGCACTTAGATAATGGACTATAATTACACACTTCACTACCGCACGTTTGATCAGTTACTTGAAGATGTAACAGTTGATCTAAATTCATTTGCTCTTGAAAATATGATTGAGCCTCAACAATTAATTAAGCTTGTTAAAAAACTTAATTATGATTTAGGTCTTAGGATTAATCAAACAAGAGAAGTTGTATTAGAAATATCTCATGGTAGGGTAAAATTACCAGATGATTTCTATGTATTTAATCATGCACTTATTTGTAATGAATATACAGAAAATGTAGGTTATGATGGAATGGCTGGAGGAACTAATATTCAAGAAGTACCTTATGTAGAAGTTCCTGCTACTATAGACACATGTGCTATTCCAACAATAAACTGTTCAACATGTAATGCTAATCCTTGTAATCATACAGCAGCTTGTGAAGGACATGTGAGTCCTCCTCAAAATTATATTCCTACAGAGTTTGATCCTAATAGTCCTTATGGAGATACTTGTATTAGACCAAGAGTATTTATGAACTGTAAAGGAGATAAGTATGAGTTAATTCAAATTGTAAGAACAGGTGCTACAAGAACTTTTAGAAATCTTAGACCTTTAAGAATGAGACAATCACAAGAAATACATTGTGACTGTCCAAATATACACTATAATACAATAGATGAAGGTTGGTTAAAACAAGGTTTTCTATTTACTAACTTTCAAACAGGTCGTGTATATTTAAACTACCAAGGAGAGATGACTAATGAGAATGGAGAATTACTTGTTCCAGATCATGACCTTCTTAATGAATATTATGAGTATGCATTAAAAATGAGAATCATGGAAAATCTATTTCTAAATGGTGAAGATGTTGCTCAAAGAATGCAGTTACTTGAACAAAGATTAAAAGCATCTAGAAGTCAAGCACTTAGCTTAGTTAATACTCCAAACTTTAAAGAGATGGAGAAACTATGGTGGACAAATAGAAGAGCACAGTATAGTAAATACTATGACATGTTTAAAAGTTATTCTCCTAACAATAGTTTATACAGAGCAATGTCAAATACTAATGTAAGATAATGGCAAAAGGAATGCAAAACACAACACAAATTATCAACCGTAGTTTTACTAAAGGTTTAAATAAAGATGCTGACTCTACTTTTGTACAAGAAGGTATGTGGACTCATGCCCGTAATATTGTAAACAATACAGAAGAAGGTAACTTAGGTACAATATCAAATGAGAGTGCAAACTTTTTATGTATTACAGCAGGATCAACAATGCCTATTAGTGTAGTAAAAAAATATATCATAGGGGCAATACAATTATTTTCTGATAAATGGATAATCTATACAGCTGGTCACGGAATTAAAGGTGGTAGTGTTATGTCAGAAATTGGTTTACTTGAAACAGATACCTGTACATATAGACCTATTGTTCAAGATGCTTGTTTAGGATTTGATAAAAGATATCTTATATCTGGTTCAGCAAGAGAAAAAGAAGATTGTAGTTGGCAAGTATATTGGGCAGATTCAAATAATCCAGATAGATTTTTAAATGTAGGAGATCCACAGACATGGCCAAAAGCTCCTTATGTATGGTTAGGTCAACCTAATATAAATTATTACTTTGATGGTACTAATAGAATACTATGGCCTGGTGTTGCATGGAATGAATTTGTAAAACCTGGGGGAGCATGTGATTATATTACTTTTGACTCTAGTTTAAATTGTGACAAAATAAGACTTGCAAGACTTATGTCAACACCATGTCTTAAAGTAAGATTAGGAGATCAAGGAGGAACATTAAGAAACGGAACTTATTTTGCTACCATTGCATATAGCATTAAAGGTCAAAGAGTTACAGATTATTTTTCTCCAAGTAATTCACAACCAATATGGTATCCAAATGATCTACAAGGATCTTTGATAATAGACGTAGAAGCAGACTTTGAAAACTTTGATGAATTTCAATTAGTCATTGTTCAGAATATTAATCAAGGAACAGTAGCAAAACAAATTGGCACCTATTCTACTAAAACTAGTAGAATTGCAATAGATCAAATTATTACAGATTTACTATCTGTACCATTACAATTTTTACCATTACAAACTCCAGTATTTGAAAAGTCTGATCAAATAACTGAAGTAAACAATTACCTACTAAGAGTAGGTCCTACTTCTAAATTTGATTTTAACTACCAACCTTTTGCTAATCTTATTCAAGCTAAGTGGGCTTCAGTAGAATATCCAGCCGATTATTATGTAAAAGGTGGTAATAAAGGAAGTTATTTAAGAGATGAAGTATACTGTTATTTTATCAGATGGGTATATGATACAGGAGATAAATCTTCATCATATCATATTCCAGGAAGAGCTGCTGAGAAATATCCAATACCAACTAGTGCAACATATGAAAATGATGATGATAATGGTGTAAATTCTTTAACCCCAGATGATAAAATATTTGAAGTATATAACACAGCTTCAGTAATAACGGGACCTTCTACATTACCTGGTTCAACATTTCCAGGAGCTGAGCTTAACGCACAAGGAAAATGGCAATTGCCTGATGGAGGTACAATTGTAGGTATAGGTAATATGGCTTATTGGGAGTCAGATGAAATATATCCTGATGATAGACCTGATATATGGAATGCTAGTGATCAATGTTGGACAGGAGTATTTGGTAAAAAAAGTACTAAATATGATTTATGTGGTCAACCTATAAGACACCATAAATTTCCTGATAACATGACAGATACAACATCTAATGCTGTAACTAATCATTTTAAACCAAATCCTCCTTATACACCTAATCCTTTAAAGATTAGATTAATGGGATTATACTTTGAAAACATTTCTTATCCAAAAGATAATGAAGGTAATGATATTCCTGGTATAGTAGGTTATGAAATACTAAGAGGTTCCCGAGAGGGGAACAAGTCTATTATTGCTAAAGGTATGTTGAATAACTTTAGAACATATGATATACAAGGTCAAGTGTTTAATCCAGCAAGTCCTACTAAAGGCTTATATGCTAACTATCCATTTAATACAATTAACTCATTTTTTAATATGGGGTCTGGAAATGATCATGATAGACCTTTTATGGATCCTTATATTAGAATACCAAGTCCTGGTAATAGTAACAATGTAAGAGATCAAGCAGTTCCTATGGATATGGTAAGTTTCCATTCTCCGGATACTATGTTTAATACTCCTTTCTTATCAACCACAGAATTAAAACTCTATGGTTATTTAAGAGGTCAATCTGATCAAAGATATATTGAACCTAACAAACATCCACAAAATAAATTACTAAGTAATTTTTGTATAGCTGTATTTTCAATAGGAGGTCTTATTGAAGCTGCTGTATCTATGAGAGGTAAGATAACTACTAGTTCACAAGAGTTAACAAGTAATGCTTTTGTAAGTGGACCGGCAACAGCCGATGCAACATATCTTTTACAAGCTACTGCAGCAGGAGTTTTAGCAACCGCAACTACTGCATATAATACAGCTTTATCAGCTTATTTTACAAGTGGTGCTTCATTTTTAGATTCTTTTTCACAAGCATATACAGGAATAACTCCGCTTTTTAATACATTTAATACTACTTATGAAGCAGCAGTAGGGGTCGCTGCAGCACTAGGTATAACTGAACCTAGAAGTGAAGTATATAGTTATACACTTCCTGATTGGGCTTATCTTGATCCTGTATCTAGAGCACTTGGTGCAACTAATCAATTATTATTTTATTTTAGTGAAGGTGCTAGAACAACATTAACTTTAATAAAAGCTTTTATACCATATGATCAATTTGCATTACAAATGATTGCTCATGGTTTCTATGATGATATGAGAAGAAACAATGCAGCTAATGGATTATTTAGATTTAAAATAGAAGATAGCTTTTACATTAGAGGTAACATACAACAAGTTCCTTCATATTATAAGTATAATAATGCTCTCACAAGCTATAGTATAAACAATCTTAATAGATCTGATACAGTTGTAATAAGAACAAAGGCTGGTCCTAACTATGTAGGTCCTTTATATAATAATGTTATTGGTCCTAATTATATTACGGAACCAACTGGTGTAGGATATGTAGATCAATCATTAACAACACTAGGTAGATTAAATCAAAATGGAATTATTAAAACTGATACATTAGTTAATATTAGTGCATCAGGTTTAGAACTCCCTACATTTAAAAAAACTGATACACCTTTTCAAGCACCTATTGCCAGTCATTATGCTGGTATGAAAATTAGACTTAGAAATCAATATGGTCAATTACAAGGAGTTAAACAAATTGTAATTACTCCATGTGAGCAAAAGTTTAGTTATGGACAACTAGAAGACACACCAGGTGTAAGCACAAACTGTGCTGCTTGTAATGTAGATACAAAAATTAAAAGAATAAATCAATCACCTATATTTTTTGGAGGTGATACTTTTGTAAATAGATATACAGAAAAGAATAGTATGTTCTTTTTCTATGACTGGTTATTTGGTCAACCTGATGGATTTGAGTTTAACTACTTGTTACGTCAAATGATTCCGCAACCAAGATTCTGGATGAATTCAAAAGATTATGATGTATCAGATTTAGGACCGGATTTTCAAAATGGTAATACAACACCAGGAACAGGAGATGTTCCAACTGATTTCTATAATTTAGATTATTATAAAAACTCATCACGGTACTATAGTTATTCAAGTGACTTTCCTATTGGTGGTTACCCAGGTTTGTTTAGAGCAAAAAATGCTAACTTTTATTTAGCATGTTCTTCTGTAAGAGATTTCTTTGTAGAATCAGATGTACTTGTAGATTTTAGAATTGCTGGTGATTATGAATGGGAAAAACATTATAACCCGTATAACTATACAGAGTTAACAAGAATGTTTGATATAGATCCTCAAAATATTACTAGAGGTAATACATACAGATATGACTACTCATTAAGTATAAGTAAACTATTTACAGAATACTTTTCTTCTGGTGCATTACAGAGTCCTTATTATGATCCTGCTGTAGCTAAACTTTGTTACACATACTTACCAGACACAATATACTATTCATTACCGCAACAAGATCAATCATTTAAAGATAGTTGGTTTGTATATTTAGCAAATAACTATAGAGAATTTAAGTCTCAAATCTCTGGTGTAAAATCTATTAATAAAAGTGGTTTATTTATCACGTTTAAAAATGATATGCCTCAAATGTTTCAAGGTGTTGATACACTTAATACAGCTCTAGGAACTAAGATTACTATAGGTGACGGAGGTTTATTTAGTCAACCTGGACAATCTGTATCTAATGCAGATAAACCATATGAGTATGGTTCTTCTCAAAATAGATTATCTGTTGTGTCTACACCTGCTGGACTTTTTTATGTATCACAAAATCAAGGTAAAATATTTAGTTATGGTGAAGGATTAAAAGAGATATCTCAGATAGGTTTAAAATGGTGGTTTGCATTATTTTTAAAATATAAGTTAACACAACATTTTCCAGATTATGAATGGCAAGATAATCCCGTAGCAGGTATCGGTATCCAAGCAGTATATGATAATGAAAACTCTATATTGTATTTTTGTAAAAAAGATTATGATGTTAAACCAGAACTAGGTGATAGAGTACAATATATCCCTTTTGTAAAAGAGTGTTATGTTAATTCAAATGGAGCAGCTGTACAAAAAGGAACAGGAGATTACTTTACATTAGATGGTGCTGGACGTTATTTAATTGGAGATCCAAAACTATTTGACAGTGCTTCATGGACAATAAGCTATGATCCAAAAAATGAATTTTGGATATCATATCATGACTGGCATCCAGATTTAGTTATACCAACTAAAACAGTATTCTTAACTACTAAGTTAGATACTATATGGAAACATAATTTTAATTGTCAACAGTACTGTAACTACTATGGTGTTAATTATCCATTTGAAATTGAGTTCCCTATTATTACTGGACAAACTCCTACTATTGTAAAGTCATTTGAGTATATACTAGAATGTTATACAAGAGCTAGTAATTGTGTTGACCAGTTTCATGTATTGGACTTTAACTTTGACAATGCTGTAATTTATAATTCAGAACAAGTTTCTGGATACTTAAACTTAAATATATTCCCTAAGAATAATATAGCATTGACTTTAGACTATCCTAAGTTTAATTCTTCAATACCAATGATATTTACTAATCCTGTTACTGGATTACCTAGTGTTACTGGTGTTCCTGGATTTGATATCTTATTCTCTAAAGAAGAAAACAAATATAGATTTAATCAATTCTGGGATGTAACAAAGAATAGAGGTGAGTTTCCAATTGGTGCCGGTTATCCTCCACAAGGACCTCTTGTACCTAACACAACTGTATTATTAGGTAACTATGTACAAGAATTAATTTGGAACAGTAAACCTGATGGTTACACAAGAGAACTTAACTTAGTAAATATAGACTATAATAAATCTCAACTTCAAAGAAAAAAGTTTAGACACTATACACATTTCTTATCTTTAAGAAAAGAAATATCTGGTAATGTCAATATGATATTAAAAACAGTAGATAGTAAAAATCAATACTCTCCAAGATAATGGGTAATAGTAAAGTACTACAAAAAGCAACTAAGGAGCTTACTAAAGCTAAAGCTCCTAGCAAACCAAAAGATATAATATATGATCCTATGGGTCAATGGAAATATCCTGGGCAAAATACAAGAATACCTGGTGGTGATATAACTATGCAAGGAGTACCATATCCTGTATATGCACAACCTAATGTAGGTCAACCACAGATGATGTATCCCGGTCAAGAATATATGTTTCCAGAAGCAGACTATGTAGATGAATACCCTCAAATGAAAAGAGGAGGTTATATGAAAGGATTAGTTCCTATGCCTAAACCTAGTAAAAAAGGTTTAGCATCTAAAGCATACTCTAGAAGTTTAGATGCCACTAACAAACTATTTACTGAGAGTTATCTATTTAAAAAACCAAAGGATAAAAGAAGAAAAGTATTTGATCCTAATGCAAAGTATTATGCATCAGGTGGAGAATACGGTATGCCTTTAGGTACTGGAGTATCTCAGAACTTTATTGGTAATAGAGATAACTTTAATGTAGGTGGTATACCTAATTTACCATTAAGAGATAATAGAGTAAACTATAATGCTTTTGTTAATGGATTTGAACCTATGTCTAAGAAACAAGATGGAGGTGAACAAGATGCAATGAATGCTATGATGAAAGCAAGACTTGCTTATGCTAATGAATTTGGTAATCCTGCAGCTCAAAGAATGATTAATCTTCCTGATAATCCATATCAATTTGATGATGGAAATACAGGTACTCATTACATGGCAAGTATGGATAACTATGCTGTACCACAAATACAAGATGAAAATGGTCAGTTAATGTTAGGTGACTATGGTCCAGAATCTAATGAAGCCATGAGATTTGATTCAGATGAAGATGCTGCTTATTTTGCAGAACATTATAAAGATGTTTCTCCAGGTTTTATAGAAGCAGAACTTACAGATGATGAGATTCAAGCATACAAAGATGGGGGTTATGTAGTAGAAGATATATCTGTACCAGAGTTACAAAAGGGCGGAGAATTGTATACTGTAAAAGGTAATAATTCTGTTTATAGAAAAGTTAATGGTAAATGGGAAGTAGATACTAATAAATCTGGAAAATTTCAACCTTTAAGTAAAGGTGATATAAAAGAAAGAACTGCCGTACTTAATAAACAAGCAAAACCATTATTTGATCCTGAGTATCAAGACAAAGTAAATACTCAGTCAGAACAATATAAAGATACTAAATCCGCACAACCTAAAAAACAGCTAACTCCAGAGGATAAAAAATCTCAAGAAAACTTTAATAAAAATTTCAAAGTAAACAAAGATGATAAGTACACAGAAATTCAAAACAAAATAAAACAAGACCAACAAGGTTATGTTGAATTAGCAAAACAAAAAGGTTTTGATGTTACTCAAGATGATCTTAATCAAATGGAAGAAAGAGGTTGGAATGTACATGGTAATGTTGGTGTGTCTGCCCCTAGAAGTTCTATATCAAATGAAGATTTAAATCCAGAAAATCATATATCTACTCAGTTTCCTAAAAATGCAACAGCTGGTGATTATGGTCAAAGAGGTTGGGAATATTTAACAAATCCTGGTACAGCTTTAGAGTATGCTTTAGGTACTGGAAAAGGTTCTATGCCTTATAACATTAACCGATTAAAAGAACAAGGTGTTCAAGTAAATAGTGACAGAAACTTGGTTGGTAATATGCTTAATGTTATAAATCCGCTAGATGATGTTGAAACAATTAGAAGTGGAGTAAGCAACTTAACTGAAGGTGATAAGTCTGGATATGCAACAGCTGGTTTAGGACTATTTGGATTCATACCTGGACTTGGTGATGCAAGAAAATTAGGTAAAGCTGGAAAAACTGTTTCTAAACTTGGTGATAAATTAAAAAATGTAGCAGGGCCTTCAAATAAAGTAGGAGCTAATTTATTAGACCAAGCATATGTTTCACCATCTATGGGTGTTCTTAATAAAACTTTAAATAAAATCAGTCCTTTAAATTATGTACCTGGTTATGGTAAAAAATTAGAAGGAGCTGTTAAACCTTTAGGTAATATAATTAATAAAAATATTAAGAATGGTAATCTTGTTGAACAACAAGGACTTATAGGAAAAGCTAAAAGTTTAGTAGGTAAAGGTGTTGATCAACCTATAACAACTAAATTAAATAGAACCAATACTGATATATATTCTGCAAAGTTTGATGATGCAGTAGAGAATTCTGATATAGTTTTTGGAGATCCTATGAAACAAGGAGTTATCGGAAGAACCTTTAATAAAAGAAATGCTATAACTCCTTTACAATCTAAAACAACAGGTAATCCATTATCACAAATATCTTTGTTAGATGAAGGTGTATCATTAAATAGAAGACTACCTTTTTCAAATAGATATGTAGATGTTAATAAACAAAAGCTATTAAACAATGAATTTCAATGGTCAACTACAGGAGCGGGTTTACAAAATGTTGCTGAAAAGTTTGGTAAAGCCATACCTATAGTAGGTGGCGCAGGTGCCGCAACTGCTGCATTAACTTATGATCCATACAGTGATATGGATAATGAGGCTAAACAATTTATAAAGAAAAATAATATAACTGTTGAAGATCTTAGAAAAAAAGGTTATTCAATACCAACAAGAATGCAGGCTACTA
>Ga0209107_10002419_pt1 | contig 10365 bp, 11 predicted proteins | sample LakErihyJuly2011_2_FD_187460 | JGI IMG/M metagenome (GOLD analysis project Ga0209107, IMG submission 187460) | Freshwater microbial communities from dead zone in Lake Erie, Canada - CCB hypolimnion July 2011 (SPAdes) (version 2) | ecosystem: Environmental > Aquatic > Freshwater > Lentic >... | reverse complement strand
GTCCATGGGCTCGAATATAAGATTCATTGTCTTACTCATCGCGATAATCTCTCCACTATTTAAACATAACTTCTTATTATCGTCTAATACTGTGTTCATATTTTCTATCCAAACAGCATCGACAGGACCATCAAAAATTAACCATTTTCTATCTGGTGTTTCATCCTTAGCAAAGTCCCTGTATTTCACTGCCAGCACTCCATCTGTCCACTCATTTGAGATCACATCATTAGCTCCGTAAAGATGCTTCATTGGAATAGATTTAGGATTAATGATTGTGATATGTGTCGTATTCTCACCCATCTGCTTTCTTTCAGCTAATTTAGTGAGTGCTCCTGCAAGAGTTTTGAGGGAGGCACTTTTCCCTGAAAAAGGCAGCCCTACAACCATCAATCCATGTCTTACAAGAATCATCTCATACAATTATAATGTTTTATCTATAAAGTATTACTGTGGCTACAAATTTAGCTCTTTCATGGTGTCATTCATCGCTTACAACATATGCTTATAGTCTATGCTGGGTAAAATGATTCCAGGGAATAGATCGGATGTGATACCCATAAATAAGGGTAAATCAAATGCTAAAAACTTAGCCATGTTTACTTCATTTATGGCTCTCAACATAAGTATGCTTTCATTTTCTTAGATAAATCTTCTCTTAAGATTACCAGCGGCTGTGAGTACGGATTTTACGGCTCTCATACCGTAATCATAGTGATCTTAAGATGATAATTATTCGGAGCATAACTTGTAGGTTGTGGTGATTTTTCTGGCTAAGTTTCTTGCATCACTATACCCATAAGAGTAGAGCATGATCTCTGCTATTAGATTGTAATCGGGCACCATCATAGCCACTGATCTGAACAGGGCCTTCAGATTATCAGGCAACTCAGATCGACCTGCATAACCTGGGTTCATTGTAATAAATACGTTGCAGGTAGGCTTTAGAGGTATCTCGGTGTCCTCGAACTGGAATCTCTTCAGCCCCTTAACTCGAGCAAGTTAGATTGTTAAGATCTGTTGTGCAATGACTGATAACACTTCCAGATCGATTCTGTTAAATTCATCGAAGCATGCCCATGCCCCACTAGTAGCGAGTCCTTTGAAGAATTTTGCCATAGCTTTGTAGTCCAAACCATCAGAACAATTAAAGACTACACATTGTCTTGCTAGAGCCTTAGCAAGATCCTTCACTGTCTCTGTCTTTCCAGTACCAGCAGGTCCTTCAGGAGCTCCTCCGTAGTTCAAATATATAGCACCGCACATAGTTCTATAGCACCGATCTGTCAATGCAGTAATAACTAACCTTCCACTGTTTCCTAAGTATTCATAATTGTACGGTAGAGTTGCGTTGATCAGTTTAACTTATGTGTTGTTGTCCTACCAGTAATACCTTAATTAAGACTACCAATCAAAATCAGAAGTTTTTTCGATTTTTTTGCTTAATAAATCCATAACTACATCCTTATTGTGGACATCTAGCACTACTAAAGCCTCGAGTGTGCACCGATCGAGTCTAGTGATCTCAGTTCTCACTAAATTGACGATTTCACCGATCTGTTGCTTCAATTCCTCTAAGTGTTCTACCACTCCTTTGAGACCTTTATTAATAGCCCGCTCGGTTTTCGACGTCCAATAGGTCATTCCTATACAAAGAACAGCTTGTCCGCATCGATTCAGAACCCATTCATTCCTTTAGATTTTAGAGTAATCATCATAACTCTTGGCAATTAAAGCATGAATCGAGGTGGTCATTTGAAACTCAACCAGACAAAGCCACTCATCTACATTTCCTTATGCAGAATTCGTGTCAATTTGATTTTAAAACTGTACATATTCCGTCTCAGGACTATACATTCCGAAGACTTTTTTTGTCTTAGCAGGATCGAATTCCAATTTCATCATTCCTTCAAAGCATTTTTTGAGATGTGGCTGGACCTTTTCTGGATCTTTGGTCTCTGAAAGAATTTCCAAAAGTTCATCATTGGACAAGAAATAAAATCTTGGGAAAGAGGCTCTTTTCCCTTCGAGGTAAGCATTCAGCCCTTTTTGAACAATTTCTAGATTTTTGACACAATCTATCATCATTTCAACTAGTCCTTTGTTCTTAGTAACAATGAGAATCTTTTTTGTTGTAATGATGTTTTCCATAAGCTGTCTCCAGATGTAATCCACCTCCCTGAACTTGCTTCCTTCAAAAGGCAGTCTTTTGAGGATATCAGGTGATGAGAAAATCGGCTCCAAATATATCCAGACTTATTAAACTTTAAGCCATTGCTCTGTGAAAGAAAGAGTGTAATTGAGCCATTCCTCCCACTCCTGGATCCTCTGTTCAAAACATTTGGCAAACTAACTCCCCTTCATAGTTTATATTTTAACTATCTAATCATCTAAAAGCTACTGTATCTCATCAATCGAGCCTCCGGTGACAATGAATGTTTTGGTGTCTTTCCAGGTCTTAAGTTCAGCATCTATTATCTGCCAATCGTCTTACATCTTATTAAGGATTCTTTCAATTGCATATTCCTTGCTGGCGCTGTCGGATATATCCTCTAATTGTGTAAGATTTCTGTAAACCTCTAGACTAATAAGCCTTGCAAGATTGATATCCTTGTCGGGAGAGATTTAAAACCCGAGACCTAGCTCTTTAGTAACTTACTCCCAGTGTCGGGGTTTCAGTCCAGGATTGCAGAGGCATCGCACGAGTGGCACGTGTATTTAAAAAACCTTTATATCTTCTAAGAGTTCTGTAATCATCTTAGGGGGTCCAGTTATTGCTTTGGGTTTTCTTTTGGAGTCATTTTGAGGATTAAGAAGTTAAGGGTTAAATAAGTAATTAAGTTTCATTGAAGTATTTAACATTAGCTTGGTTTCCCGTTCTATTGTATCTGGGTCCAATTTGAACAAGATGGTCTCCTTTGTCCAGGCAGCAATATTCACATCATATTTAAGGGCCAAACTCCATAACTCTCGATAGGGTTAGAGGTTGTTCTATCCATCGGTAAGTCTTGGGAAAGTCTCTGTGGTCTGGTTCCCGAGTATGTCGTAGTCTTCTATGATCCTTGTTCTGGTCTTAAGCATTTCTTGTAATTTGTCATTGAGTGCGTCTATCTTTGTGTTCATGTCTTTGTAGAGATACCTGCCTCCAAATTCCTTTAATGTGTCCACCTCTTTGATAAAAGTCTCTATGTCTATAAGGAATTGATCTTTTTCCCGGTTTAGTTGGAACTCATGCTTGTCTCTTTCCTGCTTGATTCTATCATCATGTTCATCTACCTTTCCCATCATACTGAAAACCTCATTGGCAGTGCGATGGATTAAGGTGATTTAATCTTCTGAAAATTTAGTTTGAGTCCCTAGTATAAAAAGTAGCCATTTAACTAGATCGGTGTATTCATTACTTATTAATTTGTGGTCGAGTCTCTTAATTTTGTCAATTTTCATCTCTAGGTCGACTAGATTTTTGGTGTTCTGGCTCTCCCCCGAGATACCGTCAAGGGATTTCCTGATATTGCTCATAATCTCCTCGTTCTTGCGTTTGGCGTATTCAACCGCGCCATTCTGCAGCATATCAATCAAAATCTTTATCTACTGAAGAGTGAACTTCTTTGCCTCTATCGCGTCCACCAGTACCATATTCATTTAAATAAAAAAAGGCATCTATGCCTTAACTTCTATCTCAAGTTCCTAGTATTTCTTAATGGCCTTAGCATAGTCCTCCCTCGTAGGCTTCGACTCTATCAATTTGTTTACCTCTTCCTTTTGGGATAAAATATACGCATATTTGTTGTAGATTAATAGGGCCCCCTCAACTGTATCCAGATTTTTGGAAATAATCCTGTCTATTTTTCTGTGAGCTTTCAGATAAAATTCAGTTTCAATAGCGTTTTCAGACTTTACACCGACTGGGAGATCCTCATCATTTGGCAAGGCAAAATGCATCAAAAACTCTTTATCACTCTTCCCTAGACCTACTTCTGGTCTTTGTATTCTATGAGAAACAATTACTATTTGTTTGCAGATTTCTAGGAGTTTTTCTCTAACAGTGGATAGGTTGTCCTTAAATCTAAATCTCTTCTCGATTTCGTCAGGGGTCACTTCTATCCTTAAAAAGAAGTTCTCGGAATTGCAGCCAAGAAAATTTTTGTTCTCTTCATTTATTATTTGTTCTGGCAGTCTGTTTACTTTTCTGTCAAATTACTCGAAGAACTTGGCGTAGCTATTAATGGCATCAGTGACTAGTCCTCGTATTAAATTCGAAAGAAGGACAGAAGTGCTCTCATAGAACAACTAAGCATAATGCTCTTCATCACCTATCTCAACTAGGATTCTTTTGTAAATCTCTTGAAGAATCTGAGTCCACTGCCCGGTTATTCTTTTCTTAGCTAGTTGGATTTTGTCTATCTGGATTCTTTCTAAGTCAGTGATGAATTAAGGTTTGGAGCCCTTCTCAGGTAGTTTGAGTAGTTAAAACTCGTTTCTGTATTCAGCATGCCAGGAGTCCAAGATCTCCAACGAGGCGTCGTTACAAACAACCAATTTGTCGTACATCTCTTCTCTTGCGTAAATAACCGAGTTTTTCCAGTTAGTATCAGCCTCAAGACCCCTATATATATTCTATCCGTAATCTAGAATAGGATCGGTAATTTCCATGATTCCTAATCGGGTGGCCTCTGTCTTATCCTTGAGCACGTAGTCCAGAATACTCTTTCTAATAGAATTGTAATAATTATCCCCGACCTCTGCTAGCATCTCATCAATGTGTTGTTCTATGTTTTCTTTTGATAAATTAGAAAATTCTCCTGGAATCAGGTCCAAAATGTCGTTGATCCAATACTATCTTATTGGGGCTACATATTCTCTTGAAATTTCAACTTCTATATAGGTTCTGTACCTCTAATAGCAGATGTGCTTAGATCGTACTTTTTGCTCGAGTTATGGGTTTTGGACATTGTAAATTACGAACAAAAGTTCTTCCTGTAAGGTTGCAGGTTGTCTCAGAAGTTCGGGATTGGCCTCAAAGGTTACAGCATTATCCATTTTCCTAAGAACTTTGACACATTTTTCAGAATGGTCTAGGTACAGCATCTTGGAGGAAGGAGAGAGGTTAGTGCCTATTCTTGCGCTAGGAGACAGATTATACTTCATGCTAGAGACTGGGGCTCCAATCGTGCGGGAAAACTTGTCCAGTACTGGGGGGAATCTGATCTTCGAGAGTGTTGGTTTTGAGAAGTTTGCCATAATCAAATTATGGGCGTTACTAGCAAGTTTAGAAAACTCCCCCTCTCTGGAAAGAGGATCAGTCCCGGCTCCTAACATCTATGACTCTATTCTAGAGTTTTCAGGTTTGACGAATCTTCGTGTAGGAGATGTCTCTGTCTACTACTTGCCGTCCTTCTTAGCGCTCATTTCTCTGTAGGAATAGGTAACAGTACTTTATTTTTTTTAGCTTAGGTTCTGTTCATCTATCTTACTCACAAAGTTAGAAGAAGGTTAGTAGGACTAAACAACAGGTCTCACCCTGCCACCTTTCAAATCTTCCCCCTATTAATAGTAGAATTTAGATTGGGTGTCAGCAGGAAAATGCTGGGACTCATTCAATCTTTCTGATTTCTGATCGGACATGGGTATTTTGGCGAGTTTAGGGTTCAATTTTTTTACTGAGAGAGGAGTTTGTTTTTCTAAGTCCATTAAGCCCCTAACTGTTAATTTATTGTTGCCTGTACTTTCTGTCTTTTTGACTGTGTCTAATGGAAGTAAAGTGACCTTTTTGTTTTGAATTTTGAATCTTCCTAGAACGCCTAGATCGATTATGGTCAGGTCTAGGGTGGCTATTAGCTGACTTATTTCCGCGAAGATTAGCTGTAAGATGTACTGGACAACATTTTTATCCATTCCGACCATCTCAGCTATCTTAAAATGGTGGACTTTGAGTGTCGGGTATGAGAAATCGCTGAAATCGTTCTAATTATAAGAAAGAATAATTTTACCATGAATTTGAGTTTATACTGGGCAATGAAACTCTCAACCAAGGACATGGTGATAACTTTCTCTTTTTTATCTGGGATGCTCTTCATACTTATGTTACCTAGTGATTAATAAAATAGGGTTACAGAAATTCGGGATATTGACTATCCTGTCCTACTCAATTTATGATTTGGTCCACCTATAGATGAGAATTTAAAATTTACTTAATGAAGCCCTACCATATTTGTTGATATGACTATAGGTTTACAACCTAAGTTTTTTACATATTATCCCCTGTATTGAATGTTCTTAATAAGGGTTAATAGTATAATTACCTTTAAATGCATTTTTCAAAGATTTAATCGGTTTTTATTACTTATAAGGATTATTCGTCCATTCAAATAATTTTAAAACTCTTTATATTAATAATAAATAAACAAAACTGTTAATATTTATTTAATTTCAAATTTTTTTTTATTTTTTTAAATAAATTTTTTATTTATAATAAATTTTATTCTTTTTAATTGATATAATTTTATTGCTTGTAAACATATTAAAAATAAAATTAATCGTAAAATTTGTTTATATTAATTAAAAAATTATATTTAAAATGAAATAAAATTCATTTTTATATAAATTTTAATATAAAATTTGTTTAGTGTAAAAAACATATAAAGTGATAAAATTTATTTTAATTAAAATTTATAAATTTTCTACAAAAAGTTAAAATAAAGTCATAATTATGAAAAAAATTAATTTCGTATTTCTATTGCTATTCAACTTTTTTTATTTTGCTTTAAATCAAAAATAAACTTCTTGTCTATAGACTCGATAATTAGATATCAATCCAATAAATAATAAACAACTAAATGTTGGAGCTAAAAATTAATTTTTTCTTGAAATTCTAACAAATATTGACTTTGCATCAAATCCTTAAGATTATTAAATAGGCTTAAAAGTTACAAACGAATTATCATATGGTTTTATCTTGACTACTATGGGATCACTATTTGTATATGATATTGCAAATATTTTAAAATTAAATCATTCAAATACACTGTTATCAAATAATTCGAATTATTTATTACAATATCAACCAATAAATGATTTTCATCTTTTAAAAAGTGATACTTAAATGGTTGTAATATCAAATAATTATGTAATAAAATTAAATATTTTGAAAACTTATCCATATATAATCATGGATAAATTTTATTAAAATAGTAGAAATTTAACAATGACAATGACCTGCATAAGTGTTGATCAATCCATCTTATTTATTGAAATTTAATTTGGTATCATCATATTTGATCTTTCTTTAAATAATTTTACCCATGAATATACAAATAGAACATATTTGCCCTATAATAACGATGATATGAAGATTTCAATGGATTAAAAATTTTTATTTTTGTCTATAAAAAATGTTGGATTTCGAATTTTAGATGTTTCAAATATGAATAAGATTTAAGCAGCTTTGTTAAATTATAATGAAAAAGAATACGAATCCTTTGAAATAGCTATAGATAGTAACCGTAAAGTATTATACGAATCCACCTATTTCAAGTCAATACTGAAATATGATTATTCAGACCTATACATAAATATGCCAGGAAATATAAAAGTAATCGATAATCAAGATGTGTAATAAAGTATTAATGGAATTCTATAAAAAATAGTTATATCTTAAGATTTTGAAACTATGGTAGTATATGGATAATCTTTTGGATTCTATGTAGCAGATATACAGAACCCTTAACGAAACGAATTAAACTAAATTTTATAATATCGTTCATTTTGCAGAAGCTTTTAGTTATCTTAAAATAAATAAAATTTATTTGCCTTGTTCAGTGATTAAATTGTTATTTATACAAATATTGTTCAAGAAAAAGAAGAGTCACCTCATTTTCTAAATTTCCACAAAATCTAAGCATACGAAAGTACTAATCATACAATAAATCCGTCAAATTTGTACTTTAATGAAACATAATAGAAACTTTATGTAGCAGCACAAGAATATTTCATGATTTTAGAATATTCTAATAGTCCCAATATTTATCATTTAAAATATAAGTTAACCTTGCTTTTAGAAATACCTGTTGAATGGTTTAGTTCAAAAGTGCATGCTTTTGTCACCAATTTTTGGATCATGAGATAAAATCCAAACATAATTACAATTCTATTAGGGACAGGAGGATTTGCTTCCGTTAATATCGAAAATTATTCAAATCCAATAAAAATATAAGAAACAAATTTATAAGGAATCTGTTTATAGGGCTATTAAATGGCCAAATAACCATCAATATTTTTAGTAATATGTTAAAATTATGGTCTATATATATTAAATATAGAAAATCTAGCTCATCCAATCACATTGAAGAGTTATCCCTTTGATTTAGTTTATAAAATAAGAGGAATAAAAATGGCACGAAATGAAACATTATTGATAACTTCAGTATAGTAAGTAGGATTATATTTATTTGATTTTACGGATTAATTAAATCCAATTTTTTGCGACTTTCTTCCCGGTAATTTAATTTAAACATTTAGAATATCTAATATTCACCCGAATATAGCCTATTTAGTTGAAGGAAATGATGGATTATCTATTATTGATTATTCAAATATTACGAATATAAAAAGAATTTAAAGTAAATTATTTAGTTATTTAGCTGGATGGGCTCATCTATTAAATATTAATAAAGATGAGACTCTTTTATTTATTGGATAACAACTAGCTAATTGTCTTATGTTAATCGATATCTCTGATATAAATAAGCCGAAACTCTTGGAAATATTTAACTAAGATTTAAAAATTTTATCGATATAGATAGCATTTGACTCTTCGATTATATTTTTAGGCTTTTAAGGAGGTATTTTATAATTAAAATATATTTTTAGGTTTATATGTATTTCCATTACATTCTGATTTTTTATATGTTAAAAATTATTAATTAAATGAAGACAGAGTTAGCCCTAACTAAATATTTCAAACTGGATAAAAAGCATAAATAAACTTATAAATCGTTACATAACCACATTTAAAGACTATTAAACAAGTATATTTGTTAAGAAACGGATTAATAAGTAGTTTACCATCAATTTTTGAAGTTAATAATGAAAGTTTTGATGGCAGCTCTGTATTCATATAAGTAGTCTTCGATAATGATTATCTTGGAGTTGTCAAAATAATTTATTCGTCATTTATTAAAATTGTATATAATGAATTCCGAGATGATTGGGCCAAAAATGGTTATGATAATGATAAGGCAACAAAAATTTATAACTAGTTAATATAATGTGATTTTATTGACTCAAATGGATATCCAACTAAAACAGAAAGTTTTTATATGGATTTAGCAAAATACAAATTATATTTTAATGAGTATGACTAAGACACGATCAAATAAATTTAAAAAACAATTCTTTAGAAAATTGATTGTTTTTTATTAAAAGTTTAAGTGTAAACATCCTTATTTTTTAATGCTTCTGGAAATTCAGAAAAAAAATATATTACAACATTATCAGATAAAGAAATTATGATAACATTTAAAATAAATGAAAAATTTGGATTATTTCCAAATTTAAATTAATTTAATAGTTTAATTGTTACTATTTCGAAATCTGGAGATTAAATAACTTTGGAAGGAAAACTTTCCCAATTTTATCAATAATTAGATCTTATTGTATATAAGAATAATTAGAATTTTTCATGGCCTGATATTGAAGTGAATATAACTATAGATGATAGATTTAATACAATACAAAGACTGATTATGAATATGAGTTAATTATTATTTATATAATAGTATATCGGTATTACCATAAATAGAAACATTTAAGAATATTTCAACAACATTTATCCTGAGGGTAAAATTGTTTTAACTAAGCCATTTTCATTTATTTTACCTACAGATGCCTTTGATAGTTATCAAAATTATCTTCCGATTCAATATTAAGTCTAAATTTTAAAAGACGGATAATTTGAAAATATTGATCACGATTAATTCTTTTGGCTCCAACTAATTTAAGACGGAGGAACTAGTATTCTACATGGTACACCCGGATATAATTAATATAACTAAATTTATACTATAAAAGTAATTGGTTTTGAAGGATAAACACAAAATGAATAATAATTTACTATAAAAGTATCAATCATACCAGTATCACTGGTTATCGAAGGTATGATTTTAATAGTTTCTCCGCTCGTAACAATTTTGGGTCTTATAAAGTATAGACAGTACATATATAATATTATTTGCAAAAAAAAATATCAAAGATCTATGGATGTGATATATGTAAGTGCTGATAAGGAATACATAAAATTTATTCCTATCATTAAAAATGATAGATAAATATGTATTAAACTTATGAATGAATTAAAAAAAAAATAGT
>Ga0209107_10002418_pt1 | contig 10368 bp, 8 predicted proteins | sample LakErihyJuly2011_2_FD_187460 | JGI IMG/M metagenome (GOLD analysis project Ga0209107, IMG submission 187460) | Freshwater microbial communities from dead zone in Lake Erie, Canada - CCB hypolimnion July 2011 (SPAdes) (version 2) | ecosystem: Environmental > Aquatic > Freshwater > Lentic >... | reverse complement strand
GGATCCCGATCGAGTAGAAGATAAAGACACTTTAATGGCCAAAAAATCTTGGCTTCATGCAGAATAAAATAATTTTTATTTTATTTAAAACATTTAAATAGCTAACGAAAGTTGGCTATTTTTTTTTGTTGAAATAATACTAATCAAATTACAGGTAAATGAATTTATCAAAATTATATTATTTCAAGAATTGCTTATTATAAGATTCAAAACAAACTCTAAAATTACTATTTTTTAACATTTGAGACAAAATAGGTTTAAATATTACCTCATTTTTAATGTTTTTTTGTAAATATTTTAAAAACAAGTTTATTTTTTATCCATTTTTCTTGTTTATAATATTTTTTGTTACAATATTTGTTTCGTAGTCAAGCATTTATTCACACTAAAAAATTATCAAACATGAAAAAATCAATCTTTACAGCTATTTTGGGTATAGTATCCTTTTGTGGATTTTCCCAAGAAAAAGAAGCGGAAGCACCAAAGTTTACATTTTCAGGTTACGTAGATTCGTACTATATGTTGAACTTCAATAGTCCAACCAACAGAAGTAATCTAGGAGTTTCTGGATACGAAAGAGCATTCGATCAAAAGTCGAGTCAATTTTCTTTAGGTCTTGTTCAGACTAAATTTGGTTATAGCACTAAAACATCTGATGTCGTTGTCGATTTAACCTTCGGACCTAATGCAGATTTGGGTCAGTATGGAAATGCCATCGGGCCATTAGGAAAAGGGACAACTGCTTTAGCTATCAAGCAAGCATATTTCAATTGGAAAGCTAGTGATAAATTAACTTTCACAGCGGGTCAATTTGGAACCCATATTGGATATGAGGTTATTGACGCTCCAGTTAATTACAATTATTCATTGTCAAATTTATTCAACAACGGTCCATTTTATCACATTGGATTGAAAGCTAATTATGCCTTTACTGATAAATTTGCTGCTATGGCTGGTTTGGTCAACAATGTTGATAATTTAAATGACAATAATGCATCTAAAGGATTCATATATCAAGTATTTGCATCACCGGCATCTGGTTGGAATGTATATTTCAATGGTATTTCATCAAATGAGTCGGCTCCTTTAACCTCAGGAAAAGATGATTCAGGATCATATAGCTTAACTGATTTAACGACTTCTTATCAAATTTCACCTAAATATTTATTGGGTGTGAATGCTGCTTATGGATCTCAAACAGGTGATTTCCAAGGGGGTGGATCTGTAGGAAATAGCAAAACATGGGGTGGAGTTGCTCTTTATTCTAACTATGCTTTTACTGATGGATTTAGTTTAGGTGGCCGTTATGAAGTTTTTGATAATACTTCTGGAGCCAGAGCATTAAGAGATGCGGATGGTAAAGGAACCAGTGTTTCATCGTTTACATTAACTGCTACATTCACTGCGGCAAATGGTCATTTGTTGATCAAGCCTGAATTAAGAAGCGATGCATACAAAACAGCTCAATTTACGGATGGAGATGGTAAAGCTCAAAAATCTCAAACAACTTTAGGATTACACTTCATCTATAAATATTAATAATCAATTGATTCACTTTTAACTTTTGTAAACATGACAACACAAAAACCAACATGGATTCCGCTACTTGTTTTGCTCGCGATAGCAGTAGCCGCATTGTTCTTAACGAGTGTTCCCGGAGTAATGCCAACGGAAGGCTTAGATACTGGAGATACTGCTTGGATGATTGTAGCATCTGGATTAGTTCTATTAATGACACCAGGTTTGGCTTATTTTTATGGTGGAATGGTTAACCACAAAAACGTAATTTCTACTATGTTGCAATCATTTATTGCCATGGGAGTAATTTCTGTTATTTGGATTGTTTTTGGATTTAGTTTAGCCTTTGGTGACTCTTTAGGTGGTTGGATAGGAGATCCCCGTACTTTTTTTATGTTCAATGGAGTTTTTGATCATAAATTATCTTTAGGAAGCACTGACCAATTAAAGTTCACAATTCCATTTGCCTTATTTGCATTTTTTCAAATGAAATTCGCGGTTATTACACCGGCTCTTATTTCGGGTGCATTAGCTGAAAGAATTAATTTTAGAGCGTTTGTATTGTTTATGATTCTTTTCTGTGTCGTTGTTTATGCTCCGTTGGCGCATTGGACATGGCATCCAGATGGTTTCTTATTTAACTTAGGTGTTTTAGATTTTGCAGGAGGAACGGTTGTGCACATGTCAGCTGGTTGGGCTGCGTTAGCAGGAGCGCTTTACTTACGTCGTCGTAAATCACACATGGAATCAAATATTTTGCCTCCAGCTAACATTCCTTATGTTTTATTAGGAACTGGTTTATTATGGTTTGGATGGTTTGGATTTAACGCAGGATCGGCTGTAGGGGCTAATGGACTTGCGGTAACCGCTTTTGCGACAACTCACGTAGCTGCTGCAGCAGCAGGTTTATCTTGGATCTTATTTGATGTATCTCGTGGCAAAAAAGTTTCGGCTTTAGGATTTTGTATTGGTGCGGTGGTTGGTTTAGTTGCCATTACACCTGCAGCAGGTTTCGTAACTGTTCCTGTAGCCATCTTTATCGGCGTAGTCGCAGCAATCATTTCAAACATCGTCGCTCATTGGAGAGCTAGTTCTAATTTAGATGATACCTTGGATGTATTTGCTTGTCATGGAGTTGGCGGAATGGTCGGCATGCTAATGACAGGTATTTTTGCAACTAGCGCAGTCAACGCAGCAGTAGTAGAAAATGGTTTATTTTATGGTGAGACTGCTTTATTTATGAAGCACTTATTAGCCTTGGCCATTGTTTCAGCATTTGCTTTTAGCGTATCCTACTTGTTATTAATTATTACAGATAAAATTATACCTCTACGTGTTAATGAAGAGGAGGAAAGACTTGGATTAGATTTATCTCAACATGACGAATCGTTAGCAGAGTAATCTTTCTAAAAGCAAAGCCGCAAGCAATGGTTCTTGTGGTTTTGTTTCAATCAAAAAGCCGAAAGCTTCTAGTTTTCGGCTTTTTTGTTTTTTAATCAATTTAGAATTCAAAGATTTATTTTAAAGTTTGAACTTCTTATATTTAATAAAATATGAAGACAAGCAAAATCATTTTGTTGATTGGCAGAGAACATCTCGAAAAAGACAGTTATCTATATACAGACATACTTTCAGAAATTAAGGGAATCAAATTTGATGTTTTTAATGAATCATACTCATATTTTAGGAAAAGAGTTTATCCGTATATCGCTAAAGTTATCCCCAGATTTATCCGAAAACAACCCATCATAATAAGCTTATATTTACAAATAGAGGAAAAATTTTATTCAATTATTCTGAATCCTATGGATTATAAAATGCATATAGCATTTCAAAAAAATCCGAATGACATTTCTTTAAGGATAGAAAAATTAGCCAGAAGGTTAAACAATATCCCTAGAGATACTGAAATTACATTAATTGGCCGAAGTGCAGGAGCGATTGTTGCAACCATGGTTTCCTTACAACATCCCATTCACAAAATAATTTCGCTAGGGTATCCATTTAAGCATCCCGATTTTGAGGAGGAAGCTTATCGGCACGAACATCTAAAAAAAGTAAATACACCCATGTTAATTATACAGGGGCTTCAAGATATTTATGGTGGAAAAGAAATTGAAAAAAAGTACCACTTTAATTCGAACACAACAATAGTCTTTGAAGACATTAATCATGATTTTGAATTAACGGAAGAAAACAGAATTCGAATTTTTAAAAATATTGAACAATTCATTTCTGGCTCAGAAACTTAAACAAAGGCATTTGAGAACAAAACATCTCCTGTCACTTCGCCATTTTCAGCTATTGATTTATAGCGAACGGATTGTATGGTATTGATGAGTAATGGATCGTATGCCGACTTGAACCTAACATAGTTTTCAGAAAATCCTTCCATAAATCCATTTTCATTAGATTCTTCAAACAAAACTTCACCCTTATTCCCTAGTTGGCTTTCATAAAAAGCACGTCTTTTTTTATCTGAAAGTATATGTAACATTTTGGATCTTTCAGATTTTTGTGCACCATCAACTTTAGGGAAAATTTCAGTGGCAAAAGTATTGGCCCTTTCTGAATATGGGAAAACATGTAGATAAGCAATATCGAGCTCCTGTAAAAATTGATATGTTTCTAAAAACAATTCGGGGCTTTCTCCTGGATGGCCTACAATTACATCTACGCCAATACATGCATTTGGCATCAATGATTTAATTAAGGCAACACGGTTTACATATAATTCTCTTTGATATCTACGTTTCATTAAACGTAAAACTGCGTTCGATCCAGCTTGTAAGGGTATATGAAAATGAGGAACGAAAGACTTTGAACTTGACAAGAAAGTAATTATTTCATGAGTAATTAAATTAGGCTCAATAGAAGAAATTCGAAACCGATTAATACTGGATTTAAATTCAATCGATTTGATTAAATCAAAAAAAGTTTCTTCACGTTTTCCTTGTTGAATTCCAAAATCGCCTATATTCACTCCCGTTAACACGATTTCTTTTACCCCTTTTTCAGCAATTTCTTCAATTAAAGCCAATACGCTTTCAACTGTATTTGATCTAGATTGGCCTCTAGCCAAGGGTATTGTACAATAGGAGCAGGGATAATCACATCCATCTTGAACTTTCAAAAATGTTCGAGTTCGATCATTAACGGAATAAGAAGCATGGTAATCTAAGTCATACCTTATTTCTGAGGTTAGCAATTTCGGAAGATTTGTATTTTTATTATTTAAATAGGGTAGGATTAAATCAGGTAATTGGAATTTTTCGTTGGCCCCTAAAACTAAATCCACACCAGGAATGTTCGAAATTTCTTCGGGTTTCAATTGCGCATAGCATCCCATGATAACCACGGTAGAAGCTGGATTGATTTTTTTAGCTTCTCGAACAACTTTTTTGCACTTTTTATCTGCTTGTTCGGTTACACTGCAGGTATTGATGACAAACAAATTAGGTGAATCTTGAAAATCAACACGAGTAAAACCCAAAGGTTCTAAACTACGTGCAATTGAACTAGATTCTGCAAAATTTAACTTACAACCTAAGGTATAAAAAGCGACCTTTTTCATTTCTTAAAATATGAGCACAAAGGTAAAACAAAAATGGCGGGAAAACCCGCCATTTCATTTCATAAAAGTATATAAATGCAAGATAAATTAATATTTGGCCGTTTTAACTGTCTTAATAATACGAGCTGCAACTTTATAAGGATCTGCAGCAGAATTAGGTCTACGATCTTCTAACCAGCCTTTCCAACCTTTTTCTACGGTTGCGATAGGGATACGAATAGACGCACCACGATCCGAAACACCATAAGAGAAAGAATCGATGGATTGAGTCTCGTGCTTACCAGTTAAACGTAAATGATTGTCAGCACCATAAACATCAATATGCTCTTTAACGAAAGGAGCAAATGCTGAACATATAGCGTCATACGTTTCTTTTTTACCAGCTGTACGTAAAGCTGTGTTGGAGAAGTTGGCATGCATACCTGACCCATTCCAATCCAATTCGCCTAATGGCTTACAATGCCAATTGATTGACACCCCAAATTTCTCACCTAAACGCTCTAATAAATAGCGGCCGATCCAAATTTGATCACCAGCTTCCTTCGCCCCTTTAGCAAACATTTGGAATTCCCACTGACCTGCAGCCACCTCAGCATTAATACCTTCAATGTTAAGTCCCGCTTCGATACATAAATCTAAATGCTCTTCTACAATCTCACGTCCATAGGCATTCGATGCACCTACTGAACAGTAATATGGCCCTTGTGGAGCTGGATATCCATTTGCTGGAAAACCTAATGGCTTATTTGTTTCTGGATCCCATAAAAAATACTCTTGTTCGAAACCGAACCAAAAATCATTATCATCATCCTCAATTGTCGCACGGCCATTGCTCACGTGAGGAGTACCATCTGAATTCAACACATCACACATAACTAAATATGCATTTTTGCGAGAAGGATCTGGGCAAATAAACACAGGACGCAATAGACAATCTGAAGAGCCACCTGGAGCTTGCTCCGTAGATGAACCATCAAAACACCACATATCACAATCCGCTAACTTTCCACTAAAATTATTTTCGATTTTAGTTTTAGAACGTAAACTCTGGGTAGGTTTGTAACCATCCAACCAAATGTACTCCAATTTAGACTTAGCCATAATTTTAAACGTGTTTTTATTAATAAATACATTTATTTTTCAATTCATTACAAATTTAAACTTGATTTTAACAATTGCAACGATTTTATTGAAAATCTTATACGTTTATTAACCTGTTATTCAATTTTATTAAAAAAATTTAATTATTTCCATGAAAATTATATTTAAAAATTCCTTTCCTAATTGTTTACCATTATTGGTATAAATTGGTTATTTTTACTCTATATAATAAATATGAATCCTTATGGCCATTACTAGATTTAAGGCGTTAGAATTAGCTCAATCACGCGCTAATACTCATGTAAAATTACCCACTGAAAAAGTAACTGATTATTATGGAAGTATGACCTTCAATGATGAAGTGATGCGTTCATTATTATCTCCTGAAGCCTATTTAAAGATCAATACAGCTATAAATTCTGGAACTAAAATTGACCGCGATGCGGCCGATGAAGTGGCCGCTGCTATGAAATCTTGGGCTATTTCAAAAGGTGCCACGCATTACACTCATTGGTTTCAACCATTAACAGGTACCACTGCAGAAAAACACGATTCATTTTTTGATATAGATTTAAGTACAGGAAAGGCCGTTGAAAAGTTTAAGGGATCAGCCTTAGTACAGCAAGAACCCGATGCTTCATCATTTCCAAATGGGGGTATTAGATCCACATTTGAGGCGAGAGGGTATACGGGTTGGGATCCATCTTCACCCGCTTTTATCATGGAAAATGCGGCAGGCACAGCCACCTTATGTATTCCATCCGTTTTTGTTTCGTATACAGGCGAAGCGCTAGATTATAAAACACCCTTATTGAAATCAATCGAATTAGTTGACAAAGCCGCTACGGCAGTCATCAAAGATTTTTTTAATCGAGATATAAACAAGGTAATACCAACATTAGGAGCTGAGCAAGAATACTTTGTCATCGACGAAGCTTTGTTTAATGCGAGGCCAGATCTAATGATGGCTGGCCGAACAGTTTTCGGGCATGCACCGGCAAAAGGCCAACAATTAGAAGATCATTATTTTGGATCTATCCCTAATCGAGTAAATTCTTTTATGGTCGACTTTGAAATAGAGGCCATGAAGTTAGGGATGCCGGTTAGAACAAGACACAATGAAGTGGCACCAGCTCAGTTTGAGGTAGCGCCCACATTCGAAGAAGCTAATTTAGCCTGTGATCACAATGCTTTATTAATGGATTTGATGTCTAAAGTGGCCAGTAAGCATAAATTAAAAGTATTATTTCATGAAAAACCATTTGCGGGAATTAACGGAAGTGGTAAGCATAACAACTGGGCATTAGCTACGGATACGGGGATTAATTTATTAGCTCCATCTTCAAAACCAAAGGAAAATTTACGTTTTCTTACCTTTTTTGTTAACACCTTAAAGGCGGTTCATGATCATGCCGATTTGTTGCGCGCGTCCATTGCCTCAGCAGGAAACGAACATCGTTTAGGTGCCAATGAAGCTCCTCCAGCCATTGTATCGGTATTTTTGGGCTCTACCATGAGTCAAGTTTTAGATGAGATGGAGAATATGAGCGATTTAGATGACATTCATTTAGAAAAAGGAGATAATGTTTATTTGAAATTGGGTATTAATAAAATTCCTTCTTTACTATTAGACAATACAGATCGAAACAGAACTTCTCCATTTGCCTTTACGGGCAATAAATTTGAATTCAGAGCGGTTGGCTCTTCTGCAAATTCGGCCGCACCTATGACGATTTTAAATACAATTGTTGCAGACCAATTAATCATATTTAGAAAAGAGGTTGAAGTAGTTCTTGAGAAAGGGGTAAAAAAGGAATTGGCCATTATGGAAGTCCTTAAAAAATATGTCAAAGAGTCCAAAAAAATACGCTTTGAGGGAAATGGATATTCTGAAGAATGGGTGGAAGAAGCAGCCAAGAGAGGTTTATCAAATTTAAAGACCACCCCAGAGGCATTAGCCGTTTATGCTCGACCAGAATCGATTGAATTATTTACCAAACATGGGATATATTCGAAGGAGGAGATGCATGCGAGGCATGAAATTGAATTAGAAAATTACATCAAAAAAATTCAAATTGAGTCTAGGGTTATTGGAGATATGGCCATCAATCACATTGTTTCGACTTCATTAAAATATCAAACTCAGTTGGTCGAAAATGTAAAAGGACAGAAAGAAATTGGCATTGATCCTCAATATTTTGCGCCAACGATCGAAATGATTAAAAAAATATCAGAATATACATCAACGATCGTTCGTCTTCAAAACGAAATGACCGAGGCTAGAAAAACAGCTAATAATATTGAAAATTTGGAAGAAAGAGCCACAATGTATGGAATTAATGTCAAAGGATTCTTTGACGAAATTCGGTATGCTGTTGATAAATTAGAACTCATAGTTGACGATGATGAATGGCCATTGCCTAAATACAGAGAGTTATTATTAATTAAATAGCCAATAATCCATATGTTGAAACAAGATAATCCTGGATATTTAGCTGAAGAAATAGCTAACTTAAAAGCTCTATGCGCTGCAGAGAATAAATCTTTTATTGTCATTGATGATGAAGATTTGCCTATGGGGAATGATAAAGAAATGGTTCATATTCAATTTATAGGTAATTATAAGGAGAGGGAAGTGGTCTACGATGCCATACTTTGTACGCTTCAATTACATTACTCGAGTACGATTTATGAAGAAGCAGAGCGTGAAGCAATCGAGCAATTTCCATTATATGTGCCCATTGAAAATAGAGATGAGACCTATGTGGCAAATGAAGCGCTAGATGATGAAGTGGAAATGATGATTTTAGAAATCATTGATGAAATAGAGGAAAATGACGATATCAAGGTAAGTGAATATGTTGAGCTAGATGAAGATTTTGATTTTGGAATAAGCCTAGAAGCTGCATTATACGTGGCAGCATTAGAAGAAGAAGTCATTGAAAAATTCATTTCCGATTTTAATTCGAATAGCCTCAAGCTAGATTCCTCCTTATATTCATTTAAAACGGAAGAAGAGTAAATGAGCTATCCGGTTTTTTATGCATCGGAACCCGAATTAAAGTCTGGTTTAAGTGAAGAAGAATCTTTTCATGCCTGTAGGGTCTTGCGTTTAAAAAATGGAGATCAAATTCATATTTTGGACGGAAATGGAAAGCGTTTTCAAGCAGAATTAGATTTGGTAGATTCTAAAAAGACCACTTTTAGGTCGTTGCGTATTTTGGAGGAGATTGAAAATCCAGATTATTCTATTTCTCTTTGGGTAGCACCAACTAAACAAATGGAGCGAATGGAATGGATGGTCGAAAAGTGTACCGAACTAGGTATACATTCCATTGGATTTTTCCATTCACGCTATTCTGAAAGAAAGGAAATAAAATTAAACCGATTAGAAAAAATAGCTATATCGGCTCTTAAACAATCTAAAAATTTATTTTTACCCGAGATAAAGCCAATGATTTCGATCAAAGAAATCATTCCATTGCCAATGAATAAAGATTCTTCAAATCAATTTTTATTTGCTCATATAGCTGAGCCAGTTGATCAACCTTTGTTCAAAATATTACATAAAAACAACCATTTAAATATCCTGATAGGTCCAGAAGGTGATTTTTCAACTGAGGAAAGCGATTCTTTACTCAAAAATAATTGGCAACCCTTTAGTTTAGGCAAAGCTATTTTACGAACAGAAACTGCTTGCATCGCAGCTACTCATAGTGTTCATTTGATACATGCACTCCATGAATAAAATATTAATCGTATTTTTTTTCTTTTGTAGCTCAACCCTCTTAGGTCAAACAAAATTGGCCAAAGTGAAATATTCAGGCGGAGGAGATTGGTATGCCAATAAAACTTCGTTGCCTAATTTGATTCAATTTTGCAATTCAAACTTGCCTTTAAAACTATCAACCACACCTGAAACAGTGGAATTGTCAAGTAAACAATTATTCAGTTACCCATTTATTCATTTAACAGGTCACGGTAATGTCGTATTCACCGATACTGAAATTCAAAATTTAAGGACTTACTTACTCGGAGGAGGATTTCTGCATATAGATGACAATTACGGTTTAGACGTTTACATAAGGAGGGAAATGAAAAAAGTATTTCCGTCCTTAGAATTTGTGGAACTTCCATTTACACATGCTATTTATCATCAGACATTTAATTTCCCA
>Ga0209107_10002417_pt1 | contig 10368 bp, 11 predicted proteins | sample LakErihyJuly2011_2_FD_187460 | JGI IMG/M metagenome (GOLD analysis project Ga0209107, IMG submission 187460) | Freshwater microbial communities from dead zone in Lake Erie, Canada - CCB hypolimnion July 2011 (SPAdes) (version 2) | ecosystem: Environmental > Aquatic > Freshwater > Lentic >... | reverse complement strand
TTTTATTCTAAGAATACTGCCAATTTAGTGTCATAAATTTTGGTCTTGTAATTTGAAAATCTGAATATTATCATCTCCGTATATTTTCGTCTTAGTATACGAAGAAATATTATAATTAAAACATAAATCACAATTGTAATCACCTGTTATTTTTGTTAACCAAATAGTAGAACAATAAGGCAATAATAAATTATATACTTGATTACCACCAATAACAAATATGGTCTTATTTGGAAAGGAATACAATAAGTTTACAACACTATTTACATTTACAAATTCAATATTATTAAATGTTTCATATATTTTTCTATACTTTTCCGTGTCACTAGTGATAACAATATTATGTCTTTCTTTTAAAGGTTCTTTTTTTGGCAATGATAATAATGTATTTATGCCCATTATAACAACATTATTAATTGTTTTATTTTTAAAAAATATTAGATCGTCCTTGTTTTTCCAGGGTATTTTACCGTTTTTAGCTAATCCACATTTTTCATCAATTGCTAATATACCTTCTACGTTTGGTATTTTTTCAAAATTAGACATATACATTTTATATGTGTTTATTTTTTAAATTATAAATAAACATATATTACATGGATAATAATGTTTTTGATTTTGTAAATGATGCTATAAAATTAAATTTATTAGTTAAGGCAAATGAAAACCTAAAGCTTAAACATAAGAAACTTATTTTTGTTTACAGTGCTCCTAAGGTTGGTTCTACTTCTATTGTTAGTTCATTAAGAATTTTTGCATTAAAAATGTACGATATAATTCATATTCATGATGAAGAAATGTTGAGAGTATTGGGTAATATTAATGGTATAACGATAAACGAAATAATACTATACAATAAATATTTAGGTAAAGAAGTATTTGTAATTGACATTTATCGTAGCCCTATAGAACGAAAGATATCTACATTTTTTGAGAAAATAGGATCATATCATTTTAATAATCACGATCATGATGTAAATACATATAATGTTGTAAGAGTTATAAATAGATTCAATAAGATTTTTCCCCATATTGGTTTAGGTGACCATTTTATTGATAAATACAATATTTGCGTACCTAAACAATTTGATTATTTAAATAAATATTTGTTGGTTAATGAACACGGTATAAACTATATTAAACTGCGATTAAAGGACGCACATTGTTGGGGTCCAATACTATCAAAAATATTTAACATTAGAATTTGTATTGTTAAAGACTATGAGAGTTCAAATAAACCAATTAAAAATTTATATAATATTTTTAAGTCTGAATATAAAATTCCCAAAAATTTATTGGAGGATTTGATGAATTGTAAATACTTAACTTATTTTTATTCGTCAGAAGAAAAGATGCAGTATTATAATGAATGGATATCAAAGTCAACTGATGCGATCGATTCATATACCCCTGAACAATATAATGTGTATAATGAAATAACATTATCAAATTGTCATTTGGATTGCGTACAATTAGAACATTATATGGATGAAGGCTGTTCTTGTAAGGCTTGTAATATAAAAAGAAGAAATATATCAATACAAATAATGAATGGTGTTTCTGTAACCGATAGAATAATTCACGATGAGGCAAACAAGGAATATGCTACACAAAAGGCTGTTCAATTAATTAAAGTAAATAAGATGATACAAGAAAATAATAAAAATATAAATAATAATGTAAAAGGCAGGGCTTTTCATAAAGAAATGGTCAACATAGTAAAACGAAAAACAATGTATTGACCTAAAAATAAATTTTTTTCAAAGTAATTAAAAATATATGTAAAACTGAAAAAATTGAAAAAATGGTAATGAAAATGAAAAATACAAAAATCATTAACATAAAACTTTAAAAAATGGAGAGAATTGAGAGAATATTAGAGAACACACTTAAAGAATGTATAAAGAAAATTTTAACAGAAATTAAACATAAGGAATCAAAATCAAAATCAGAATCAGAATCATGGTTAAAAAATGTTCTTCCATTTGATGTAGATAGAGTAAATAATATGTGTTGTTTAGGATTAACGTATAATAGAGGTTTGTTAACCCAATGTGAAAAAAAAAAGAAAGAAGGTTCTCCATATTGTCGGTGTTGTACTTTGTCACGCATAGGAACAGTGGAAGAAAGAATAAATGCGGGATTATACTCATATACAGACAAAAAGGGGCGAAGTCCTAAAAAGTACAGAGATGTATTGAAAAAGATCAATAAAAGTATATCAGATGTGATATTAGAGGCGGGACGATTAAACATAAAAATAAGCGATGAACATTTAAAAGAGAATGAGTGTCGTCGTGGTCGTCCTAAGAAGGAATGTGAATGTAAAAAAGAAGATAAAAAGGATTTATTTGCGTGTGTATATTTAGATGAAGTAGAAGACGTAGATGAAGTAGATGACGTATGTGAAGTAGAAATAAAATATAATTTAGAAAATGAAAAGAAAAAAGAAAGTGAAAAACTTATATGTAGAAAATTAACAGATTCTGAAAAAATGCGAATGAATGAAATATATGAATTAGAAAGAGAAGAAAGGATAAATATGCGTAAACGTAAAAAAGTATAGTTATATAGTTGTTTATATTTGTAATAAAAAATGTATATTTTTTTTATTACAAAAACATCTAAGAATGTTTAATAAAAGAAAGAAGGTCTATAATATGAAAGTCAGAGCTTAAAATTAAACCAAAAAGTATTGCGAATGGGACTGAAAATAGTTTAAAAACGAATTGAATTTTTGGAAGATTGTAACACTGCTTATAATGTATAATAAGCGTAAATAATGCTAAGGAAACTAAAGGAACAACAAGGTTGTTACCCATTCGTGGTGTATATCTCCACCAAGATGTTAGTATCAATAAACAGAAATTAATAATACCAAAAAACAGTAGACCATATTCAGAAAAAAGCACAAAAAATGCTATAAAAAATTCAATAAGGATTTCAAAATATATAGTAGGATACACATATACGTCACGATGTAAGTGATCAGCTATGACAGTACCTTTAGGGTAAAAAATAGAAAATGGTTTAAAAGTAGTAATTTTACCGGTACAACATCCAGAAAAAAGACACGCGATTCTACCGATAGCAGAAGCAATAGCAAATGCGAAAATAAACATATGTATTTTGTTGCAATTAAAAAGAAGAGAGATCAGTAATGGAAAAGTAGCAAGATATGCGGCTAAAGAATAAGAAGTCAAGCAAGAATGACAAAAAATAGGCTGAAGTAAAATAGATAATAACGCAATAAAAATGAATTTAATAATGTCCATTGTAGTAATATTGTTGATGAAAGAGAAAAAAATAACAGTAGCTATTGAAGAAATAAAGCCATATAATGTATACATAATAAAGGATAATAAAAAAATGTGGAAAAATAGAAATGTAAAAAGGCGCATTTAAAAGAAAGGCCTCACGGAATGTGTACGAATGATGGTGAGAAAAAGTTGACAGGACAGCAAATAGAAGTATGGGCACAGGATATAAAAGGAATAGTATATTATATCGATAAAACAGGAAATGTGTATCAAGCAGAGGATGTAATACAGGGAAAGACAAATCCAAAGATAATAGCGAAATATGTAAAAACAAATGATGTGTATAGTATTCCAGAATTTAATATTTAATAGCAACGAATAGCAACTAATAGCAACGAATAGCAACTAATAGCAACTAATAGCAACTAATAGCAACGAATAGCAACTAATAGCAACGAATAGCAACGAATAGCAACGAATAGCAATAAAAAAGGAAAAAAGGAGGTAATAATACGACACCCTCTTTTTCTCTTTTTTCTCTTTTTTCTCTTTAAAATTTTTTTGTTAAAATAAGTAAAACCGTTAACAATATTGCGCATATCTTCTTAGAAAGTCGGGCATTTCCATTTGTTCCCTAATAGGGGTCTTATCTTTATTATTACCCGAGATATAGTATGGTGAATAATTGACGTATTGTTTGACCTTAACATAGTCCTTAGTAATAACCAATGTTAAGCCATACGGTTCTTTACGTAATTCAAACCGTACAGGTACATCACATAAAAGTTCTTTCTCGAGGCGCTCATAAAATACCTTTAATCCTTGCGCATAATCAATACGTCTATGGTAAAGTTCTCTTTCTTCACCGACACCAAGCATATATTTTTGATGAATGACCTCTAAGTCATGTGTGAAGCGTTTAACGGCATCACGAATCATTTGCTTATCTTTAGACATGTTAATCCCCATTTTGCTTTAGCTTTTTCTTTTTGATTGATTTTTAAAATACTAATTAAATATCAAGCAGATTTCAATTTTTTTAAATTAATATGAAAAAAATGTAATACAAAAACTATTTTATAAGGGTACAAATTTAGTGACTCATTTCTCCATTTTGTCACTCATTTCTCATAACAGTATCTGTGTAGTAAGTAACTATTAATCAATCACACCATTTTCTCAATGACAGTTTCTTTCGCAATATTTTTAATAATTTTATTATAGTTTTTATTGGTTTCATCTACGGTTGAACCCGACATAGCCTCACTAACAATCTGTAAGAATCGATCATTGTCCTTGGAATCGGAATCATTATAATCAGGGTGAACCTTAGTCCATTCAGAAATTTGTTTAATGTTTTTATTCGCAACATGTTTAAGGGCACTTGTTAGTATCTTTCTTTCACTATCCTCTTTATTCCATTCATTGTTACTTTTAATATATAATGTTTCTCTTTTGGAATCAGAGCAATGAACAGGTCTGTTGTTAATATCAATTTGTTTAAGTCCATCAATGAAAATCTTTGAAATGCCATTAGCGAATCCTAGCCTCCCAGTTTCTTCTAATTCAGTGAGACCAATTTTTAACTGATTAACAAAATCCATAATGTTTAAAGCGTCCTTACATGTTTCGTTTAAATACATGTTAAGATTAAAACTGTTATTGCTATTATTATTATTATGGTTGCCGACGTTTTTGGATAGCTCGATAATGCGGTCATTTTGTGACATCATGTTATTATTTTGTGACATCATTTGTTTGTTCTGATCGATAAGTAATTGTTTAAATTCAGCATTTTCCTTCATCAAATATTTAATTAAGTTTTCGGGATTGTCGAAGGCATTATTGTCTAAAGGTTTAATACATTTTTTATTGTGTCTCCATAATCCAGCTCTATCATTGAAAAACTTGTCACAATTATTACACACGTATGTTTTGCTAGTTTTGCTAGTTTTTACGTTGTCATTCGTTGTTAAAACGTTGTTTTTATGTTTTATGGTGTTACAGTGAATAACAAAATTATAATTTCTATATGTAGAATAGTCACAAAAATCACAAGTAAAAATGTCGCTAGTTTTTGCTAAAATTCCGTTGTCGTTCGTTGTCATATACTAACAAAGAGAAAAAAAATCTAAAAAAATAGTGAAAAATAGTCGTGACAAATAAAACTGTAAAAAAACAGAATTAAGAGCATAATGGTCACAAATGGTTTTTTATAACCCCTTTTTGGAAAACTATTTTAGGTTTTCTATTATGGACATTTTGAAAATGTCCTTTTTTCAAAAGCCCTCCGACTTTTTAAAAGAGAAAAATCAACATATTCTATTTTGAACACCGGAGCAGAATTACGGTTGCCAATAGTTGATTTTATGCTTATAATGTAATAATTCTACTGAAATTTATTATATGATTTATCGAGTAAAACACGTAAAATATTTTAAAGCAGAATTACGGTTGCCAATAGTTGATTTTTATATAAAGCAGTGAGAATGTAGTGATTGTAAAAAAAAGATGACATGACACATCGTGACAAAAAATAATGTTATATGTTCAAGCAGAATTATGGCATAATTTATATTGACAAATTAGCAATGTAAAATTATGCTGATATAGTAATTTGGGCGCCATTGGGCGCGGATATAAATTGTCACTCATTTCTCCATTTTGTCACTCATTTCTTGTAGTAAGTAACTATTAATCAATCACACCATTTTCTCAATGATAGTTTCCTTCACAATATTTTTAATAATTTTATTATAGTTTTTAATAGTTTCATCTTGAGTGGAACCCGACATAGCCTCACTAACAATTTGTAAGAATTTATCGTTTTCTTTGGAATCGGAATTGTTGTAATCAGGGTGAACCTTAGTCCATTCAGAAATTTGTTTAATGTTTTTATTCGCAACATGTTTAAGGGCACTTGTTAGTATCTTTCGTTCCCCATCTTCTTTATTCCATTCATTGTTACTTTTAATATATAATGTTTCTCTTTTGGAATCAGAGCAATGAACAGGTCTATTGTTAATATCAATTTGTTTAAGTCCATCAATGAAAATCTTGGAAATGCCATTAGCGAAACCTAGACGACCAGTTTCTTCTAATTCTTTAAGACCAATTTTTAACTGATTAACAAAATCCATAATGTTTAATGCATCCTTACAGGTTTCGTTTAAATACATGTTAAGATTAAAACTGTTATTGCTATTATTATTGTTGCCAACGTTTTTAGATAGCTCCATAATGCGGTCATTTTGTGACATCATTTGTTTGTTCTGATCGATAAGTAATTGCTTAAATTCAGAATTTTCCTTCATCAAATATTTGATTAAGTTTTCGGGATTGTCGAAGGCATAATTGTCTAAAGGTTCTATACAGGATTTTTTGTGTCTATAATAGCTACTACTGTGATTGTATTTTTTACCACATTCACAAGCATAAGTCGTATTTAATTTGTCGCCAATAGTTGTAGCATTTTGTAGCACAAGTGTAGCATTAAGTTTGTTAGTATGTTTAAGAGTTGATAGATGTTTTACATAATCACTATATTTAGATGTAAAATAGTCACAATTAATACATTCGTAATTTTTGGCGATTTTCTGCGACTTTTTTTGTAGCATTCTCTCTAAAGTATGCTACTAAAAAAATCTCATAAATTAATTTAATTAAAAAACGATGGTTTTTTATCGTCACAAATAAAACTGAATAAAAACAGAATTAAGAGCATAATGGTCACAAGTCCCTTTTTATAACCCCTTTTTGGAAAACTATTTTAGGTTTTCTATTATGGACATTTATAAAATGTCCTTTTTTCAAAAGCTCCCCGACTTTTTAAAAGAGAAAAATGAAATAATATATATTATTGATAAAGTAACTTAAAGAAAAAAGTACCCTAATTATTTCAAAACAACACAATACAGCAACACAATACAGCAACACAATACAGCAACACAATACAGCAACACAATACAACTATAATGTATTATTTTTTTTAATCATTCGAATATAGATACTTCTTCACGCGGATTTAATATTTCATCCGCTTCCGTAAGAACGTCCTGAAAAGCAAGTATTATTTCTAATTCTTCATTTGTTTTGGGTGAGTAAACTTTGCAGATGTTACGTTTAGAAATTTCTATACTTTTATTTACGAGGTTCTTATGGGAGGAAACAAATATATCTGATTCAGTATTCATTACTTCAGGGAAATATTCTGTTATAATATGATACATTTCGGTTGCTATACGAAACTGTTCAAAACGCATAGCTCTGTATGCTGCATATCTTTCGCTGGTTCTGTATATGTTCGTTTTATTTGCTATTTCATTTGACAACTTAATATACTTTTGCAATATTTCCATATACCAAATACCTAGGCTTGTTTGGGGTTTTGATACGAGTTTTGTCTCGGGTTTAGATATTGGTGTCTCGGGTTCGGCTAATGCTTTCCGTCTGGCTTCCAACTGTACCTTATACTGAGAACGAGTAATAACAGGCATTTTTTAATAACTTATCGTTAATAGCTTTTTGATTTTTTACATTATGGTAAATGTAAAAAAAGAAATTCAATTTTTTTAAATTTATAGGGAAAAAGAAAAACCTTAAAACTTTTGTTAGTATACAATAGAAAAAAGAGGGAATATTATAGCATCCTCTTTTTTATTTTTTTAGACTACGTCCGTCCCACAAGAGTATCAAATGTTTTTTTATTACTGCCTTGAACGGACTCAATAGTGCCTCTACAAAACGGACATTGAAGAATTGAGGAATTTTTCGATTTAGTAGCGGTATAGTGACCCTTAAAGCAGCCAAGGCAGGTTTGATGGTTACAATTAAAAGTAACCTTACAGGTTTTATCGTAGCATATGCCGCATTCTTCACTAGACAGTTTAAAATCCCGTAAAACCCGAACCACTATTTTTTTTTTGGGGATCGGGGGTGCTAAAATAGTCTGTTGAACAATCGCATTATACAGATTATTGTTGGCCTGAATATAGAGTAGGGTTATTTTGAAATTCAAATCCTCTAAATATTTTTCTCTAAGGATGGGATTTTCAATATGGTCAAATAAATTAGGGTTAACATTTATTGGATCCATTCTATAAATATACCGTGTATCTTGTATCCCACTGACAATAACGGTATGATGGTCTATTAGCATTTGTACGGGACACTCGGTAAAACACCCTTGGCGACGACACAATTCACATGTGCCTGCTACGGGTAGTAATTGCCTAGGAGTATACCCTCTAGCAATATTTACGGGACAAATTGCTTTACTTTTATTACACCCCTCCTGACGGCACTGGGAGCACTTTCTGGGAGTACGTTGTAACATTTTCTCTTACTTTGCTTTTGCTTTGCTTTTACTTTGATTAATTTTTTAAATACTTAATAAATCAAAAAAGAAATTCAATTTTTTTAAATTTATAGGGAAAATTGTAGGGCTGAAAAAAGTTATTGTTTTGGACGCAGTTGGACGCCGGTATGAAGCCGGTATGAAGCCGGTATGTCACGGTTGGGCGCCGGTATTACTAGACTAGTTTGGACGCAGTTGGACGCCAGCATGTCTCTTCTAGTTTGGACGCAGTTGGACGCCAAATAAAAGCTCATAAGTAACTATTAATCAAAAGGTAAAATAAAAATTTTTTTGAAAATCCAAAAAAGTATATGAAGAAAAAAAAAATTGAAATAAAAAAAAAGTATTAGAAAAAACTTAAACAATCAAAACAATCAAAGTACTTAAAAAGTCAAAAAGCAAAGCAAGCAAGTGAAAGATGTCTACTATTTCTAACAACACCGAAATGTTAATGAATTCATTAGAACAAATGATGAAGGAATGTGTATTGAAGTGTGTGCGTGAATGTGAGGGGCATGAGATGGATGAGGTGATTAGACGTTTGGAGTCTATGACCAATATATTTGTAGATAATGTAAATAAAGAAAAGGTAGCTGCGTCTGAGTGGGCTGCTGCTGAAAAGGCGCTGCCCAGTGAGACAGAGCGTGTTGTACATAAAGCGATTAAAGACGCGACTACAAAAAAAGAAACAAAAAAAGCTGTTAAGATGACAGAAGAGGAAAAGGCAGCAAAGGACGCAGAAAAGGCGGCTGAAAAGGCAGCAGCAGCTGAAGCAAAAAAGGCCGCTTTAGAAGCTGAAAAGGAGGCTAAGAAGGCAGAAAAGGCGGCCGCTTTGGAAGCTGAGAAGGAAGCAAAGAAGGCAGAAAAAGCCGCCGCTTTAGAAGCCGAGAAGGAAGCCAAGAAAGCCGCTTTAGAAGCCGAGAAGGAAGCCAAGAAAGCCGCTTTAGAAGCCGAGAAGGAAGCCAAGAAGGCAGCATTGGCTGCCGAGAAGGAAGCCAAGAAAGCCGCTTTAGAAGCCGAGAAGGAAGCCAAGAAAGCCGCATTGGCTGCTGAAAAGGAAGCCAAGAAAGCCGAAAAGAAGCCAGTGAAAGAGAAGAAACAGAAGAAACAAGAGGAGAAGCAAGAGGAGAAGCCAGAAGAGCCTAAGACAGTAAAGGTATGCCGATTCACACACCAAGGTAAAGAATACTTAAGAGACGGAAACAACGTAGTGTACGACTTTGATACCAAGGAAGTGCTTGGTGAGTGGGATAAGGAGACCGAAACTATCAAGGAAACGATATTTGACGAAGAAGAGGAGGTAGAATCTGAAGAAGAGGAAGAGGAAGAATATGAAAATTAAAAAGTATTATAGCTGTATTGTGTTACTGTATTGTGTTGTTGTTGTGTTGTTGTGTTGTTGTTGTGTTGTTTTAATTAATTAGCGTCCCTTTTTTCCTTTGAACCATTTTGTCACTCATTTCTGCGTTTTGTCACTCATTTCTAAGGGTCCCCTATTGGGGTCAATTTGTCACTCATTTCTGCGTTTTGTCACTCATTTCTTATATAAGTAACTGTTAATCACAGAGTGCACTGTACTAGGTAACTAATGGGTACACTGTACTCCATCAATGATTACAACCCTTTAATTACTGTGTACCCTAAGCGTTTGCACAGTAACAACTCGGCAACAACTCGGGAACAACTTTAAAACAACTCGGGAACAACTTTAAAACAACTCGGGAACAACTTTAAAACAACTCGGGAACAACT
>Ga0209107_10002416_pt1 | contig 10369 bp, 3 predicted proteins | sample LakErihyJuly2011_2_FD_187460 | JGI IMG/M metagenome (GOLD analysis project Ga0209107, IMG submission 187460) | Freshwater microbial communities from dead zone in Lake Erie, Canada - CCB hypolimnion July 2011 (SPAdes) (version 2) | ecosystem: Environmental > Aquatic > Freshwater > Lentic >... | reverse complement strand
TATCGGAAGTAGTATAATAAAATAAATAAAACTTTTATTAATTATAATATTTGAAATATAAAATTTATATATATTTATTAAATATTTCATTTATAAATATATTAATACGCATATAAAGTTCATATAAACATAAAATATCTTCAATAATTCAAATAATTTAATTATTTTCATCTAAATTATTATTATATGGATATTATATATCTTTTTCTATACATGATATTAATTTATCTATTTATAAATTAATTCTATTTTATTTTTAAAATATTTGATAGCTTATATCTTCTTTTTCCTTTTTAATTTACGTCTAATCGACGCTTTATTCAACAATGCTTTCATATTATTTGATTTACTCTTCAATTTTTTAATTTTATTCAATAGATTTATCAAATTTTTATGTTGAAAATAACGCAAAATAATCTTCCTCAGTCATTAATATTTTTTTTTATTCGTTTTAATATTATTTATGCTTTTATTTTTTTTCTTCTTCATATAATTATTAATTTCTGTACCTCATCTTTCTAAAATCAGGTATGAGGACCACTGAATTTTAATCTTGCGAAAAAACTGCTATTTATTTTAGTTCTGATGAAATCGAATAAATTTCATTCACCATAATTGGAACTTGATCAAAAAATGGACGATTATCTGTTATCTTATTTTGGTTATATTTTATATATAAATTATTCAATAAAGTTAATCTATTAGACTATCCTTGTATATTACCACTAATTAATTATTACACCGACCTTATTTTTCCTTTGATTGAATTTATTTGGGCTTAATTTGTAGACATATTTTATAAATATTTAATTAAAAAATCAATTGTAAAATTAAAGAAAATTTGTTAAAATTAAATATACATTAAGTTAATTATTTTACAATCATTATTATCTGATTATACGAGTTTATTGTTATAAATTCATATTTTTATTAATTTTTTTTTACGAATTATTTAAGATAGTTTTATTATTTTGCTCATTTTTTAATTGAAAATTTTATTCTAATTATATTTATTTTAATTATTTTTTTATTTCATTAAAATTTTATTTCAAATTATTATCATAACTTTTATTTAAATAATCATAAAAAATATTAGTATTAGGAGAATTATCAATATCGTGATTATTAGTATTATGAATGAATTAATCGGTATTTATTTTTTTACCCCTTATAAAATTACCCCCATGCATGGAATTATTTTTAGTATCAATCACTAAATTATATTAATTTCCACGATTTTTAGTTGATTTATTATCCTTTATAGGATAAAAACTAGATATATTTGATTTTTAATATTTTATAGGATAATAGCTAGATTCAAATATTCTTTATTTTGATGGTGTTTAATTAAATTTCTGATAAAACTGATTTCTTTGGTCTCGAAATATACACCGATCAATTTTCTATGGGGAGGGGTCTCTAAATATACATCGATCAATTTTCTATGGGGAGGGGTCTCTAAATATACCCCGATCAATTTTCTATGGGGAGGATGATCTATAAATCTCACTAAAATATCTTGTATCCGGCCTTCTCATTATATTATTAGTCTATTTTTTCTTAATTTCTTTTTCTTTTTATTTTATTAAATTATTGACATTATTTATATTACACTTTTTTCTATACTTTATTCTATACTTTTCAATACTTTCTCTACTATGACATTTAGTCTCCTCTCATTGTTCTATTTATTGTTATTGATATTATTTATTAAAATCTTGTTAAATTTCTGGTTGAATTTCAGTGGTTTAATTATAATCAGAAATATTTTATTATTTGTCATTAAATATTAATTTTTTCTTGTTTGAATCACTTATTATTACCTACGGAACAGATAATAGTTTGATCTATTCTACATTATTTATTTACATTTTTTGAATACTTTAAGTATTTCTTATTTAAATTTATTGTTAAGAATCCTGTTTAGGAATATTTTATGTATTTCTTATTTAAATTTATCGTTAAGAATCCTGTTTAGATGGTTTTGCTAAAAAATATCCGACTGTTTTAGCTACTATAGCAGGTATAAAGGATTTTAATTTTTCCTTTATGTTCATTTCATCTGCAAGTGGATCCGAGTCGGAAGCGTTATCTTACTCGTTACCAGTTTATATATTATTAAAAAAAATCTCATTATTTATTATTTGTTCTTTTAATTAAGGTATTGTGAACTAATAATCTATATCCTACTCTACATTATAAATATATAAGGATCTAATTAGATCTTTTCCGATTTCAAAAAGTTATTAAGGAATATAATGATTAATTTTATTATATTTTGTGTATCCAAATAATGATGTTTCTAAAGTAAATACATTGGGACATTGAAGCATGTCCCATATTACTATTCTGGCGGATGTTTATTTGTAATGCTCGAATGCAAAAGTACAATCTTTTAAAGAAAAATAATTAGAAAGTTTTGAAAATATCAAAGGGAATAGCTTATAAGAGCTCGACTATGACTGATCATCACAAGAATATATGAAGCTATTTTCTCTGTATATTAACAAAAATATATATTACTTTTTAGAATGTCCGTGAAGATCAGCAAAAAAATCAACATTGTACCCTTCTTATATATAATTTTTAATCATGGATTTTATGTGGTAAACACTTGAGTGTAATACCCTGATTGGAAAAGACCATTATCTGTTTAAATCAGCACCTGATAGATTGCAACGGAAATTCCCGTATATAACTCCATCTGGATTCACCATTGGTACAATTTTGAATATATATTTATTTCTTAAAATAATTGCTTCTTTATTTTCACTTACAAGAAAATCGATGACACCATGCATAACATATGAAGACACGGTTTCTCCTGGGTGCTATCTCGCTATAATAATAGCAATTTTCTTATGCTCGATTTCTTTTTAGCTGTCACAGGTCTGCTAATTAACCACCTCTGTCTACAATTTTTTTTAAATGTTGGTTCTATTTGTTATTGTTATAATCGGAATAGCGTTTTAAGAAATAGTGTAACAAAGAATTTCTTTTTTAAAATTTCTTTAAAAAATTTTATTTTTTTTATAAATTAATTATTTACATTTATTAATGATTTTCCATGTTTAGACTCACTTAATCAATATGTTTAATCATCTGAGAGTAAGAGTAAGGGATATTAGCCGCGATATATACAAGATCATCTTCATATAAAAATTATATTTTGAAAGTTAGTGTATAGTAACATTATTCGGTCTGAGTAGTTTCCTATGAAAATTAAAATACATATTGGTATTGGGGTTTTTAAACAAACTTTTAAGATTTTATTTTTCTTGTATTTTATGTTATTCCCGCCTCTTATCCATCCAGTTCCATCTTCTTTATTTTTTAATACAGAAAAAATTGCTGGTTTCATGCCTACCTTGAAAGGATTATCTTTTTTTGCCTATATATATTAATAAAAAAGTTACAAAATTAGTTATATTGAAAAAATAGTTTTGATCTTTTTTCATATTCTTAACACTAAAAAAGAACCATTAAGCATATCCTTTTGTATTGATATCATTTTACATAATTAAATCGTATTCATTTTATTTTTATTTGTACACCTGGAATAAATTCCCACACTCGAATTTAGAATCAAAAATAAGGTCTTCATTAATCGTAGGTTGTTCCCCAAAATCCGCGTCTTAAAGAACTTAAAACATTGAATTTCCAAAATCAACTAAATGAGATAAATTTAAATAATATCCTGCAAAATTTTATCCTAACTCAATATTTGTTCTATTTTATTAATATTTGCAATAAATTTTGTCATAATTTGTGTATTTGCTTTATAAAGATTTATAATTATAATTATTTTTCTTTTTTCCTTCTATAATTTAACTCAATTTTTTCACACCATTATCTTCAATTTCTGAAGTTTCATCTGACGTTAAAAAATTATATGCTTATAAATTTTGAATTATATCCGGAATTTTTCTTATAAAATTTAAATAATTTATTTACTTCATTTAAATAATTTTTAATAAAAGCCTGGGTTGGAAATCTGTAGGTTTGTCCTTGTTTAATTTAATCAGGGGTAAGGCTTCTAGCAGATTCTTGTGTTTGATTTAAGGTAAATAATTAATAAACGACGCTTTTTTTTATTCTTTGACAATTAATTTAGTTTAATGAAAGCCTTCATCTTGATCATCTTATTGATCTTCTTCATCTGACAAACAAATTGTATTTATCTTAACTGTCTCATCCATAATAAATTTATTGTTATATAATATATTTATTAATTTATTTATTTATTTATTTACTATTAATATTTTTTAAATATTTAAATATTTAGTATGGACATTTTTTTTTGCGGTAATCTTTATAACCAAAAAATTATTTAATAATTCATTCACATGGACTATAGCTTGCATAATCAAGGGATCGAACTAGAATAATATTATTATACTAATTCTCAAGGAATTTTTAGGGATAGTAAAATATATTTATTTAAATTTAGGGAATAATAAATATTATACTTGGGGGTAATAGTTCTTGGATATAAAAATTGAATTATAATAATTGAAATAAATAAAACAGTCTTCTAATGTAAAAATGAATATCATTATTGATAATAATACTGAACCTCATTTCAATAATATATAAGAGATCAATTAGTAATTTATTGTGTAAACAGTAGGAGATAGGGTTGTTTTTTATGACCCATCTATGAAAATATAGGGAACATAATTTTTATCCAATTACCTTATAAAATAAATAGCTGTTGGGAAATATCACTATTTAAGCTTAACTAGCTAATGGTAGGTGTTTTCGTTTGGATCTAATAGTAATGGGTAATTAGGTATTGGAGAAAAAAACGAATAATATTTTCAAGATCCTTAAGAGATCAATTATTTTAAAAATATGAATGTGCTATAAATAAGTGTCGGAGATACGCATAACCTAGCACTAACCGTAACCGACGGCGAACAAATTCAAATTTTTAAATGGGGATAACTCGGGATAAACAGTGAGATAGAATTCGAGCCAAAAAATATAAAAATTTAAAATATTTCAGCTATATTTTGTCCAAAAAATAACAATATACAATATATTTCCGCAAATCCCAAACTAATTTTTTGTGGAAGTCACCACGGATTCATATTATTTGATGACGGAAGTCTTTACTCTTACGGTAGGAACGAATAAGGCTAGTTAGGACTGTTGGACAGTATACAAATCATTGATATACCTTAAAAAATATTATTTCCTAATAATGCTTTAGTTGAAAGATTTTTTGTTGGTCCTTAACACAGTTTTGCAATCATGAAGAATGGTAATGTGTATTCATGGGGAGCTTCCTCCTTTGGACAGCTTGGGATATCCGAATACGCGGTTATGAAGAGTACACCCACCCTAATCTCTGATTTTTTCACACCTTAATTTGTTCAAGTATTTTAAGATTAAATTTAATTAATTCTGACTCATGATTCTACGTTGATGTTGATAAATAAGGAATTAAAAGGATTGTAATTTTTTAATTCAAAATAAATTAAAAATCCTATTTTTGTTAACAAATAGTAAAGTGTTACATAAATATATGAACGAGATGTTAATTCGAGACTATCGACTTCGACTACATAAAAATTAGAAAAGTCATAAAAAAATGATCCAGAGGTTATTTATTCGAAACTATCGACTATATCCAAAAAATTATAAAATAGAGAGAAAGAAGAGGAATAGGATATCATATAATAAATATTTAACGGATCAGGCTCTGAAAACATGAATTAGTAATTAATTAAGGAATGGGAGAGTGATATAATTCCCTACTGGGGCGAGACTAAAATAAGCACCCAATTGAATCAACTTTGTAGAATTGGGATCCCTCCAGTTTTGAGATCAAAAATTTGGTAACTGGCTATTCCCAACCGTCTCAGTATAACAGAAAATTACTTCCAAATATGTTCATAAAAAGCCTTCAAATTACTGAAGTACATGGACGAAAAGAAGAAAAATACAATAAACGAAACAATAGCAACCCTTATAGACTCCTACATGCTAGATTGAGACGAGTAAGGTATTGAGTAGAGTCGATTAGGCACGATCTCCTTGATTGACTACGATATAATCCGAACAAATCAAGAACTATGTATGTATATATTATGATATTTTTTAGCGATTTTTTAGTAAAAAAATAGTCCAATTCAAGAAAATTTGAAATAAATTTTATGCGCTTTTGTTATCGCCAGACCAGATATAGGATACATACAAGGGATGACGTACATATCCTCTATATTCCTGCTATACATGGACCATTTTTCAGCATTTAAATGTTTTATCAATTTTCTGACCGCGCCATCACTCCTACCTTTCTTTTTACTGAATTAAAAACAAATAGCTTAAAGGACACAACTTTTCAAACTAATTTTTTAAATATAATTACCTAAATTATATGAATATTTTGAGTCTGAGGGAGTTTAAACCGAGATGTATTTATTTGAATGTACTTAATTTATGTATAAAAAACAGGGTTCTTAACACTATACTCAAAGGTTCTGAGCTTAGACACCGTATGCAGGATATGGGATCTAATCTTTGTATAATAAGGACCTATTATACTATATTCTACAGCTATAGTGATACTCTAGAAATTAGAAAAAAAATTATTAGTCTGTGATACTCAGTAAATAATGGATATTTTTAAAAAACTAAGTAGTCATATAGATAATGACGATTAATTTATAAATTCTATATTGTAACTTACCATCGAAGACTGGATTATAAAAGAATACGATCTTTTAATAAAAAGTTTTTGGATATGATAATATTTATTAAGTTAATTTTACTTATATTTTCGGGGTTGGAGTTTGGGTTGGGTTAGGGTATATATATTATAATAAAACTATAATTATATTACTATATAAATATTAAATTAAAATAATGTCATAAATTTTAATCAATGAATAAAAAAACTATTTAATATAGTAAATTGTTAAAGAAGAGCTGGGAGATGATTGTAGTGAATTTATATCTTTTCTAAATGAGCATGAATCATTAAATTATGAAGAAATAATAAGCTTATACAAAAAATTAAATGAAAAAAAGATAAAAGGAATTATAATTTTAATGATCAAAAATAATTTTATCAAATTTTAAAAAGATGAAAACCAGACTATCTCATACTCAACAAACTCGAACTATATCCTAGGGTTTCTCAGGTATCCAATATATTTATAGTATATATCTTCTTTGTTTGGCACAGAGAGTACTTAGATTATAGAATTTTTTATTATAAATTAAATCGGAAAATGCTCAGAGTGTTTAGATTACGTGTAATAATAATTATCACAGTAGAATATAAAATTTAGTAATTTATTTTTTTTATTTTTTAAGCTATTAAAGACTCATTAAAGAAGAATTTTATTAATTTGATCAAAAATAATTATATTTTTAGAGGAGAATTATCGATAAATTCGATCGAAACTGAAGTCCCTGACCTATTTATCCCTATTTAAAAAAAATAAGAAGAAGAAGAAAAATAAAATAAAACCAAAAAAAAAGTAAAAAAAAATGATGATTTGATTTAAATAAACATGCTAGTGTTGCAAAATAATATTTAAAAAAATGAACCTGAAAACGAGGAGGATTTATTATCCGACCCAGTAACAAAAGAATAATACGACTTCCGTTTAAACCATAGACAATTTTTACATGACCTTAGAAACAAGGAGATATCCACTATAGTAGATGGCAAGGTAAATCCTCTTGCTAGAAGAATAATCAAAGCTATGATGGATAACAGCAAAAAATTAGGCAGGGCAAAAGATATAAAAAGAAGCGAGTAGTTGACTATAGAATAAATTAAATCCCTCCTACCTAAGGATATGTAAATATTGGAGAGTAAGGATATCTCGGATTGCCTGGAAAAAATGATGCAAGACTCTTGCAAGTTCGTACACTTAGAATGCGACAATTTTATCTCAAGTTACTCAGTAAATTATGAAAAAATATTGAAAAAATTAAGGTTTCGACATTTGTCGAAAATCATCGAGAGAATGTACTCAGCTAACGCTGGGAGAGTGATTAGATTATTGAAATAATACAAAGTTCTTGACGAAGAGAATCTCAGCTATTTATCTGTTTCAAGTATAAAGGATGTAAGGAATATTCTACATGTGTTGATAAAAGATGGATTTTTGGAATATTAAGATATGAGAGAAAGTGATAAAAAATTCAATGTCCAAACATCTCAACTTTATAAACTTAATAAAGAAAATCTGGAGAATAGAATTATTTGTCATTATTATTAAGTAACTACCCCAACCCCAACCCCAACCCCAACCTAAATTTTAATTTTAACTTATTAATCAGTCGATTTTTAATTTAAAAATCAAATTGGCATAGTTTACGTCTTAAAGTGATGATATTGAAAATTCTGTTGACAGTCAAAGTAAAATGCAAGAATGGTCACATATATTGAAAATGATAAAATCATTAGAAATGGGAATTTTGGAGTTAGACTAAGCCCTTCTTTTATTTACAGAATTTTGAAAATGGGGTGGACAATGTATATAAAATAAACAATTATATATATATCATTATATTATTTTATATTTAAGAATTAATTATTAATTCTCAGATTCCTTTTATATTTTTTTCAAACTAATTGTGTCGGGTTATATTTCGATATTATTATAATTATAAATCATAATATTTTTTAGTTAGAGTTTTTCGAGATTTATAAATGTCTATTCTTTTTTAGCATGAAGATCTTATATTCTTTTTAGAATAAATTATTTAACATTTTAAAGGATTATATCGCTGCCTGGCATAACCTTAAGTTTCAGTATATTCTTCAGCTACACTATTTAATATTGATGGTCATTAAAGGGATAAAGGTTAATGAAAAAAATATCGACATTTTTTTGTACCATAGAATTTTCGATGGGGTCGGGGGTTTTATTTTTGGTATTTTGCATTTGGTTTTTCAGCAATTCGAATTATTTCTCGTCATATATTTTGTCAACAAATTGAGTGAAATCGATGTTAAGCTCACGTTAGACAAGTGTTGGAAGCAATTGCTGCGAATCATTAGTTTTCTATTTTTTGTGTTTGTTAAGAGGCTAGCCTATACTATCGTAATTGAAATCACTTAGGAGACATTCAAGGTCGATTTCTGGAAATAATTATTTAACTCTTTTGGTAACTAATTGTTCTTGGTTTTGAAATTACGGATGAATTATATCTACCAAGCTCTACTTGAAAGTATCCTTCTTAATAGTCTCTTTCGAGAATCCGTTTAACTCGGTCCGACATTAGGGACACTTAATATCCTCTTACTTCTATTGTTTCATTTTTATAAATTAAAATATGCATATTTTACAAAACGTATGGCCACATTCAGAAATAGTATGTGCAAATCTGAAATAGCCATTACAGAGAGAGCATATTAGGAACTTATTCAATTTATTAATCGGTATTTTATTTTCTTCCATATTTTTATAGAAAAATATAAGTAATTCGAATTATAACCATAATTAATTAATTTATTATTATTATTTAAATATTTAGCGCTTAATAATTTATAAATATATTATATGCTTCAATAATTTATATATATTTTATATATAATTATGTTTTATTAATCATAAATATCATAAAAAACAAACATCTTATAATATTTTGATTGGGTCTATAGTTTTTATTTAGTCCAATTAATTTTCCTGTTTAAGTAAAAAGGATCCTGCGAACCCCATTCCATTGACTGCCAGCAATTAATGAGACGTTTCTTTACTCCTTAACACTATTATTATCAATACATATATGGCTAGAGAATTAATACGCGGGAAAAGGCGCGAAAATAGCTGAAAATGTAAATTTAAATCTTAAAAATAATAAATTTAAAAAATAAAAATTTTGTTAATAATTTATTAATTCTCCAGCAATAATATTATTACCCATGAACAAATAGTTTGCAGTAAATATTAGATTGTAGCATATCTGTAAGTTCTCATTTTTCAAATAAATAAGGGCCTCATTGTAGGCTGTATATAATTTATCACCACTTGTTTCAAATGACTCATAGTCTGACATTTTGTCAAACACTTTCACTATATGTCTAAATGGAAAAATTTAGACTTCAAAATCTAAATAATCATTGGATTTTATTTATTTTTTATAAAAATTCAGCAATGATGATTCTTTTAAACATTTTTTACTCATGATTTGGATATGTCGGTGGGGCTAGCTGGCTCCGGAGTTTTCTCCGCCGTTAAAAAAAGCGAAACCTCCCACCGCTCGGACCACATAAGCTGCAGCAGTAAAATCCAATAAATTTAATTTTCCAGTTTGTTTTTCAAATTGAGATGTCACCACTAATAAATGATTTTTTTCAACCGCAAATTTATTGAAAAGTAATCTATGTTGAGACAAGATG
>Ga0209107_10002414_pt1 | contig 10373 bp, 22 predicted proteins | sample LakErihyJuly2011_2_FD_187460 | JGI IMG/M metagenome (GOLD analysis project Ga0209107, IMG submission 187460) | Freshwater microbial communities from dead zone in Lake Erie, Canada - CCB hypolimnion July 2011 (SPAdes) (version 2) | ecosystem: Environmental > Aquatic > Freshwater > Lentic >... | reverse complement strand
TCTACGTGGATTAAATGAGCGACGGAATGTAGATAGATTTAGATTCATAATAGAAGGGCCGAAGCCCTGTTATTTACTCACTGATAGCAGATAATACATCTTCTGCGGACACTTGTGATTTTTTAGCACGTGCTTTAATTGCATCAATGCTTGGCTTTGTTTTAGAAGCCTTAACTTTCACTTCACCTTTACTTGCTTCTTTAGATTTATCAGCAAGTGTATCGGCAATAGTTGCCTGATCTGACGGGCTAGCGAACTCAGATAAGGTAGCAAGATACTTCAATGCTTCTACCTTAGTCATTTCCGAAGGTAGCTCAACAAAGTCTACACGTGAAGCACCACCTTTAGTGAATTGCTTGATACGACGGACCATGTCATCAGTGAAACGAACCTTAGCATTACCATTGTGAATAGTGATACCAGCGACTTTGAAAGTTTGATTAGAATTAGCCATTTGAGATTTCCTTTAAATAAAAGCTAAGTTTAAAAAATGTGCTGATAACTTCTCAGCACTGTTATAATGATAACACAATCGGACATTATTGTCAACCATTGTGTTACCCATTATTAGTTATTCTTCCACAATAGTGAAAGACCGATTAAGACTAGTAATGCCCAACCAATTGTTTCGGCGTGAGCACCAATCCATATAAAAAGTTTTTCCAACATTCATTACTCCAAAATGTAGGGTTTGTCCCATTTGCCAATGTTAATATCAACATAGTAGGCAATGTTGAAGTAGTCAATCATTGCGTTGGATTCGTCATACCAATCGGCAGACTTCAATGCCTTGAATGCTTCGGTCAAGAAAGCCTTTGCCTTACCATCATAGTGATCCTGGAACCAGTAAGGATTCACCTGATCGTAACCACTTGTAGTAGGTTTGAAGCCACGTTGTACCTGATAAAAGTCATTACCGCAAACCCGATTGCTGTTGCCAATAAAGTCAATAGCACCGGATTTGAGGGTCAATACAATAGTACTATGATTGCGGACACTCAGCGAGCCTTTAACTTTGTACTTAGCCAAGATTGGCTTAAGCATTTTAGTAATCTTTGCTTTGCGTTCCTGATTCATATAAGCCATTTTGTTTCCTTTTCTTTACTGTCTAAGATTCTATTATAACACCAAATCCATTTATTGTCAAGTTATTGTTCCATCGGGTCACCAAGAAAATACTCAGTGACATAGGTGACAACAATATCTTTACCAGAATGAATCTTTAAGTATTCACCTAGGGCTTCGACACTTCTAAATAAATAACCATTTGCTTTGTACATTTTTAATCCTTTTCTCAACTGTCTAAGATTCTATTATATACCCAAATCCAATTATTGTCAACCTTTTTACGAATTTATTGTCCTGAAAGGACTCAATTCCTCAGTCTCAGAATGAATACTTTCTACTACATCATATACAAAAAAGACCGGCACATCAAGCACCGCGGAGATTGTCGCAGGATGTGTGCCTTTTTCAAGCATTTCCTCGATCTCCATATATAAGTCTGCCATTTTACTCATTACAAAACCTCCAACATATTAGCGGGCACTTTCCAACTACGGAACTGACCCGGCTGATCTACGATAATAAATTTACGATTGATTTTCTTTACAACACCGGAGATTGTACCACGGGTTGAACTTGTAAATTTAACATTAGAACCGATTGTCAATGCCGATTTGTTTCGTACCACAAGTTGGGCACGGGCAAAACGCATTGCATCACCGATGCTATTCAATTCTTCGTTAGTGAAGTCACCCTGCATAATAGCAGTATTAATTTGCTTGATGTTCATAAAAACTCCTTTTGACTGAATAAGACTCTATTATATACCCAAAACCATTTATTGTCAAATTTTAGACAATATTAACCTGCACATCGTGATCCACACCTTGGAAGTTACTGCGAGTTCCGTATCCTACTGGAATCTCTTTTTTGCCACAACTCTTGGCTAAATCACGGGAGCATTGCAAATGTTGCAAGGCCGAAATAACTGCAACACGGTGTGAACTAGTAGCAAAGTTCTCAATATCAGAAACCTTACAATACATACCAAATCCGTCAATGATAAAACGAATCTTTTGGCTGTTATTCATTCCGGTAACTACTTGTTGTGTACGCATTTTTGTCCTTTATTTGACTGTCTAAGATTCTATTATATACCCAAATTGATTTATTGTCAACCTTTTTTCAAGTACAAAAAGACCTTTTTTGTGCTAGAGGGAACCCATTTTTTAGCATCAGGGCCACAGGCTTCATAAGTGCTACGCATTAGTCCGGCAGTATGAAAATACCCTTCTTTGGTTTCTCCTACTACCGGATCAAATTCGGGTTCGTTCCAACTCTCGGGAAGAGTACATTTGAACCCATAAGTAAAATTGGTCAGCCTAGACATAAAGCTAGCCTGAACATTCTTACAATCCTTACAAAGAAGGTCTTTGTTAAATTCTTTAGCCATATAATTCCTTTAGTTTCAATACAAATATTGTATCAGAAACAGGAATTATTGTCAAATTTTGGATGTTTGGATTTGCGTTGATAGCCTGTTTTAGACTTAACAACCTTAGGTTTGAAGGGAGTGTTCTCACAGAACAGAACACGGTGAGCCCTGTGCTTGGGCTCTTTAACGGTGAATGATAGTAGTACCTTTTTCATAATACAAGTATTATAGCAGAAATACTATTTATTGTCAACCAAACTGTTTTAGTTTCTGCTTGATGGTTTCAAGTACTGGTTCCCAAGAACCATTTGTTTGACGGAATAATTTCATACAGTTATAGAATGGGCTATCATTACGATTCATAAACCAACGCCAATCACAACCATAGTCAGTTAGCATCACCCAAGTGGGCACTCCCATTGCTCCGCTCAAGTGAGGGATGACTGTATCGATACTGATAACCAAGTCAAGTTGGCTAATCAATCCTGCCGTATTGTAGAATCCGGATAAGTCTTCATGGAAAGTTTTAACATTGTATTTTGCCAATGTCTCTAATATTTGTTCATCTACTTCATACGACAAACTTACAAATTCATATTCATCACTTGTTATTGATAGTAGTTGTTCTAATTCAATTCTACGAAAGCGTGATATGAATGCAATTTTATTTGGGCTAGACAACAAGCCAATTCGTTTCTTTGTTTTGGGTCCTAACTTTGTTTTCCAAGTTTCTTTCATCTCATCACTTACATCCAAATACGGTGTAGGATATGGAATAGTATCAATGGTTGTACCAAAGCATTTTGGCAGATCCATCAATGCAACGTGATAATGATATGGAGGTATCTGTGCATCGGCATTTAGTACAATCAAATCGGGAAAATTATATTTAAACAACTCATACAATTGTGGTTTAGTTATGATTGTTACTTCTGCACCCTTATCTTTCAATACTCTTGCAAAACGAATGAATTGAATACTATCACCAAATCCCTGTTCATAATAAACAAGAACTTTTTTGCCTACAATATATTGTGAACCATCATATTCTGGTCCAGGCAATTGTGGTTTAAGACTGATATCACTTTGGTAGAACCAACGTGCATCGTACTTCTTCCAACCTTCAACTAAGTCACCTTTCATCAAATGACTAACTGATTCGTTCAACTCATAATTAACATCATTGGGTTTTAACTCTTGCGCTATATGTAAGAAAGGAATAGCAAGTTCAGGTAATCCAAACTCACGTAAAGTATTGCCGTAATTACTATATGCTGTTGAATGCTTTGGGTCTAGTGCAAACGTGTGTGCAAATGTAATTAATGCTTCCCGATACTGGCCCAAACTACGTAATGCAGTTCCTCGACTTAACCAACTCTCAACATAATTCTGCTGGCAAGGCAGTTCAAAACATTTTAATGCTTCATTATCTTGTCCTAATTGTGATAGAGTAATTCCAAGATTATGCCACACTACATAATTATTTGGCTCTTGTTGTAAAAATCTTTTATAACATTCACTGGCTTCGTGATATTCCTTAGCCATATAGTGAATGTTACCTTGCTCAAAGTCATTCATGGTATAGAGATATTAACTTGTTTTACTTTTTTAAGAGTGAAGCTACGCCACTCATTCTTTTCTAAATCAAATACACGCATACTTGTAGTTGATTCTTTGCGAGGTTTTGTTCCCTCTTTGATTTCAACCTTAGGAAGTTTATCTTCTTCTAGTGTGCATTTCATTACACGGTCAGTGCCATCTGCTTTTGTAAACGTAACAGTAGCAGGACCGATACGTAGCATTACATTTAACCAAGTAGTAAACTTGTCCCAATCTTTATCTGTCCATTCAGTACTGATGTTCATCAATTTTTTTCTCCGAGGGTAAACAACCAAACACAACGAATGGTATTAAATTTAATGGTGTGGGCAAAAGAATAGTAATAGCAAACCAAGAGTTAATTCCTGCATCATTACATCTTCTAACCGCAGTAGCAATCCACATCCAAAATGATAATATAGCACCTACACAAATTATTACAAGTGCAGAAATCCATCCAACAAAGCCTATCAATACTAACGTAAAGGGTGTACTTATCAATGCAACTAGTGCTCCAAGTAAGCCAACCAACATTAGTAATAGTACTCCAATCAAGTACACACCCCAATATTCACTACGGGAAGCTTTACCCTCAAAGGCAAAGTATTTTTTATATTTTTCTATTTTGTTTATCACGTTAACATCCTTATTAGTCCGATACTATCAATGGTGGTTAACAGTATATAGTTAGCCAACATGCCAAAAGATTTCCTAGTATAACTAGCCCAAGCATACAAAGCACAGCCAAAGATCCAAAGAGGATAAAGAACAAGTAGCGGAGGATTGGGGACTGTGAATGCCATAATAATGCTACACCCAATGCTAATAGCCCAAGCAAGCAACTCAATAATAAAGCGAATTCGGTGGGACTTAAAATCATCTTTTATCCACGAAAAAATACCATAAAAAATATCGTTCATAATATATTATACACTATGAACGATGTTATTGCAACTGTTTTGGTCATTGATTACACGTGCGTGTCCTAGTTATTGTTCCATCTGAATTCTGTGTCTCAGTCCAAGGTGTACAAACTTGACCTAACTGTGTAGGTTGATTTTGTATAATTACTTGTGACTGCACGTGACGATTGTGTGCTTCATTGATTGCCGCGCCAATAATCAATGCACCGACTGCAGGAGCAATCCAATTGTCACGGTAAATTACACGAGGCCCGTGATAATTATGATGACGGAAGCCATGTCCATGATAATGTTGTGCCATTGCTGTACTAGTTAAGGCTAAGAGTGATAATGCTACTAGAATTTTTTTCATAACGATCTCCGGTTACACTTATATAACGTGTCAGACTAGTGTTCCGTTGACACGGTGACTATCGATTACCTCTTGTAAGATAATCTCTATCATCTTATTTAGTGTGATATCACGTTTATGTGCTTCCATAGACAGTTTTAATATTAGTTCATCATCGATATCAATTGGGAATTGAACACGTGTGTCACATTCTTCTCCGTTGAATATAGCCGTAGCCTTTTCTAGGAAATCTTCTTCCATTTCTAAATCAATCCACGTAACATCGTCCCAAGCAATGGCAGTATCTACTTTACGTTTTTTTGATTCTTTATAGAACGCATCTACATAATCAGGATTCAACCAACGATATGGTTTCTTATCTTCATCCCAAGCCTCACGTTTAACAGAAACTTCAGCTTGGTATACAGTCTGATCGGTTGTGCTATACAATACAGATACGTGTGCAAAATCACTTTCGTAATCTAAGTATCTACCATCAGGATAACAGTTCCAATGATATTCAGATCCACTGGTAATCTTATGATCCAATGCTTCATTTACTTCATTCAATTTCATCTTTGTCTTTCAAAAAGGTTTCACAACTGTCACTAACATTTTTTGGAAAATCGTGTAAATTTTTTACAATTAATTCACACCTATATTTAAGAGTGATGATTGGTTGAGCTGGTTCATCTTCAGGAACGTGCAACCAATACAATCCAACTGCTATTGCTAGTATAGCAAATATTTTTTGTTTGTGCAAGTGTACAATATCCCAAAAGTCCATATTGATATTTATATCAATAAATGTGACAGAAATATTATACCTCTACGATATAATAACAACTATGAGGATAAGTTTCGTGTAGCCATTCTAACATACCCTCCTCGTATGGAAGAATGACTGACTTATACTTATTAGTAATATATCTCACGCTACTAACCAACCTATTTCATCTTTTGTTTCAACCGATTCGGCCCCGTCATACTCATTGATTTTAAACTCAGTGCCTTCAGGTACCCAAGCAACTTCTAAGTCCATCATACCACCATCGTATATTTCAGGATACTTCAATGCCACATAAGTTTGTAGTTCGTCAAACTTTTCGTCCAATACAAATTGTGCTATGGCAGGTTCAAAAATAAGTTCAGGCATTGTAGGGTTCCAAGTGAACCAACCTGCACCAAACCCCGGACTGTACAATACAGCCACTTTTCCATCTTTAATTAATTTGTTCATTTTATCTCCAAGCATTAGCTATACCAATAAGGCAAGTAACCATTGACACTACATTGACAACTATTTGTGGACTATTTTTTACACGACTAGCCCAAGCTAAAAACGCAACAGTGCCTAATGTGAATGCTACAATATTGTAGGGATAGACGCTAGGTCCTATTGAATTTAGTATGTGTCCTATAATCACAAATACTGCACCAGTCCATTGTAATATATCGTTTACTTTCATTCTACTCCAAAATGTATCTTTGTATTCCAAATAGCATCACTAAGACGTAATTTGGAATCACTGGCATCAGTCATAATTGTTACGCATTCCTTAACAATCAATTCGGCAAACTTTTCAATAGCCTGTTTATCATACTCATCCATTTCATCCCAGCACCCTTGTGCGGTTAGTCCTGAATGATACATCAAATCTTGAATTTTTTGATTCATTACTTTACTCCAAAATGTTCTGACAACCATTGTCTTGTGTGGAAACGTGCTATCAACTGATGTTCACCCGGGTCTAAAACATTCATACATTCCTTCACAATCAATTCGGCAAACTTTTCCATATTGTTTGGCAATCCAATTGCTACAAAATCTTTTGAGTAGCCGGCCTGTTCAGCAAGTTCTTTAATTCTTTCATTCATTACTTTACTCCAAATGTGTTTAATGCTGGTTGCAATGTGTTAATCAATTCTGTCTCACGTGCGTGAGCAGGACGCTTACCGCGAATCACTTCCAGCTTGCCAAATACAAAACGTTCAGCACCTCGCTCACGTAAGGCACGACTCAAACCCCAGTTTTTGTTCTCGGTCATAGCCCGTTGCATATGTTTTTGCATACGACGGCGTAATGTCAAAAACACATTGCCTTTATATGACAATGCAGTTAAGCCGATGTAGTACTCAAGTGTTACTGTATCTTGGATAAAGTAAATCACTTGATTTCTATCAGTTCTACGTTTGCGGGCGATTTTTGAGTTCATAGATGAATTATACACGGATGTCCATTTATTGTCAAATATTGGCAAAAACCGCTAGAAGTGTATCAGAGTCTATTCCTGAATATTCTAGCGATTTTGAAGCCCCTGAGTGGGCAAAATGAGTACTTTTGTTTGTAAAAAATGTAATACTAAAGTATTAGTGTACTACTTCCCCTATAGAGGTATTCATATACGTTTTGATTTCTTTATTTAAGTCTTTTTGAGTATATCCTAAATCTGCTAACTCTTGTATTAATGCTACAAATAATCCATGAGTGGCGACGCCGGGTATATAATCAGGATCATCATTATCATTTTCAAATTCTTCTAATAATGGTAATAATGTATCATATATAAAATCACACGCCATTAATGCGCTTTTTTCTATTTGTTCTACTTCTTCACTAGTACTGACCATTTTAACTTCTTTTGCCATATTATTACTCACTTACTGTTTTAGTATATTCATAGTTAATGGTTTCTATATTCTCACGGAATATAATAGCACCATTTTTTAAATGAAATCTTCTAGCCATTTCTGTTTTAGGACTTAATGTCACAAATCTATTTACACTAGGATATTGCTCCTGAATACCTTTTACCGCTTGAATTAATAAATCACGACCTTTACCGGCTTTATAACTCCATATAGTATAGAATACTGCGGTAGTAGGAACCTCTGATACTGTAGATAAATCATCAACTCCTGCCGGAACAAAATCGTGAAAACTAACACATACCATTGCATCTGGATTGTCATCATTATCACTTAATGCCGCAACCATTCTACCATTACTTACTCTAAAATCAGTAGGTATTTCTGGTCTTACTGGATCATCTTTAATAAAGTTTAATAGTTTGTGTGTTAGGTCTGTGATGAAGTGTAGCATAGTATGGTGTTCTCTTTTGTGTATTTATACAATATTGTAAATATACGCTTATTTAGTTTAGCCACTAAATATTATTATGTCAAATATATTGCAGTGGTCTACCGGGTTAAATGGGTATAAAAAACACACCCTAGATAATAATCATTTTACTACAGAATTGTCAGAATGTCAATTTGAACCGGGTAGAAATGTGGATGATATTTTTTATGACCATTTAGTTAATCGCCCAAATAGTCCAGTGGAATTACTATATAGCGGTGGGTTAGATAGCGAATTGGTTCTTATGTCTTTACTCAAAAACAAAATACCAGTTGAAGCAATGACAATGGTAATCACTATTAAAGGTGCAATACTTAATGTAGTGGATCTCTATTATTCAGAAAAGTTCTGCAGGGAGAATAATGTCAAGCAGAATTTATTCTATTTTGATGCAGTTGATTTTTACGGAAGTGAAAAGTATTTAGAATATGTCTTACCATTTAAAATAACAGAACCGCACGTAGCTAGTCATTTTTGGTTAATTGAACAATGTCATAATTACCCGATTATCGGTGGTGATTGGCCTTGGTTACAAGTAAACAAAAAAGTATTATCACCCTTTAAATTGGCATTCAGTAGTTATGAGAGATTTATGGAATCCAGGGGTATATCCGGAATAGGTAATATGATAAGCCATAGTTTTGAATCAAGTTATTATTTTATTGAACAACATTTGAAAGAACACAAAACTGATAATGATAAATTTCATACAGTACCTTTTTTAAAATATAAAATGTATGATATGAAAGAACCTAGAATCAAAAGCTATGGATGGGAAGATTGTCCAGTACAACTTTTTAATATAAATCAATATAAATTTGAATTGTTAAAACAATTAGGTATTATTAAATCTACTATTAAATGGGGGGATAAAATTAAATTATTAATTGACTCACTCGAAAAATCAAACTCATTTTTTACTTAATAAATACGTTATGGAAGATATTTTTGATACATCATTTGATTCAATTAAGAATCCCTATGAATCATTTTCACACGGGTTAGTGTCTAGCAAACTGTGGCTATGTGAAAAGCTAGAAACAGTACTTGATAATGAAAATATAGTTAATCCTTCATTAAATATTTTAGCCAGTTGGGATAACTTATTAGCTTTTATGTTGTTGACTAGAAGACCTAAATTTTACGGAGTCATTAATGCATATGATAATGACTCATTATCAACAGAAAATGCAAATAAAATTTGCGATTATTGGAAGTTTGAATATCCTAAAGTTTATAATCATACCAAAGATATAAACACAATTGACTTTAGTAACACCGGTAATGAATCTGTTTTTATAAACACAAGTGTTGACCAAATGGATAATACTACTTGGTATAGTAGTATACCTAACGATAAATTGGTTTGTTTACAAACTACAAATTTACCAACAAGTACCACTGAGTGGGATATAAAACAGAGTTATAATATTCTTACTGATTTTACCGAAGCATACAAAGTAAGTAGACTTATATACTGTGATTCAATTGATATTGATTATGGGCATCTAAAATTTAAACGCCACATGATGATTGGTATTAAGTAGCATCCTTCATATAGTATTTTTTACTATATACACCTAATGTTCCTTGATAAGGATCTTCTTTATTAAAGATTTTTGGAAATGATGTTTTTAAATAGTTCATTGCCTCAGTAAAATTTTGTGCGGATTGCCAATTGTTTTCTAATCCAGAATTAATCAATTTTTGGAACATTGCTTCTCGACCGTTGTTTTTATATTTACTGGTACCATTTTGTATTCCTAAATTTATATTCCATGCGGCACCTCTACCAGATGATATACAAAAATCGTCATAATACTTACTATGCGAGTCACCGCAATACTCTTTTAAGAATTCGGCAGTTATCATACTAGGACGTTTTAATATTGATGTTGGAGTTATTAAAAAACTTGTATCACTGGGCGATCTAAATTT